>C688J18823_10000860_pt1 | contig 18221 bp, 14 predicted proteins | sample HopSoiMetagenom1_FD_18823 | JGI IMG/M metagenome (IMG submission 18823) | reverse complement strand
GCGGCGTAATGGAGCCGGGCTTGGCGATTACTTGTCCGCGCTCGACCTCTTCCTTTTTGAGACCGCGCAATAGCACGCCGACGTTGTCGCCCGCGCGTGCTTCATCGAGAAGCTTGCGGAACATTTCGATATCCGTGGCCACTGTCTTCGCCGTCGGACGAACGCCGACTAGTTCGACCTCTCCCATTTTCTTCAAAATGCCTCGCTCAACACGACCGGTCGCGACGGTGCCGCGACCTTCAATGTTGAACACGTCTTCGATTGGCATCAGGAACGGCTGATCGATTGGCCGATCCGGGACAGGCACGTAATCGTCGACCGCTTCCACGAGCGCGGTGATCTGCTTCTCCGAGTCGGCGTCGCCGTTGAGCGCCTTGAGCGCACTGCCTCTGACAATCGGGATTTTGTCGCCTGGAAATTCGTATTGGGTCAACAGATCGCGCACTTCCATTTCGACGAGATCGAGAAGCTCGGCGTCGTCTACCATGTCGACCTTATTGAGAAAAACCACAATGGAAGGCACGCCCACCTGTCGCGCCAGCAGGATGTGCTCGCGCGTCTGCGGCATCGGCCCGTCAGCAGCGGACACAACGAGAATGGCGCCGTCCATCTGGGCCGCGCCAGTGATCATGTTCTTCACGTAGTCGGCATGACCCGGGCAATCGACGTGCGCATAGTGACGCTTGTCGCTGGAATATTCCACGTGCGCCGTGTTGATAGTGATTCCGCGCTCTTTTTCCTCCGGCGCGTTATCGATCGAATCGTATTCGCGCACTTCGGCCATGCCCTTTTTAGCGAGCACCTTGGTGATTGCTGCCGTGAGCGTGGTTTTGCCGTGGTCCACGTGACCGATCGTGCCGACGTTTACGTGCGGCTTGTCGCGTTTAAAAGCTTCCTTAGCCATATCGTTTTGTTTTTACCTCTTTAGTTTTGATTTTCCTTGCCGGTCGCAAGCTCATTGAGCCCATGACCGGGATTGAACCGGTGACCTCGTCCTTACCAAGGACGTGCTCTGCCAACTGAGCTACATGGGCGCTCGTCGCCAACCCAGCGCCTCCCTTGGGAACCCGGGCGGCGAACCGGCCGTGCCTTCCACCAGAGAGTCAAAAATCCCACAGTCGTATCAAATCTGCATTTGAACGACCATGGGATCGGCTCGTCCGGCAAAAAGCGTCCGCAAACTAATCGTGTGCACTGTACTGTCAAAGAAATTTTGGTCTGCTGGTTAGCGAATTCGGTGGCTGCTGGGCTCCGCTTTTCCGCGCGTAAGCAGACGTACGACCACGGCAAGTATGAGCAGGGCCACGATGCCAATTCCGATATACAGCGGACTGACTTTGTCCATCAGTCCTTTTTTCTCTTCAGGCGTTGGACTCGGAATAGGCGGCGTAGGCGAGGGAGTGGCGTTCTTCGCCGCCAGCATGGATTGCGCATATTGCATGCGCTGAAACGTGTCGTTGTCCTGCGGATTGACCTTCAGTTCGGCCTGATAATCCGCGATCGCGTTTTGGTACTGTTGCGCCAGGCTGTACGTGTACCCGCGTTTAGTCGTCGCTTCCATGTCGTTCGGGTTTTTCGTGATCAAAAATGTGTAATCCGCGATAGCGGCGTCGTAGTTCTTCATACTTCGATACGCTAACGCGCGCCGATCATAACTCTGCAGATCGTCCGGCTTCTTTTGGATCACAGCCGAAAAATCGGCGACCGCTTTATCCCATTGATTGAGCCCAATCTCAGCGAAGCCACGAAACTTAATGGTATTGATGTCGTCCGGTTTCATTTCCAACGCCTTGTTGAAATCCGCAAGTGCGGCATCGTACTGTTTGAGTTCAGATAAGGTCTGACCGTGTTCGGTGTAAGCGGAGGCATCCTTCGGCGCCAGCTCGATGCATTTTGCAAAATCCGCCAGGGCCGCTTGATACCTTGTCGACGCGCCTTCAGAATCTCCCGCGGCGATGGCAGTTCGTGCTGCCTGCCGATAGGCGGTTCCGCGATTTGCGTATCCGCGCGGATCTTTCGGATTGTCTTTGATGGCCTTGCCGAATTCGTCAGCAGCGGCGTCATAATGTTTTTCCTGGGCGAGCTGGATGCCGCGTTGCATATGATTTCCGCCGCCGCCGCCCTTGGCCGGTTTCGCTCCATCGACCTGAACAGCCGCAAAACATAGAACCGATACGATGGCCGCAGTGAGTGATTGCTTGTTGAACATATTGTGTTTCTCCTTGTGGCTTACTTTTTTGCGCGATTTACCAGTGACAGGCGAGAAAATTCATGCAAGGAGCCGTGGCAATTTTAGGCCTGCGTGTCGCAGGTGCTCTAGTGTCCGCTGTCTCAGCGGACCAGCGCCTTGCGCGCAGTAACGCCGATCGAATGGACGAAGCACAGCGCACGTTTTATTCGTTGAGCGTCTCCGGACCCTGTCGACATGAATTATAAAATGTCGCAGGCGCATAGTGACGCTGCATCGCGCGCGAGCGCCAATCTCTCGAAGGGATACTCCGCTGTTTTCGCCACGGTGTTCATCTGGTCGGTACCGTCGCTCTTCATGTTTTACCTGAACCGGTATTACGATCCCTGGGCACAAAACTTCTATCGCTACCTGGTGGCATGCATCGCAATCACGCCGCTATTGTTTTATCAAATTCGCCGCGGCGGCGCACCGATCGACATGCACGCGGTGAAACTTTGTTTGCTGCCGTGCTTGCCAAACGTGATCCATCAAGTCACCCAAGTGATGGCGCTTTTCTACATTGGGCCGGGCGTCTACACGATTTTCACTCGGGCTTCGGTCATTTTCACCGCTCTTTTGGCACTGGCGTTTTTTCCAGAGGAACGCGTGGTGATCCGGCAATGGCAATTCCAACTCGGCACCTTTCTCGGACTAATCGGCGCATTCGGCGTGATCTGGTTTCAGGCGAATGCGAATTCGCATGATCAGCATATTGCATTGCCTGGACTGTTCATTGCGTTTACGGCCACATTCTGTTGGGCGCTTTATGGCGTCTTGATCAAACGCCCGTCAGCTGAGCTAGGATCGATCCGCAGCTTCGGCCTCGTCAGTTTCATCACTTCGGCACTGCTGTTTCCGCTCACGCTAATGTTCGGCAAAATCGGAACTCCGTTTCACGCCGGGATCCAAACCAATCTGATTCTGATCGTCTCGGCAGTAACCTGTATTACGCTCGCCCACGTTTTGTATTACGTGGCGATTCGGGAAATCGGAGTTGCGCTATCTCAAAGCCTGCAACTCCTTTGTCCGGCGATCGCGATGACCCTCTCTGTGTGGCTCTATGGCGAGCGACTCACTCACGCGCAGCTTTGGAGCGCCGGCATTCTGCTTATCGGCGCCTTCCTTGCAATGCGAACCAAGCCGATCGCCACAGCGGAAACAGCTGAAAATATTTAACTCCTTTTGAGCGCCTGTGCCTTGCGCACAAGCTCGATAAAATCTGCGCGGTAGCCATTCATATCTGCGCCCTTTCCTTGCTGCGCCCATTCGAGCACTTGCTGCAGCGATCCGTTTCCCTTGTATTCCGAATCGCGCAGGATCATTCCGAATTCTGCGACGGCTGCCGCAAATTTTAAATCGTTCGGAGCAGCTGCGAAATCGAATGCTGTGTCGCTCATGGAGTGCTGGAGCCCGACCGCCGCATCATTGCCCTCTGTTTTCAGTTGCAGTTTTGCAGTCAGCAGCGGTTCAGATGCCTGTCCCCCAACACTCGGCATTTGCGTGTGGGTTGCCGTGCCGACGCGCTTCAGCGGCACAACTTCATAGAAACTCGTCAACGTGTATCCAGCCGCTATCGAATACGAACCGAGGTTCTCTTCAGTCGAGCCCTGTGTCTCGGATTTTTGTCTGTCATACCCAATCAATCGATACGACGCCACCCGTCGCGGATTGAATTCGACCTCGATTCTGCTGTCCCCGCGAACAGCAATGTCTTTGCGTCCTTTGAGTCCGATCCGGACTAGCCGGTGCGTTGGTTCCCAGGGACAAGTTACAACATCTAGATGGAGGGAAAATGATTCGCCTTCGGTCGGCTGCGGATATTCGTACTGAAAGTGGTTGATCATTCCTTCAATGCACACCGACTCCCGGGCCGGGAGCAGACCGGCATTAATCGAACGTCGGACATCGACATAAGAAGGCGAATTCACAACGAGCGGTACACTCGATCGGGGCCTGCTCATCGCTGACACAAAGGGTCGCTCGCCGGTAAAAGCGTACGGACCAGCGTCAGCCTCGGAGTTTTCATTTTGCCTAAGTCTTGCAGCGTCCTCTGCTTCGACTGGTGCAAATTGATTCGATTGCGCGCGGTCCCTAGCTAACTGCGGCGACAAATTAGATCCCAATGGCGCAGCGATATGGGACTGGTGACTGCTGAATACAACTGCGCCAACTACACCTAAGACGGCGACAAGCGCTGCTACCGCGAGCGGCCCGGCTTTTGACCAAAAAGAATCGCCGTCGAGGGTCGTAAGTTTTGTCCGTGCGCTCAGTTCTCGCTGCAACGCCACGCCATACTGCGACCGCAAGGCGCGCGCGAGATCTTGTGTCTCAGCGACAAACCGCTGCACTTCCGGAGAATCAGCAGTTGCACGAGCAATTGCCGATCGTTCTGACTCCTCCAGTTCGTGCAGTGCGTATGCCGTCAGCTTCGGATCATCAACATTCATTCTACTCATTTGGCTTTGGTTTAAACGGGATGAAATCTCCGGCGATCTCAGCGTAACGTTCTCGCAACGTCTTTAACGCAGTGTGGAGCAGTACTCCGACATTATTGGCGGTTGTCTGCATAATCTCCGCGATCTGTTGGTAACTGAGATCGTTTTGGAATTTAAGTTGAATCACTTCCTGCTGCCGAAGCGGGAGGGTGCCGACAATTCGCAACAGGAACCCGGTCGCTTCCTTTTGTTCAAGCTGGTCGAAAGGCATCGGTTGCTCGCTTTCGCGCGCTTCAATCACTTCATCCTCAACGTACATTATTCGCCTCTCTTTTCGGCAAACGTTGAGCGCCGCATTTCTGCAAACCGTAAACAGCCAGGTCGCCGGCTTATCCTCGCTCCGTACCGCGCCGTTACGCTGAAACTTGACGAATGTCTCCTGAACAACATCTCTCGCCTGTTCCCTGTTGCCAGTTATGCGTCGAGCGTATTGAAGAAGCGGAATTTCGAATCGATGCACAATCTCTTCGAATTCCTCCACTTTCGTTGTTCTGCCGCTTCGCATCGGATCTGATGTCCTTCCGACGAGCGCAGAGGATAACACATGCACCAACGGTTAACGCTAATACGAAACGCCCATAAGCGTGTACGTGATCGGCACTTGGACCCTCGCCGCACTCCCGGGCTTGAAACGCCATCTTCGGAGCGCATCGAGCGTTGAATTGTCTAGAATGGCGTTGCCACAGCTCTGTGCCATTAGGACATCAGTCACAGTGCCCAAGGTTTGATCGACAGTGAGCAATGCGACGCCCGCTCCTGTCACTCGTTGGCGGCGGGCTTGATACGGATAAACTGGGCGCGGCGCATACGCCACCATGGCTTTCACCGAACGCAACGACGCCGTTGTTCCTCTGAAAAGGGATGCTGGCCGTGCCTTGCGATGCGCGCGAACTGGTGGAGGCGTGAGATTCTCCTCCCGAAAACTGTCTTGATCCGGGTGAATCTGCTCTAACGGCGGAGGCGTGGCCGATTCTTCCAGCAACGCAGGCTCTGGTTCGGCAGTATCAACGAGCTCGAGATCATCAAGCGGGGTGAAAACTTCTAGCGTAATGGGCGGTGATTTGGTTTTCGCGAGCGCAACCGCGCCGAGGTGAATCGCAAGCGCGCTCATAAATGCAATCCAAAAGATGGATCGGCCCGTTTGTCGGTAAAGCAATGGGGTATTCATGTCTCTTCCTCTAAGAAGAAAGACACCGCAGTCTGAAGAAACTTAGGCGGCGGATTACCAAATTGCGGTTAACAAGGAAATACGTTGAGTTCTGATGCTGCTGGACACTCTGCGCCAGCTTGGATTATCGAATAGCAACAATCGAGCAATTCAGTAGCCGTTTTTTCCGTGTGAATATCAAAAAGTATCTCCTCCGCCGCCAGAAGCTGATCGACGCGGCGCTGGACCGTTATTTGCCAAAAGCGAACAGGAAGCCCACGACGCTGCACCGGGCTATGCGCTACAGTTTGTTTGCCGGCGGCAAACGTTTGCGGCCGATCCTGTGCCTGGCCGCGGCTGAAGCTTGTCGTGGGAAGATCAACGATGCCCTTCCGCTGGCGTGCGCACTTGAATGCATCCATACCTACTCACTGGTCCACGATGATCTTCCGAGCATGGATAACGATGATTTTCGGCGCGGTCGTCCCACCTGCCACAAGGTATTCGGTGAAGGCATCGCGGTGCTCGCGGGCGACGCTCTGTTAACCGTCGCGTTCGAAATTGTTTCACATGCAAAGGCGAGGCGACGTTACGATATGTCAATGCTGTTGCGTGAAATCGCTGTCGCCGCAGGTAGCCAAAAACTAATCGCCGGCCAGGTCGCCGATCTGGAAGCCGAAGGCAAAAAGGTGAAACGAAGCGAGTTGCAGTTTATTCACGAGAACAAGACCGCTGCGATTTTGAGAACCTCAGTGCGTCTGGGTGCAATGAACGCGGACGCGGACGGCAGAAAGCTTTCCGCGATCACACACTTCGGGCAACGACTGGGGCTCGCATTCCAGATTATCGACGACATCCTGGACGTGACCCAGACCTCAGAGATCCTCGGCAAAAGCGCCGGCAAAGATGTTGCCGCAAAAAAAGCAACGTATCCCGCGGTGATTGGGCTGGAGAAATCACGCGCGGAAGCCAAACGGCTGACGCGCGAAGCACACGACGTCTTGTCGATCTTCGGTCATCGCGACGCTGAAGCGCTGCACGCGCTGGCGAACTATTTACTCGAGCGCGAGTACTGAAGTAGCGCGACCGTCACGGTTGCGAACCTCTTTGGGGCGNAAGCGAGGACGCTTACGCTACTTTCAAGTTTGGATCGATGTCGTCCGTCACGTGCGATTCAAATCCAGCGCGCAAACGCAGCAATGCGGCAAAGGCGATCATGGCGGCATTATCGGTGCACAACCATGGCTCGGCGCTTTTGAATTCGATGCCTTTACGGCTGCTCGCGTCGCGCATTTGACGCCGTAATTCCTGATTGCAACTGACGCCGCCGCTTATCGTGACGAGATTCACACGATGCTTTTGCGCAGCTGCAATTGTCTTTGTCACGAGCACGTCAATCACTGCCTGCTGAAACGATGCGCAAACATCCGCCAATAATTTGTCATCCCGAGCGACGTCGAGGGATCCCGAGGCATCATGAACACGGTCATTCAACGGGGTCCCTCGACTTCGCTGCGCTTCGCTCGGGATGATGTGAATTTTTGGTAACAGGTACCGCACGGCAGTTTTTAATCCGCTGAAGCTAAAATTCTCCGAGCCGAGCATGCTGCGGGGAAAATCAAAACGTTTCGGATCGCCACTGCGCGCATGTTTTTCAATTTCCGGGCCGCCGGGGTAACTGAGTCCCAGCATTTTTGCCACTTTGTCGAATGCTTCGCCCGCAGCATCATCGACTGTGTGGCCGACCAGTTGGTAATTCGTTAGGCCACCAACGANGACCAGCATCGTGTGTCCGCCACTCACGATCAGCGAGACATTTGGCNTAATGTTGTTATTGGCCNCCGGTTCGACGCCAAAAAATGGCGAGAGCAAATGTCCTTCGAGATGATTGATACCCAGGTAGGGTTTGCCGAAGCCGATTGCCAATCCTTTCGCAATTGACGCACCAATCATTAACGAACTCGCAAGGCCGGGGCCACGGGTGGCGGCGAACGCATTGATTTCTGCCCACCGNGTTTTNGCTGCGTTTGCAGCGCGATCGAGTAGCCGCGGCGCGTACACCAGATGATTACGCGACGCNATCTCCGGTACGATCCCGCCGTATTTTTCATGAGCCGCGATTTGTGACGCGACTTCGCTGGCAAGCAACTCGTGCCCGGAACGATCTCCGCGCAAAACCGCTACTGCTGTTTCGTCACANGAGGTCTCTAATGCCAGCACCGTCACAGCCNAATTGTAGGGCAGGCGCNTCGCCTGCCAAACTCGGCAACCGACCCGGTTGNCCTACAAGGTCGANCGACAAAGTCGCTANTTCTTTACCGCTTCCGCTTTCGGCGCGCTTTGCTGTGCGTAGATCATCACGCCTTTGAGTGCATCNATCGCGCGCAACATCTGTGGGTCCTTGGTCTTGATGATGTTGATTTCGTCGCCTGGTTTAACGTTCCCCGCGTTGCGCAGCCCGTACAACGCGCGCTCCTGTTCGGCGGTCATGCCGACGCGAATGTTTGGCGTCACGCCATTACCTTGAATGACTTGCCGGCTGGGCGTGTAGTACTTGGCAGTGGTAAAACGCACCGCGGATCCATCCGGCAATTGCAGAACATTTTGCACGGAACCTTTTCCAAAAGTGGTTTCACCAACAAGGACCGCGCGGCGCAAATCCTTAAGGGCACCCGCAACGATCTCCGCGCCGCTCGCGCTGCCTTCGTTGATCAGCAGCACCATCGGAAAATTGGGACGGCCCTTACCTACGGCGGAAGTAGAGTAATCATGCTGTTGAGAAGGAACCCGGCCCTGCGTCGAAACGACTCTCGTGTTAGGCGGCAAAAATTGACCACACACGTCCACGGCGCTGTTCAATAGTCCGCCCGGATTATTTCGGAGATCGAGAATCAGCGCTTGCATGCCTTGTTTCTGCAAATCATCGACTGCCTTCGATAGTTCGTCGGCCGTCGGTTCGTTGAACTGAATCAGCCGGATATAACCAATCCTGAACGGACCAGTCAGCTCCGGGGGCAGCAATCTTTCTCCCTTAACGCTTTGAATTTTTATTTCTGCGCGTTGAAGTGTGTATTCCTTGATTTCCTTGCTCGACGGCCGCAGGAGCGTCATACTGACTTTTGCGCCAGCGGGACCTCGCAGAACATTGATGGCGTCCTGCAGATCCATTCTCTCAGTCGAGATGCCATTGATTCGCAAGATCTGATCGCCGGAAAGAATTCCCGCCTTGGCGGCAGGCGTATCCTCCATCGCGGTGACCACCGTAGGCAGGCCATTTTTCATCGAGACCTCAATGCCAAGACCGTTGAAGCGACTGCGCGTGTCGTCCTGCATGTCTCGAAAATCATTGGGGTCCATGAACTGGCTGTGCGGATCCAATGAAGAAAGCATCCCCTTCATTGCAGCAGTGACGAGCTCGTGATAGCTGGTCTTGTTCTCATCGACGTAATCCTGCCGAAGGAGTTCCAGAGCTTTTGCGAAAATGGCAATCTGCGAGTAGCCGTTATCCTCCTCAGTCTTTGATGGCTTCACTTCCTGAGCGAAAACGCCAGGAATAGCGCCGAACAAGACGCAACTCAGCAACGGAATGATCACGATCCGGCTCATGTTTGCCCAACCTCCGAGAACGATGTGACAATCGCTCATGAGCAAATTTTGGCAACGGCCAACGCCGGGCATTGTCTGTAGTTACAATTTCGAAGGATGAGGGACGAAATTTCCGATTTTATGAACACCCGGCTTGAGCCGGGTGTACAACAGCGGTCGGCACGCACTAACCGTCCTACGTCGTGCGATTCCACCGGGCTGAAGCCCGGTATTAATGAGAATGGTCCGTCGAAATCCTTGCGACGCTTGATGATTCTGCTGCTGGTGTCGCTCGCGCCCGCGGTTTTGGCGGCGCCAACGCAGGACGCGGAATATGAAGCTGTAGCGGAGGAATACGTGAAAACGTACTTGGCAGCTCACCCTTTGCAGGGAACTGCTCTCGGTTTTCACGAGTATGATGGCAAGATCAGCGATTACAGTCGCCTCGCGCTGGATGCCGAACTCTCCCGGCTCCGGCGATTCGATGATCGGCTGGCCAAATTTGATCCAGCAAAACTGAGTCCGCGGCAATCAATCGACTTCAGGATTCTCGAGACAGCCGTGAAGCGAGAACTGTTTGAAATGCAGGACATGTCGGTTTTCGAACGCAATCCGATGGTCTATGCGCGCGCGGCTGACGTGAACGTTTACATCAAAAGGAATTTTGCTCCGCTTGAAGACCGCGTTCGCAGCCTGGTTGCCATAGAATCACAAATTCCAAATATCCTTATCGCAGCGCGAACAAACCTCGATGAAAAGCTTCCGAAGCCTTTCGTCGAGCTTGCAATCCAAATCGCCAAAGGTTCAGCCGATTTTCTAAAAAAAGATCTCATTGCCGCCGTCAGCGGAGTCAAGGACGAGCAACTCCGCGTTGCGTTTCAGGCAGCCAACCGCAAAGCGGCAAACGCGCTCAGTGACTACGCAATGTGGCTGGAACGAGAGAAACTTCCCAAAGCCACCCTTGATTTCGCTCTTGGCGAAGAAAAATTCGCGCGTTTCCTGGCAGAGACGGAACTGGTCAATCTTTCGCCACAAAAGCTTCTCGATATTGGCATGACGCAGTTAAAAGCCGAACAGGAAGCGTTTGCCGAGGCGGCGAAAAAGATCGACCCAAACAAACCTGCGACAGAAGTTTTCAAACAAGTTCAAAGCGAGCATCCCGCTGCGGACAAATTGATCCCGGATATCGCCAAAGACTTGGATAACCTTCGCAAATATGTTGCGACCCATCATTTAGTCGGACTTCCTTCGGAGGTTCGCGCGAAAGTAAAAGAGACTCCGCAATATCTGCGCGCCACTTCATTCGCCTCGATGGACACTCCCGGTCCCTTCGAGAAGCGCGCCACCGAGGCTTATTACTACGTCACACCGACGGAAGAGGATTGGCCGGAGCAAGAAAAACAGGAATGGCTCACCGCGTTTAATCATTACACCTCGGACGTCCTATCGATTCATGAGGTCTATCCCGGGCATTATGTGCAGTTCCTTCATCTCAACGCATCGGCTGCCACCAAAGTAGAAAAGATGTTTGGCAGCTACGCTTTCATCGAAGGCTGGGCGCATTACTGCGAAAAAATGATGATCGACGAGGGATTCGGCGGCGCATCGAACTCCAGTCCAAGCGAAGACGACGTGAAGCGCGCGGCAAAATATCGCATGGCGCAGGCTGACGAAGCCCTGCTCCGTCTTTGCCGCTTATGCGTGTCCATCAAGGTGCACACGCAAAATATGTCGATCGATGAAGCGACGAAATTTTTTCAGGACAATTGTTATTATGAACAGAAGCCGGCGCGACAGGAAGCTATGCGAGCCACATTCGATCCGGGTTATCTAAATTACACCCTTGGCAAATTGCAGATCCTGAAATTGCGCGACGACTACAAGGCGCAACAGGGCGCCGATTTCTCTCTGCAAAAATTCCACAACGATTTGCTCAGTCACGGCATGCCACCAATTCGTCTCCTCCGGGAAATCATGCTTAAAGATCAGAGCAAGTGGGATCAAGCATTATAACAAAGCGTCGTGCCTGTTGGGTCTCGCCGCCTTCAGCCTCCAAGGCAAACGGATCCTAGCGGTGCTGTCGCAGAGCCGCATTGCATTGCGTGTGCTCGCCCTTTCGGGTAACATTCGCATCCGAAAATCACCATGACAGAGCTGGTTTCTACAATGGCCGATAAGTTTGACCGCACGATGCAGCGGGTAATTCCGCTGGCGTATCGCGTGCGACGAACTGGCCGCCGGCTCGTGCGTCGCGCACTGCGCAAGCCGCGCAGCGTCTCCGAAGGACCCAACCTCCTGCCGTTGTTGATTCAAGTACTGGCGAGTTTCACCAAGGCCGACGGCGTCATCATGGAGGAGGAGATCGACTCGAGCCTCGGCTTTTTGCGTTACGATTATCCGGAAGCCGTTTACTCCGAGCTACGACAGTTATTTCGCCAGGCGCTTTACGAGCAGCAGGATCTCGCAGCTATGGCGCAAAAACTCGGACTGCAATTGAGCACCGAACGCAAAATCATGCTCGGCGTTCAACTGTACGACCTCATCTCGCAAGCGGGTTTGAAACAGGAACAGGTCGTCGCGTTTTATTCGTTCATGTCGCAGATGGGCATGGCTGCGCAAGCGATCGACATTGTTTATCAACTCAACGCTTCAGAAGAGTCTGACCCATCAATTTACCAACATGGCGCGTCGCCGCTGGAATCGCTCTCATTCGGCGGGGACAGCAAGGCCGACATCATTCTGAAGAATCTCGGCGAAACAGATCGGCTAATGGCTTTCAGGTATCACGACCTGATTCTGTTGAAAAACTACAGCGGCCAAAACGTCTCGGTCCGGGGGAGACCTTTGGTGCGCGGCGGATTCTGTCGAATTTATCCTGGCCAACGAATTTTGATCGGCGACCAGGTGCTCAGCTACCAGGAGCTGGCGCAATATTTCAACGCCAAGAAAAACGTTTCACTTCCGGAAATCTATATCCGGGTCACTAAAGACGCGGAGCAAGTACAGTTGGAGCGTTCACGAACGCGTGAAAGCGCGCTGCGCGTCACCTTCGGACTCAAAGTGCGCGTCAAGGCGTTGCGCGACATCGATGCGGAGCTCAAGGGAGTACGTCTCAAAGCCGGCACTCAAGTCGACACGACACTGGACGACAAAATCATTTTTCATAACGACACCGAACTGGACCTGAACGACCTGCGTCGGCGCGCACGCGCGCTGGGCGGACGATTCCAACTGAAAGCTTCGAAATCGGAATATCTGGTGTCGAATGATCCGAGTCGCCTGCAAGCGGACGATATCCTGCTTTCTCCCGGTACGGCCGGAGATGTACTGCTGAAAATATTTTGCGATTACGATCGCCGAATAGGCAAGCTAGAGGTCATTCAAGCGGACCGTCGAATTATGGTAGGCGACGACCCTGTCCGCACGACCGCCGACCTCAAGGACGGCGACATCATTCGAATCGACGTCGGCCAAGTTCTGCGATGCAATTTTTTAGAGCGCATCATCGAGGAGGAGCGAAACATCATTCGCAGCCTCGACCTGAATGAAGTCACACATCGTTTTGGCAAAGGCGAAATTGGTCTTGATGGAATTTCGTTCTGCATCACGCGCGGAGAACTTGTTTGCGTGATGGGAGCCAGCGGTGCGGGCAAAAGCACACTGATGAGAGTGCTTGCCGGGCAGCTCCAGCCGACCAGCGGCGAAGTTTTGCTTAACGGACAATCCCTCTACCGGAATCTGGACGTTCTGAAGCAGTACGTCAGCTACATGCCACAACAGGATGCGTTCGACGAACACCTCACCATTGGTGAGAATTTGCACTTTGCCGCCGCGATCCGTGCACCGCATCTCTCGAAGCGCGACCGCACCCGGCGATTGGACGCAAAGCTGATCGAGCTCGGTCTGAGCGAACGTCGCGACGCCGTCGTCGGCAGTCCCGAGAAGAAAACATTAAGCGGCGGCGAACGAAAACGACTCAACATCGGACTCGATATGATCGGGATGTCGGACGTTTATCTCTTTGACGAACCGACTTCGGGTCTTTCGTCGAAAGATTCCGAGCACGTGATCGAAATCATCCGGAGCATGGCGCACAACAAGATCGTCATCGTTACCATTCACCAGCCGAGCTCGAAGATCTTTCAGATGTTTCAAAAGGTGATCTTGCTCGACAAGGGTGGGCGGCTCGTGTTCTTCGGCGCGCCTTCTGATGCTCTTCGATATTTCGCAGAAGCGGAACATCAACACCAGTTCGGCGCTGAACTGGGGGCATGCCCGTCATGTGGAACTACCCGGCCGGAATTTATCTTCGATGTACTTGAGACGCCGCTGCGCGATTTAAGCGGCGACGTCATCTACGAGGAAAACAGTCGCGGCCAGCTGGTGCCGTCGCGCCGTTACTCACCAGATTTTTGGCGGGACAAATATGAGGCGTTCCGACTTATCCAGGACGTTAAGCAAGTCTCGATGCAACAGGAAGAAGCCGACCCGTTACCGGTCGCTCCGATGCAGAAGAAGCGCTTGCCGCTGCGCTGGCATGATGAATGGACTCAATTTCGGACTGTGCTGCAGCGGGCTTTCACGAGCAAACTCCGCAACAAGGCGAACCTTGTGATCACCATAGGTGTGTCGCCAGTCTTGGCGCTGCTAATTGGAACGATCTTGCGCTACTCGGAGACCGGAACATACGATTTTGCCTCGGCTTATCATATCCCGACGTTTTTATTTCTGGGTCTGATCGTCGCAATGTTTCTCGGGCTGACAAACAGCGCCGATGACATCATCCGGGACCGGCCAGTGCTGCAACGTGAGCGCAACATTAAGGTGCGCCTCTCTTACTACGTAGTCTCCAAGACGATCACGCTCGGGTTTTTCGCGCTGGTTCAATGCATTCTTTTCGTACTCATCGGCAATTTCGTCCTGCAAATTCGCGGCATGTTGTGGCTCGATTTCTCTATAATGTTCCTGACCGCAATGAGCGGCGTAGCGTTGGGTCTCGTTATCTCGTCTCTGGTCGCGGACCCGAAAACAGCGGCCAATATCGTCCCGCTGGTTTTGATTCCGCAGATCATCATGGGCGGCGCGCTCATCAAATACGAGGACATGAACCGGAACCTCGGCCTTGTTTATTCCTTTTCGCACTGGTTTTCGGAACATCCGAACTCGGAAAAGACGAGAAAAACTGAGAGCAAGCTACAGGTGCCACTTATCTGCCAGTTCATCGCGATGCGCTGGTCGTACGAAGAAATGATTGTTGCCCAGGCCAAGCTCAATCCGCTTACGAAGCGCCAGGACCGCGCGCATGACGAAATTCAAAAGCTCGCACCAAAAGCTGAGTCGCCGCAGGAACGAGCGTATCTAAACGACTTGAAAGATGTTTTGGCACTGCTCTCGGGGTTGGAAGGACCATCCGCGCGCGACGTCGACCGATATTTGAAGCTGGTCGATCCGGTCATTGCGGGGAAGAAAAGATTCGATCGCACATTGTTCAAAAACGCGAAGGGGCCCGTCACGGCTGACCAACTCTACGTCAACCAGAAGGTGTCGGATCTGATCTCAAGAGCCGAGATGGAGCAGAGCGACTATCGCCGCGGCAACAAGCCAAACGTGTTCTTCGGTCCCGAGAAACGGTATTTCGGAATCTCATTCGGCGTGTTCACTTTCGATACGGTAGTGCTGATCGTATCCACACTCGCACTGCTTGTTCTGCTGCACTTCATTTTGCGAAAACAATTGGAAGTTCGCAGAACTTGATCCGGCGTTCTTATTAACACCGCGCCTGGGCGCGGGGCATCCTTCCATTACGAGGACCAAACCGCTTCAGCGGTTTACCTTGCCAAGAACTGCTGACGCGGTCCGCATCTAATTCCGGTTGTGGGCAACCGAGCTAAACCAGGGCACTAATGAGAAGTTGCTCCGACCTGATCATCGGAAAAGAATAGAAGCCAAATGAGCAAAAGAAAAAGTAAACCTGCACGCCTGATCGTCGCAGCGAGCGAGCAAGATCCCGATATGCTGTACGCCACGAAGTTCTGGGCGCCCGATCCATTCATCTTCCTTCAGCGCAACGGCAAACGGACACTGGTCTTGAGTGATCTCGAAATTGATCGCGCCCGCAGGCAAGCTGACGCGGATGAATTTGTAATGTTCAGTGATCTTGAAGCCGAGTTGCAGGGAAAATCGAAAAAGGCACCGCGCTACGAGAAAGTGTTGGCCTATTTTCTGAAGAAACGAGGCGTGAGATCGGCCACTGTGCCAGCGAATTTTCCGCTCGCTTACGCAGAGGAATTGGCGGCGAACAAAATCCGCGTTCGCGCGAGCGACGGATTTTTCTGGCCGGAGCGTGAAGCCAAATCGGACAACGAGATTGAGATGATGGGACGCGCCTTGCGGATCACAGAAACTGGGCTCAAGCGCGCGGTTGAAGTGTTGAAAGCGACAACACCAGGTTCGGCAAAACGGTTGCGCTGGCATGGTAAAACTCTGACTTCCGAATTGCTGCGCGCTGAAATTGATTCCGCTGTTTTGCGCGCAGGCGGCATTCCGGCCGGCACAATCGTAGCTGGAGGCGATCAGGCTTGCGACCCTCACGAGCGCGGCCATGGCCCGCTGTACGCAGATTCGCTGATCATTTTGGACGTGTTTCCGCGCGACGCGAAGACCGGATACTTTGGAGATATGACCCGCACCGTGTTGCGGGGGCGCGCGACCGAAGCGCAGCGGAAGCTTTGGGAAACTGTGAAAGCAGGGCAAGCCCTCGCGTTAAAAAGAATCAAGGCAGGCGTTGACGGCATGACGATTCACAAAGCCATTCAGGAATTATTCGCCTCTAGCGGGTTCACGACCGGAGTGCGTAACGGCCGACGCGTCGGATTTTTCCACGGAACCGGCCACGGCCTCGGTCTGGAAATCCACGAGCATCCACGCCTGCAAAAAGTTGTCCTGAAGGATCGCCAGGTGCTGACGGTCGAACCGGGTCTGTACTATCCCGGCGTCGGCGGCACGCGTCAGGAAGACGTGGTAGTCGTCACGAAAACAGGTTGCCGAATCCTTTCGCGCTTTCCAAAACAGCTTGAGATTTGAAGCTTCCAAGGAGCGGCGGTCTGGGCGACCGCCGTGTGTCTATCGACGGCGGCTGGGAAGCCGCCGCTCCTTGAAGTCAAATGAACGCGCAATGCCATTAGGAGTCTAAATCTCCTACCCGACGAAATGACAAGTCGCCTTGCCTCCGTAAATTAGTACCCACATGTATCCTTTATTGGGTTTTGTTTTAGGTTCTAGCTGGCTGCTGTATATCGGCAGCCCATTAGGCTTTGGTTTGGGTTCCAACTGGCTGCTCTACATCGGCGTCCCGTTGATCATTGGAATTTGGGCGCAGATTCGAGTGACCAGCACGTTTAGCCGTTGGAGCAAGGTGCGTGCGAACGGGAATATCACCGGAGCTGAATGCGCACGCGAAATCCTCCAGGCAGCGCAGATTCAAGATGTCGACGTCGTGGAGACAAACGATTTTCTCGGCGACCATTACGATCCGACGAAGAAGCAGCTGCACCTGTCGAGCAATGTTTATAACACTCCTTCGGTGGCAGCATTGGGCATCTCTGCGCACGAGTGCGGGCACGCGATTCAACACGCCCGCGCGTACGCGCCGCTGAAAGCCCGTATGGCAATTGTGCCGGTCACAATGATCGCATCACAAATGCTGCCGTTCATCATCATCGGCGGCTTGTTCTTTCGGATCACCGGTCTGATTACGGTCGGCATCTGGTGCTATTTGATTCTGTTGGTGTTCCAATTGATTACGTTGCCCGTGGAGTTCGATGCCTCGCGGCGCGCAAAAATCATCCTGCGGGAAATGGGAATCATACAGCCGGGCGAAGAAGCGGTCGGTGTAAACAAGGTGCTGAACGCCGCTGCGCTTACTTATATCGCGGCATTCATTGCTGCACTGGGCAATTTGCTCTGGTTGATGTCGATCCGCGACCGGCGTTGATCGATCGCTCGACATAAAAATGGACCACGCCCTCGCTTTACCTGCTCGCCGAATTTCCGATTTGTTATCGTCGGGTCTTCAGCCGCGTGTTAAGTCTAAGCGCCAGGCGATGGATCAGCCAAGAAGCGACCCAGACCAGGAGTTGGTAAAGCGCACCCAGGCGGGCGAGGCCAGTGCGTTCGACGATCTCGTGGTCAAGTATACCCCGCGTCTTTACGGACTGGTCTACAACATGACGTCCAACCACGAGGACACGAACGACCTTTTACAGGACATTTTCGCCAAAGCGTACAAAGCGATTCGCGGGTTCCGCGGCAAATCCTCGTTTTACACCTGGATTCATTCCATCGCCGTGAACATGACTCTGAATTTCCTCAAAAAACGCGGGCGCCGTTTTCAACTGAGCTTGGATGACGTAGAAGCGAGCATCCAAAACGACAAGGAATTCATGGAAGCCACAGCCACGAGCAGTCCTGTGCGGGAAGCCGACCTCTCGGAGCTGCAGCGAAGATTGAACGAGGCCATGATGAAGTTGTCTGAAGATCACAGAGCAGTCGTCACCATGTTCCACATTCAGGGAATGCCTCACGCCGAAATCAGTAAAATCTTGCGCGTCTCCGAAGGAACGGTACGTTCGAGACTCTTTTACGCGAACCGGCAGTTGCAAAATTACCTGGACGAATTTCGGAAAAATCCTGTCTCGTAACGGCGCAAACATGGACGAATTCAACGATAACGAAATCGCTAGACTGCTTCGGCTAAAGCGATATG
>C688J18823_10000859_pt1 | contig 18224 bp, 16 predicted proteins | sample HopSoiMetagenom1_FD_18823 | JGI IMG/M metagenome (IMG submission 18823) | reverse complement strand
CCCTACCGTAAATGGGTATACCGGAGCAAGCCCTGCAAATTTTGGTCTTTTTTGGAATGAACACAATGAAGAAGCACTTAAAATATGGCTGACCTATAAAGGAATGGAGATACACAAAGATAAAATCCTGCTAATTGAATAAATTAGCAGGATTTTTTTAGGTCAAACTGTATGTGTTGATCACTAGTTCAATTACTTGAATTCATATTTAATATCATCAACAAGAATCTCTTCTTTACAGTTATTCAATACGTAAAGCGATATGGTGTTATTCAAATCAACGCTACTGGAAATAGCAAATGTCTCTTCAATTCTTGTCCAGGTATTTAGTACCGCACCTTTTACCGGACGACCTTCCCAGATAACATTTTTTCCATTGAAATCAATGCTTATAACTGTTGAAGCCTTTGCCACATCACTCGTTACAAAAACCCAATAAGAAAATTTTACTTGTGTTAGTTTTCGATCACTAATATTTGAAAGCGTTTTTGAAAGACCTAAACTAAATTGGTGGGTAGAATCAATTACCGAAACATTGGTACCTGAGTGTGCATTAGCCACTTTTTTTACGGTAGTTTGATTTAACCATTCATGCCAATCAGCATCGTTTTCGTAAATAAATTGTTTCTTTTTTGAACAGCTTGATAGAAAAGCCATTGAAATAATCGTCAGAACTGTAAATAATTTGTACATAATAGTTTGTTTGTTAAAATGAAGGTACAAGTTTACGATTTTTTTTAATTCATTCAAAAGGCTTATTTGAATGTTGGAAATTATTAAACGGATTTTGAATACGTGTTTACAGACCACTGAGAGGCAATAATAGCATTCATTAGGAAGATAGTTTATTTTTCTTTTGTTCTATCGCTCTTCTAATATCCTCTAACTCTCCTTTTGGAATAGCACTAATCAATCGTTTGGTATATTCTGTTTGCGGATGGTTGTAAATAGCATCAGCATCACCAATTTCTTCAATTTTTCCCTTATTCATAACGACCATGCGATCGCTCATAAATTTAACAACGGAAAGGTCATGGGAAATAAAAATATAGGTGAAATTAAACTCTCTTTTTAATTCATTTAAAAGATTTAAAACCTGTGCTTGAATAGATACATCCAAAGCGGAAACAGATTCATCACAGATAATAAACCGGGGTTTCAGCGCCAAAGCACGGGCAATGCAAATACGTTGACGCTGTCCGCCGGAAAATTCGTGTGGATAACGATAAAAATGGGATTCATTCATATTCACCCGTTCCAATAATTCCACTACTCGACTTCTGCGAGCCTTATCATTTTCTAAGATGCCATGCACTTGCATAGGTTCCATAATGGCCTGCCCGATCATAATACGTGGGTTTAGAGAAGAGTAGGGATCCTGAAAAATAATTTGCATGTCTTTTCGTAAAGCACGCATTTCCTTTTGATTTAAGGACGCTATATTTTTTCCTTCAAAAATAATTTCACCACTTGTTGGTTCAATGAGTCGTAAAATAGTTCTTCCCAATGTTGTTTTGCCACAACCTGATTCTCCAACCAATCCTAGTGTTTCGCCAGGATATACGTCAAAACTGACACCATCAACAGCATGAACAAAACTCAGTGGTTTACCAAATATATTTTTTTTAAGTGGAAAAAGAGTTTGAATATTCTTCACCTGAAGAATAGGCGATTGTGCGTATAATTTTTTATGTTCCTGTTCCCGCTCTTCTGGTGAAATGCTTAATCCGTCTGTTAATTGATGGATGGAAGTGTTGCGCTCAATGAACTTTCCGCTTTCATCTGTGGTCATAAAATCAGTTACTGTTGGCAACCACTTTAATCGTTTGTTCAATGGAGGCCTGCAGGCAAGCAGCCCTTTTGTATAAGGATGTTGAGGGTTTGAAAAAATATCCAGAACAGACCCTTGCTCTACAATTTTACCTTTGTACATTACAATCACCTTATCGGCAAGTTCTGCAATAACGCCCAAATCATGGGTTATAAAAAGAATACCCATGTTATGTTCCCGTTGCAATTTTGCCATTAACTCAAGTATGGTTGCCTGGACGGTAACATCAAGCGCTGTAGTGGGTTCATCGGCAATAAGTACACTGGGGTTACAACTCATGGCCATTGCAATCATCACACGTTGCTTCTGACCTCCGGATAATTGATGTGGATAGCTCTTTAAAATGGCTTCCGGCCGGGGTAATTGAACTTCTTTAAAAAGTTGTAAGGCACGTTCGGCTGCTTCTTTTTTTGTGCATTTCTGATGCAACAAGATGGCTTCCATTACCTGATCGCCACAAGTATATACAGGATTTAAGGAAGTCATTGGCTCCTGAAAAATCATAGCGATTTCATTTCCTCTATACGCACGCATTTCCTTTTCAGAGAGTTTTACCAGATCAACAGCACCGAGATTTTCCGTGTGGTAAATAATTTCGCCGGATGTAATTTTTCCGGGAGGATTGGGAATCAAACGCATAGTAGAGAGAGAGGTAACCGATTTCCCGGATCCGGATTCACCAACAATACCAATCGTTTCACCTCGAAACAATGTGAATGAAATATCATTCACGGCTTTTACCGTTTCGCTTTCTGTACGAAATTCCGTTACTAAATTTTTAACTTCGAGTAAAATCTCTTTTGCCATTAAAACAGTTCGGTTGCTGAGGAAGCTAAAGTACTGTTTTGGGAGGAATTTTCATAAATCTATGTGTCTATGTGGTTAAATAAGATTAAACACATAGGCACATAGTTATGTATTAATTTTTGTCGGGATAAATCCAAATCGAAACCTTGCCAGGTGCATGGTCTGTTGTAAGTGAGGTGCTCTCATCACTCAGGTTAATTTTTACATCTCCAAAGTGTTGTGATTTCACAGTCCATACGCTATAACCCATATCCAATTCACTTGCTCCATAATGATCATCAAAATAGGATTTGAATGCATTGAATATTTTTTCCGTATTGTTTGCATTGGTAACAAAAATATCTGATTGAATTTCATTTAACCCTTTTTCATCAAACGTATACGTGATATTATAGGATCCAGTTGTATCATCTATTTTGTATTCGTAATACAAATAACCATCATCGGCTTCAACAGGTTGGGCAGATTCATTGTGTTTAACAGAGTCGGTTTTATCTCCTAAATTAAATCCTCGAAATGCACCCATATCCGAACGAACGATCTTTTCCAATACAGGACTATATTCTGCCAATTTGGATTTAGGAGTATTGTTGCAGGAAAATACTGCTAGCAATAAAAAAGTAGCAATACTGACCTGTGAAATGGAATACTTTAAAAAAGGCATGGATTAAATTTTAAGAAACAAAGATAATAGAAAAGCATCAGCATCATGCAACGATTACATTTTTATCTTCGATTGAAGATTCGCCCATGAAACGCAGTAATAATCGGGCAACAGTTAACACATCTTTCTGACAATAGGTGACAATACGATCCATATTTTTTTCTTCCCAATATACACGGGCAATATCACTTCCATCAATATCGTCTTTAGGGGTTGGAATCCGAAAAATATGCGCCAATAGGCTAAGTGAGGTATAATTTTTATAGTCGCCAAATTTCCACAATTCCATGGTATCCAGATGATTAATTTCCCAGGGTTTTTTACCACTTATATTCAGCGTTTTTGGGAGCTTAATGGAATTTAAAAGCAAACGTCGGCACAGAAAAGGGAAATCAAATTCCTTTCCATTGTGTGCGCATAACAAATGATCTTTACGATTATAATGCTTATTCAAAAGCTCCGTAAATTCTTTTAATAATTGCCTTTCATCATCACCAAAAAAGGATTTAATACGAAATGTTTTTTCATTGAAAAAACCAACTGAGATACAAATAACTTTAGCGTATTCTGCAAAAATTCCTGCTTTTTGATAATGTGTTTCTGATGTTTCTGTGGTTTGAAAGCGAAATTTATGATCCCATAATTTTTTCATTTCCGGATCAAGATTCTTGTATTCATAAACGATGGGCGCAGTCTCTACATCGAGGAAAAGAATATTGGAAAGTTTAAGGTTTTCAAGCATGTAAATCGCTATTTGATCATTACACCTTTTTTATTGATGCAGGGAATTTGAGTAAAATTTTCTTCTTTAATTGTTTCCGGCAGGAAGATATACTTCTTATCGTACATAACGTTATTGATGTAAAAACTTACCCAATATTCATTATTTAAACCAAAAAGGTTTTCGATAACTGGCTCAATTTTCGAAAATTTTCCAGGTTTTATTTCATCCAGAAAATGACGAAGTGTAGAGGTTTTTACATCTTGTCCATCAAATGTTCCATAACCATGAGAAGTGACAAGAACACCTTCCATTTTTTCTTTTTTCAAATTAATTAAGAAAGCATTCCATTCTGTTTCCCCTTCCTCATTCTCTTCCTGTATAATCGCAACGGCAACATCTTCAACGGTAGGCGGGACAATATCTTTTTTCATTTTTTCTTGCAACAAATTTAATAGTTAATAAACGGGACGCAAAATTACAAATTACTTCCCATACATTTCCAATGCAGCATCTATATACATATAGACATCAAGTGGATGAACAGCTTTTTCATCAATTTTCCGTTTACTTCCCAATCGGACAACTACCAATTTTTTGTCCGGAATACAAATAATGTATTGTCCTAAAATACCTCGTGCATAAAAAATACGATGACCTTTATAATCAGGCATAAGCCACCAGGCATAGCCATACTGATCATTCTTTTCACCACTCGATAACAAGTCAGCAGGCGTCGTAGAATTGGCAATGTATTGAGCAGAAATCAATTGTTGACCGTTCCATTTACCACTATCTAAATACAATTCACCGATGCGTGCAAAATCAGTTGCATTGGAGTTAAAACAACAATACGCTTTTTCTTCTCCATTTTTATGATCAAGGCTCCAAAAAGCACTGTTTTTAGCACCCAGGGGCTTCCATAATTTTTCAGAAGCGTATTCACTAATGGTTTTTCCTGTTGCTTTGCTTAGAATAAAAGAAAGGAGTTCTGTATTGCCACTTAAATAAATAAATTCTTTACCCGGTTCGGATTTTGTTTTATAGCGGAAGGTTAATTTTCTTAAATCACTACCATAGTATGCTTGTGCAGGATAAGCGAAAGGGTTGACATAATCCTCATCGAAATCAATACCAGAGGACATGGTTAATAGATGTTTGATCGTAAGAATTGATTTTTCACCGGTTTTAAATTCAGGAAGAAAATCACCGACAGGTTGATCTACGCTTTTAATTTTTCCTTCATCAATGGCCATTCCTACTAAAATACTTACAAAGCTTTTTGCCATGGAAAAAGAATTGGTATAGGAATCTTCACCAAATCCATCCCAGTATTGTTCGTGAATAAGCGAATCATTTTTAACAACAACATAAGCAATGGTTTGTAGTTGGGCGAAATCTGATGCTTGCTGCGGACTTATTCTTTTAGAATTATAATTTTTTGAGATACTCCATTTCTGGTAATTCCCTGCTTTAACTTCACGGTTATCAAAGATTTTATATTCTGTGAGGCTAGGCCCTGAACGACCTTTCAAATAAGTATTTGCAATACCCTTATACAAATAAGTTTTGCCAAAAACAAGGATGGCAAGATTTAAGACAACAAAAGTGATCAGAAACCACTTGCCTATTTTTTTTAATATTTTCATCAAAGGAGATTACGTGTTTTCAAAAATACATTAATTAAGGAACATAAAAAACGGTTTTACCGCGGACATATGCTAATTTATACGCAGGGAATTTAATTGAAGTTCATTTCGCAGCTTCTATTTTTATCCATTGGACAACGTTCATATTTGTTAATACTTGGAAAAAAATTTTGAAAAGCAAAATATAGTTATACATTTGCTGTAACACATTACTTTTCTTATTACGTATCTGAATATTTCTTGTAAGGAAATGGAGAGATAAATTCAACTGGATCATGGCAGCCCTTGCAAAGAGTGAACAGGAGTAGAAGATTTCATTAACGATAAAGCTAAAAATTATGAAGAAGCACATCTACTTTGCTTTCCTAATGGCTTATTTGTTTCCAACCATTTTATGTGGACAATCAGACACGGTCCTCTCCATGCAAAACCTTAAGAATTTAAGCCTGGAAGAATTAATGAACATTCAGGTTTTCTCTGTCTCCCGAAGTGCAGAAAAACTAACAGAGGCTGCTTCGGCTATTCAGGTTATAACGAGCGAGGACATACGACGTTCAGGAGTAACCACACTTCCTGAGGCATTGCGGCTTGCACAAAATTTACAAGTCGCTAAAGTGAATGCAAGTCAATGGGCAATTAGTGCAAGAGGCTTTAACAATGTGCTGGCCTCAAAGCTATTGGTAATGATTGATGGAAGAGTAGTATACACGCCACTCTATGCGGGTGTATTCTGGGATATACAAAATGTGCTATTGGAAGATGTTGATCGAATAGAAGTTATAAGTGGTCCTGGAGGAGCGCTCTGGGGAGCAAATGCAGTAAACGGAGTAATTAATGTAATTACAAAAAGTGCAAAAAAAACACAAGGATTATTTGTTGAAGCAGGTGCAGGAACTCAGAAGCCTTGGTTTGGCAATTTGAGATATGGAGGAAAAATTGGAAAAAATTTCCATTACCGTATTTACGGTACAGGCTTTCAGGAAGGAAGTACACGACTTGCCAAGAGTCCCAAGCCTGATAGTACGGATGCAAAAGATAAGTGGTCAATCGGACAGGCAGGTTTTAGAATAGATTGGCAAGCATCCACAAAAGATGCACTAACTATACAATCCGACTTTTATGATGGCTTCCCAAATCCTGATGGAGGAAAAAACTCAGCTGTAGTGGCAATGGGAGGAAATGCACTTGCAAAATGGGTACATACTTTCTCAGAAAAATCAGACTTTACCGTACATGCATACTATGATAATGCTTGGCGTAATTTCAGAAATGGATTCACAGAAAATTTAAAAACCTATGACCTGGATGTTCAGTTTCGGTTTCCCTTAGGTAAACGACAAGAAATAGTTTGGGGTGGAGATCTTCGTTTAATTGATCACAAGACGACAAGCCTACCCTTCTTCTATCTGGATCCGGAACGCAAGCAACTTCATATATACAGCACCTTCCTGCAGGATAAAATAACACTATTAAAAGAAAAATTAAACCTTACACTTGGTTGTAAATTTGAACACAATGTTTACACAGGAATGGAATATGCACCCAGTGCAAGGATAGCCTATATACTTCCGAAAAAAAGCAATACCATTTGGGGATCAGCCTCACGTGCAGTAAGAACACCATCGCGAATTGACAAGGAGTTCCACATACTACTGTTTGCAAATTTTCCAATCATTGCGCCAGGATCGTTTAAATCGGAAACGGTTTGGGCTTATGAACTGGGATGGCGATCACAGCTTGCCGATAACTTTTCTTTTTCCCTGTCAACGTTTTATAATGTTTATGATAATTTGCGTACTGCAGAACCCGGACCTCCGCCTTTGGGTTATCCGTTTTCTATTGGAAATGGTGTTGAAGGCACTACCGATGGTGTAGAATTATCAGCAACCTACCAACCAACTTCCTGGTGGAGATTAAAAGGAGGCTATACATTTTTAGAAAAGAAACTAAAAATTAAACCAGACAGCAAAGATCTGAATAAGGGAACAGTTGAAAGTGATGATCCGGCCAATCAGTTTTTAATTCAATCCACATTTGATTTTCCAAAACAAATTGAATCAGGTTTTGTATTGCGCTACATAGATATACTCACCAATCGCTACGTACCAAGTTATATCAGTTTGGATATACAAATAGGATGGAAGATTACCAAATGGCTTCAACTCAGTATTGTTGGACAAAATTTATTGGACGATCATCATCCTGAATTTATTCCATCATCTCCATCTCCTCGTGAAATTGACAGAAGTTTTTATGCGAAGCTAACATTCAGGCTTTAAAATTGGATTTGATATTATGAATGAAATGCTAAAGGTTTTTAAAACCTTTAGCATTTTTTCATTAACAAATTAAACCAAATTACTGGTCCAGAGATGATCCAATAAATTATTTTCTTCCCAGCTTTCTGTATATTTTTCTCCATTGATAAAAAACGTAGGTGTTGCATTCACACCACTTCTCAGACCACCTAAAAAATCACCGTCTACTTTTTCTTCCAAGACAGAACTCTTTATATCCTTTTCAAAAAGATCAAGATCTAAACCCAAACCTATAGCATAACTTAAGATAGCTTCATACCGAAGGTCCTTATGTTGTTCATACAACATATCATGCATTTCCCAATATTTATGTTGCAAAGCAGCAGCTTCGGAAGCTAGTGAGGCAATTTTTGCATGCGGATGAACTTTTGTAAGTGGAAAATTGCGAAATATAAATTTCAAATTATCACCCAAACTGGCTTGCAATCGTTTTACAATAGGATACGCTTTCCAGCAATAGGGACATTGATAATCTCCATATTGTACTAACTCTATAGATGCATTGGGATTACCTTGAATATGATCTTTTTCAGAAACAGGGGGACGTAGTGACATGGTATTGAATTCAATTGAGGTGTGGTAATTTTTTTGATTCGGCTAATGCATCCAAAGCATCCAGTATACCATCAGCGCCGGGATTAATACCTACCGGTGATAAGTGGCTCCATTGGATAATACCTTCTTCATCGATCACGTACAACGCTCTTTTTGATTCACCTACTTCAGGGTCATATACTTCATATAATTTGGATACATCACCTTTAGGTTCAAAATCAGAAAGCAACGGAAAATGTAAATTCCGGTCTTTGCGAAATGCTATATGACACCAAATTCCATCAACAGAAATACCAATGAGAATGGCATTGTGTTTTTGAAAATAGGTTAATGTTTCGTTATAAAGAACCAATTGATCTCCGCAAACCGGGCTCCAGTCGGCAGGATAGAATGCAAGAATAACTTTCTTACCACGAAGCTCTGACAATGATAATTTCTGATCAGGTGTGGAGAGCAAAGAAAAATTTGGAGCACTTGTACCTTTTTGTAACATGAGAAAAAATTAAATAGATTTTGGAAGAGGTGAAATTAAAAAAAGACCTTGTAATTTAAAAGAAACAAGTGTATAAAATCAGTTTTTAGCTTCGGTTGGATTTTCCTGGGAAAGAAATTCATTCACCAGTGCTACAAAAAGTTCGGGCACTTTGCTGTTGGTGTCCGAGGACATAATTTCTCCCATATAACTACCATGAGTACCTGGTAAAATAGCCAAGCGGCTTTGCGACAGTAGTAAGTGCATTTCAACAGCATGCTCAGGGCGAGTTAAGTCCTGGTCGCCAATTACAATAAATGCAGGCGCTTTGATGGCTCGCAGGTCTTCATCTTTCCAATCTTTAAATGTACGCATACGAGTGGCATCTCTGTTAAACATGGTTAAAAGTGCAGCAGAATCTTTATTTATTTTTAAAAAAGCATCCTTGTATACCTGAGGCATATCTACAAATCTGGCAAGTGCCATGCCTTCCCAAAATGCAGCGGGTGTTCCATCGCGTTTATAAAAAGTGGAAGCAAGAATTAATTTATCTACTTTTTCAGGATGTGACATTGCCAATTGCATGGCTGTTTGTCCGCCATTACTAAATCCAAAAAAATTAGCTTTTTCAATATGCAATTGATTTAAAAGCTCAACTACATCGTTGGCATCTTGCGTAAAGGAGGTAGGGGTATTGCGATCAGAAGTATGTCCATGGGCTTGTAATTCAACAGCAATAATTTTATGCGTTTTTGCAAGAAAAGGCAAAATTTTACCAAATGTGGTTGTAATGGTGGATCCACCGCCATGGAGAAGAACAAGAGGCTGACCGGTTCCATGTATTTCATAATACATTCTAATTCCATTCACATTCGCGTAATCGGATTGAACGACAAGATCATTTTTTTGTATTGAATCTTGTTGTAGATTTTCTGTTTGTTCGGTTCCTTTGTGTTGTCCGCATCCGGCAAACAATACAAGGATACAAGAAAAGAGAGTAGATGTAGGTTTCATAAGAAGATCTGACTTTTTTGGAAAGAGTTTACATGCTAATTAAATCTTGAATAGGGCAAGATAGCGACAGGCATTCAACAATAAAAGAACAATCAATGGGACGGGGTAAAAATAAACAAATTATGCGAGAGAAATGAAGGGTGTATATTTTGACGTATTTGCGCTCAAACAGGACTCTTGATCAAAACGAAAGTATTTTCCTAGGATAGCTAACACCTTGTTTTTGTTTATTTACATTGGGCAAAGGCGGTAATATGACCGGAACCAATTTTTTGAGTAATTAAAATGCCATTGACATAAATTTCTGTTGTGTAGGTTTTTGTTATATCAGGGTCATGGAGGGTTAAACTAATATCGCTGTTTTTGTCGCCACAAAAATTTGTCGAATCTGATAAAATCAAAGAGGGCTTGAGAAACGTCTTATAATAACCGCCGCCAATGTAATGATTTATGCCGAGTTTAATTAAGCCACGGTTTATATTAAAGTTGACGGAATCAGGAATTGAGGTACCATATACAACAAACTTTACGTTGCAACGTACTTGTGGCCAACCTTTAGTGCCACCAATACCGCAACCACAAATCGTTGTTGACTGGTTTGGAACGACCGTGTTTTTTTTACAAGAAATCAGAACCGTTAGACTGATAAATAAAGATGCGAGTAAAGTTTTCATAATTGTCCAACGGTTTTTTTATTAAAGTATTGCCCGGCCATTTTAAATCAGTGAATTGTAGTTTTCTTTGTCGGTATCATCACCCTTATTTTGCTTAAGCAACGCATCCTTGTCCGAGTAGCTGTTTTACCGTCATTTGCTTAACCGAAAGAACGATCTATATCTAGGCAGCATTGTTAGTGTATTGTTTGATTGCGTTCAATTCAATCTTCTTCTGATGTATTTCCTCTTCAATATCAAAGTCGTCTTGAAGTCCGAGCCAAAATTTAGCAGAATTGCCAAAATACTTAGAAAGTCTAAGTGCAGTATCTGCGGTAATACGTCTGTTCCCTTTAACAATTTCCGAAATGCGTGTTTGAGGAATTCTTATATCTTTAGAAAGTCTGTAAGCACTAATTTCTAAAGGAATAAGAAATTCTTCTTGAAGAATTTCACCGGGGTGGATATTTTTTAACTTTTTCATTTTTGTGGTTTAGTGATAATCAATTATTTCGACTTGTTCAGCGTTTCCATTATTCCATTTGAAAATAATTCGCCATTGATTGTTAATTCTAATGGAGTAGAAGTCGTTTAAATTTCCTTTCAATTTCTCCAATCTATTCGATGGCGGTATTAGCAAATCATTTAGATCCTGTGAATTATTTAGCATTCTCAATTTTCTCCTTGCCACTTCTTGAATTTCTGTTGACAGGCTTTTAACTCGTTCACCTTCCCAAATTTTCTTTGTGTTTTTGTTGCCGAATGATGTTATCATACTACCGCTTCACGTTACTTACGCCAAAGGTAAGTGATTTGTTTTAAAAAAGGAAAATTATTGTGGAAATTATATCGGGACAATTGTATTCCAGTTCTGATTAAGACAAATTTAGAGATAAAAAAGTACCAGAATCGAGAATAACTTGTACTGATAGATTGGAAATGTCCGGGAAGGAATAAAAGATTAAAATGTAGTTAATAGCGGTTAGTAGGTCGAGGATTCAATATAGTTGTGGTGAGATGCAGAGATCTAATTTCAACACAAAACCCCAACAGCTTTACGCTATTGGGGTTAGGATGAGGTCCCGTCCAGATCGAACTGGAAGGGTTAATAACTAAAATGAATTTATTTATTAATAATAATTTTTTTCACCGAAACAGTGTTGTCAATATTTGCTTTAACAAAATAAACTCCGTTTGATAGTGAACTTAAATCGATTTCATTTAAAGCATCATTAAAATAATTTTTGTAAACAGTTCGCCCTAAATAATCATCAACTTCAACCAAAATTTTCTCACGAATTTCACTAGAGAAAGTAAGATTAAAAATTCCAGAGCTAGGATTTGGATATACAAAAAACTGTGTGTCTTCAACAGATTCTTCAACCGAAGTTGGTTTAAAGAAAGTAGTACTCAATTGATAAAGGCTAAATAAATATTTATCACAGCCGTATTTTCTGCCAGCCAACACCCCTGTAATTTTTTGATTGGATGAATTCTTTTGCTTAAAAGGTAAATAATCCACGGTTGATCCATCGCTTATATACCAATCATGTAACCGTTGATCCGTATTTTCCCATTTTACCTGCCAACGACTTGTACTAGAATAGGTTAATAATTTTGTTTGAGTAGCGCCTGCACCTGTTTGTATGCACAGTAGATCATCGGTTCCATTACCATCAAAATCCCCTACAACAAATTTATCTGTTGCTTTAATTAACCATGTACCAATTGTACCTGGGCCTTCATAATCATTATTACACCAGTACCAATTATCCCAAAGGCCTGTAGTTTTATTAAAACCAATCATAGCGGCCCAGGCATTAGAATTTAAGGATTTAATAAGAAGTAGTTCATCTTTTCCGTCGCCGTTAAAATCTCCTACCAATGGATTGTCGCCTTCACTAAATCCCCACCATTTTATCCAACCCAGTCCTTCATGTTCATTGTTGCTCCATAACCAATCGTCCCAATGACCAGTTAGTTTATTGAACCCAATTAATGAGGCTCTAGCTCCAGATGGTTGAGATTGGAGACAGAATAATTCGTCTCTTCCATCCGCATCAAAATCCCCTGATACGAATTTATCAGTAGCAGCAATATTCCATAATTTTATATGTCCTACTCCTTCATAGTCATTGTTACACCAATACCAATTATCCCAAAGCCCGGTGTTTTTATTAAATCCAATCATTGCGGACCATGCATTGACACTTTCCCCTTGCACACATAACAATTCATCTTTACCATCCGCATTAAAATCACCAGATACGTATTTACCTTTAGCGGACAATCCCCACCATTTTATCCAACCTGTTCCTTCATGGTCATTGTTACACCATAACCAATCGCTTAGTTGAGCTGTTGTTGTTGACGTTGCTTTTTTGTATCCTACAAGACATCCCCAGGCATGACTATCAAGGCCTTGTAATGTCAAAAGTTCACAATTTCCATCACCGGTAAAATCACCCATTATCCTTTTATCAATATCAGATGGGAAAGTCCAAGAGATCCAACCTGAGCCGTTATTTGTCCATGATTTTTTCCAATACGTATTGTAATTCGTATTATTTATGTTTCCGGTAAATTTATAGACATGAACATCCAATGGTCCAAAATCTGCAAAAAATGATTTATCAGAAATGGCATTTGTAAAGTTCACAGTGTATTTCCGCATCGCAGTTGTAATAGCAGAAACATTACTAGTAATATTACTAGCAAAAGTAGTTCTGGTGATCCAATTTCTATCCACCTTATATGATGTCGAAGAAACACCCTGACTATTATTTTCAAACAGAACATCTACACCTGTAGCGTTTCTTATTACAAGATTTGCAATATTGTTAAAATTAAATTTCACTTGTCTTACACAATAAGGATTGGGATTAGAAGCGATCATGATAACTTCATCTCCATTCGTTCGGATGGTATAACGAATACCAAAATCTTCTGTTCGGTGATAATTAGTATATGAAGTGTCCGCAACACCGTGACTTCTATAAAAAGTAGCCAAATCATAGCGGTCACCAGTAAGTACAGTTTGAGGTAAATAGGTAGTGCTGGCAGGTAAGATGCAATTCACATCAGCAGAGGTGGTTTTTGAATAGACGATATTATTTTCACTGGTTAAAAAATTCTTTTCTTTTAAATATCTCAATTCTTTTGAAAGATTAGAGAGACTGTTTTTATAAATAGCTGAAAAATTATTAAAATTAAAGTTATCATATGAAAGAGTTTTAGAATTGAAATTGTTTCGATTTGTAACTTCTGATGTTACTGTATTATCGTAAGAATCATTTACACTCCAAAAAATCAATCCAGTTACTCCATGAATAATGGAATTATAAGCATGAAACCAAAGCATATTTGCATTTGGAATCTGAGAGTTGGTATGCCACATGTATGGCCTCTTGCTTACATCAGGGTTTGCTGAGACATCAATCTCTGCAAAAACATTTGAATAGTACTGTTTGGCATAATCAATAGATTTATATTTACCTAAGTAATCATATTGAATAGGAATAGTTGGCTTACGCCATTCATTCCAAACATCAGCATCATACGAACCCTCTATGTAAATATTACCCTTATTTTGTATTTGCAAATATTTTGATACTTCAAATCCTATTGTATTCGCAGGATCATTGGAAACAGATCCAGAATGATAAGCCTGTACTTGAAGTAAATTTTGTCCGCCAGCCGAAGAATAAGGATAAAAATGACCCATTGCTTCAGATATCTTTTGAGGAGACACATCTGATTGGCTCCAACTATTAGGATCATTAATAAAATCACTAGCGGGAAAAACACCTTCATGTACACGCCAATGATTATAATTGGATTCACCTGAAATAACATGCCCGAACACGTAATTTTTATAAGGGAGTATATTGTAGACATTTGTATAAAGCGCATCATAATTATTATAGGCTGGGCTTGGATTCATAGAACTCATATCATACACATTTGTTCCCAATATACCATCCGGATCGTTTGGTTTGGATTTGAACCATCCTTCTTGACCATCAATCATCGTGAAGCTATTATTTCCGCATAATTCTATATATTTTTTATAATTATTTTGACTAATGTAAATATCAGGATGATAGGTCCTCATAAAATTAAAGCCATCTTCTGAAAATATACCCATAGCACTTGAATAATAAGTGTTATTAGGTGATGGTTTATATTTAGTAGTTACCAGTGTATTATAAGTGTCATTTGGATTAATCGAAGTCCACGAATCGCCAAGAAATCCAATTTTGAAATTGTTGGGTACTTGAGCTGTTGCGTTGTAAAAGCAACAAATGGATAGAAGAAAAATAGAGTAGCGCTTTTTCATGTAAATATTAATTTGAGTCGGGTTTAAGTAATAAAACGAAGATTCGAAAGTACTAATTATAAATATTATACTTTGTCTAGCAGGGAACGGGATAGCCAAAGTATTTATTTTATGTTAGTCACACTATAAACAATAACTCTTTATTACAGTCAATTTAATCAGATAAAACACAAAACCCCAACAGCTTCCGCTATTGGGGTTAGGATGAGGTCCCGTCCAGATTCGAACTGGAGTACGAGCTTTTGCAGAGCTCTGCCTAGCCGCTCGGCCACAGGACCTTAATTAATGCTCGCAAAAATAAGAAAATTCTATCAAACAACAATTATTTTTTGAGCTCATAATTCAATTTTGAAAATTTGTTCAGGCAGTTGGGACATAAACAATTGGCGTACGTCTCTTTTAAATGAGCCAGAACATCAAGCGGAATAAAAAGTTGTTCACACCAACAGCCACGAGTTTCATTGGTACATTCAAAGGAAATGCTGCATTTTGAACAGGACTTTGTACTCATTTATTCCGTAATCACCACACTTACCCTATCAACATGTCCATTCATAGGAGGGTTAATTTTTGTCACTTTTACTTCCACTTTCTGAAGCATTTGAAATTCCTTTTTTAGGCGACTTACGATACGTTGTGCAGGTTGTTCAATGAGTTTTGAACGAATCGCCATTTCTTGTTTTGTAATTTCATAAACAGCTACGTAATCAATTGTTTCATTTAAATCATCGGTTTTAGCAGCAGCTGTAAAATCAGTATGCATGGTAATGTTTACAATATAATTGGCTCCGATTTTCCCTTCTTCCTCCAGGCAACCGTGATACGCGTATACATTAATTCCTTCAAGAATAATTTGATGCATCTATTAATTTGAATTAGCGGTTTGTACAGTAGATGGAATGGTTGCATTTGCTTTTTCCAATCGTTTTATAATCTCTTCTTTTCCAAGTAATTCAACAATCTCAAAAAGAGCAGGTCCGCCACCAACACCACTAATACAGACCCTGAATAATTGCATTACTTGTCCGGCACCTAAGCCCTGACCCTCCGCCGTTGCTTTAAAAGCCGCTTCTGTTTCCTGAGCTGTAAAGCTGTTTAAATTTTTAAAAGCAGTTATTACACCGGCAATAAAAGCAGCTGATTTCTCATTCCATCTTTTTTTAATGACTTCTGCATCATACGCTGTTGGTGCAATAAACAGATAATTTCCTTCCTTCCAAAATTCATGGACAAAATGTGCTTTTTCTTTTAAAAGACGGCAAGCGCTTTCTACAAATTTGCTATCTGCCTGAATTCCATTCTCTTTTAAAATAGGAGTAAACAAAGCAGCTAATTCGCTATCGGTTTTTTTACGCAGGTATTGTTGGTTGAACCATTTTGTTTTTTCCGGATCGAACTTCGCACCTGATTTATTAACACGTTCAAAAGAAAATGCTTCGATCAATTCCTTTAAAGAAAATAGTTCCTGTGTTGTTCCGGGGTTCCATCCCAGCATGCCCAACATATTCACAAATGCTTCGGGGAAAAATCCGCTTTCACGATACCCTACATATTTTTCATTGGTGCGTTCATCAAACCAATCTAATGGAAACATGGGAATACCTGATTTATCGCGTTTGGAAAGCTTTCCATTTCCATCCGGTTTCAAAATGAGGGGTAAATGCGCAAATAAAGGCATTTTATCTTCCAGGCCAAGATAGCGGTATATCAATACATGGGAAGGTGCTGAAGGCAACCATTCTTCCCCGCGAACAGCGTGTGATATCTCCATTTCAATATCATCCACAATATGTGCAAGGTGATAGGTCGGCATGCCATCTGATTTCAACAATACTTTATCATCCACCTGAGCAGAATTAACCACGACCCAACCGCGGATAATATCATGAAAACGAATTTCTTCATTGCGAGGTACTTTTAAGCGTACCACATAAGGGGTCTTTGCGTCCATCAGTTTCTTCACCTCATCTTCTGATAAGGTAAGCGAATTACGCATGGTTTGGCGTGTCACCGCATTGTATTGAGGTGCAACTACTTTTGCTGCCTCCAGTCGTTTACGCATGGCATCCAATTCATCAGTGGTATCAAATGCATAATAGGCATTTCCCCCATCAATAAGTTGTTGAGCGTATTTTGCATAAATACCTTTTTCTTTACGCTCACTTTGACGATAGGGTGCATGTGGTCCATCTCCGAATCCAACACCTTCGTTAGGTTCAATGCCACACCATTTAAGGGCGTTGATAATGTATTCCTCTGCACCATTTACATAGCGGGTTTGATCGGTGTCTTCAATGCGGAGAATAAAGTCCCCATTGTGTTTTTTAGCGAATAAGTAGCTAAATAATGCTGTGCGAACACCACCCATATGTAAACCACCTGTAGGACTCGGTGCAAAACGTAAACGAACTCTCCTGTTTTCCATTGTTTTTTTTATAGATTTGCAAAGATAAGGGTATATTTAAAACTAAATAAAGGAATTTATTTTCTAAATTACATACGTGAATAGACATATCAAGAAATATTGCCTGTTTGTATTTTTATTTAGCTGCTTAAGCGCATTGGCGCAGGATGATTCGTTAATTATTTACTTTAATAAAAAGAACGAAATATCCACGGAGAAACTAACCGTTTTTTCAAAGCAATTGCGCACGAAGGATTCCCTGGCCATCTATCATTTAGCTTCCAAAATAGTAACACGAGAGAAGAAGACCTATTTTTATCACCAGGTAGCGAAAGCCTTTTATGAAGGAGATAATTACGAGCATGCGAGAATGTATTATTCCAAGGCCCTTGAAATGGCGAAGCTTACGCTTGATAAAACAGCAATTGCGAAAGAATTAAGTGCCTTGGGAAACATTTATCGTTTGCAGGATAAAAATACAATTGCTTTAAATTTATTATTTCAAGCTGTTTATCTACACAAAGAACTCAACCATCAAAAAGAGCTTGCCTTCAATTTAGCGCTTATTGGTGATATTAATCGATGCATTGATCAGCCCCAGGATGCATTGAAATATTTGAATGAAGCACTTGCACTCAGTATTAAAAATAATTTTCAGAAGGAAGAAGCCTTTTGTTATAGCTCCATTGGCTCCGTTTATCAGACACTAAAAAAATACGATCGCGGATTAGCAAACTATAGTCAGGGATTAAAAATAGCACAAGCCATAAAGGACACCTCTCGGATTGTGGATTTTT
>C688J18823_10000858_pt1 | contig 18228 bp, 14 predicted proteins | sample HopSoiMetagenom1_FD_18823 | JGI IMG/M metagenome (IMG submission 18823) | reverse complement strand
GAGCCGATCGGCATGTCCGGCGTGCGGCTGGAGGTGAAGGTGCACATCGTCACCGGCGCGGTATCGGCGGCGCAGAACATCATCAAGTGCGTGCGCCGCTGCGGCATAGAGGTGAAGGACCTGATCCTGCAGCCGCTCGCGTCCTCGCGCGCGGTGCTGTCGGAGGACGAGAAGGATCTCGGCGTGTGCCTGGTCGATATCGGCGGCGGCACGACCGACGTCGCGGTATTCACGCACGGCGCTATCCGCCACACCGCGGTGGTACCGATCGCCGGCGACCAGATCACCAACGACATCGCCATGGCGCTACGCACGCCGACCGCCGACGCGGAATCCATCAAGGTGCGCCACGGCGTGGCGCTGCGCCAGCTCGCGGATCCCAATCAGATGCTGGAGGTGCCCGGCATCGGCGAGCGCGGCACGCGCTCGCTTTCGCGCCAGACGCTTGCCGAGGTGATCGAGCCGCGCGTCGAGGAACTCTACTCGCTCGTGCAGCAGGTGCTGCGCGAGTCGGGCTTCGAGGAGCTGCTGTCGAGCGGCATCGTGCTCACCGGGGGCTCGGCGGTCATGCAGGGGATGGTGGAGCTCGGCGAGGAGATCTTCCACATGCCGGTGAGAACCGGCGTGCCGCGTTATGCGGGCGGACTGGCGGAGGTGGTGCGGGCGCCGCGCTACGCGACGGCGGTGGGCCTGCTACTCGAAGGAGCGGCGCAATTGCGCCAGGGAAAGCTTTCACGCCAGAGCGGCTCGGTCGGGGCCGTGCTGACGACGATGCGGGAGTGGTTTCAACGAAATTTCTAGAAGCTCAAACAAAGGCAAGGAGACAACAACATGTTCGAAATAGTCGATAGTCAGGTAGCGGGGCCGGTGATCAAGGTGATCGGCGTCGGCGGCGCAGGCGGCAACGCCATCAATCACATGATCGAGCAGGGCGTGCAGGGGGTCGAGTTCATCGCAGTGAATACCGATGCCCAGGTCCTGTCGCGGAACAAGGCGCAGAACCAGATCCAGCTCGGCACGAGCGGCCTCGGCGCCGGCGCCAAGCCCGAGGAAGCGCGTACCGCGGCGATGGCCGACCGCGATCGCATCGAGGAGGCCGTGGCGGGCGCGCACATGGTGTTCATCACCGCCGGCATGGGCGGCGGCACCGGCACCGGAGCGGCGCCGGTCATCGCCGAAGTGGCGCGAAACCTTGGCATCCTGACCGTCGCGGTGGTGACCAAGCCATTCACCTTCGAGGGTTCGAAGCGGATGAAGACCGCGGAGCAGGGGCTGGAAGAGCTCGGGCCGCACACCGACTCGCTGATCGTGATCCTGAACGACAAGCTCGAGGAGGTGCTGGGAGAGGACGTGACCCAGGAAGATGCCTTCAAGGCAGCGGACGACGTGTTGAACAACGCCGTCGCGGGCATCGCCGAGATCATCAACAACCCGGGCCTCGTGAACGTCGACTTCCAGGACGTACGTACCGTGATGTCGGAGCAGGGAATGGCGATGATGGGGTCCGCTGCCGCGAGCGGCATCGACCGCGCGCGCATCGCGGCCGAACAGGCGATTGCCTGCCCGCTCCTCGAGGGCGTGAACCTGGCCGGCGCGCGCGGGGTGCTGGTGAACATCACGGCGTCGAAATCGAGCCTCAAGCTGCGCGAGACGAAGGAAGTGATGAACATCATCCGCACCTTTGCCGCGGATGACGCGACCATCATCTACGGCGGCGTATACGACGACAACCTGGCCGACCAGCTTCGCGTGACGGTGGTGGCCACCGGCCTTGGCATGAAGAGCGCCGAGCGCCAGCAGCCGAAGCCGCAACTCGTGCTGAACAACGTCTCGGCGCAGAAGACCGGCACGGACAACCTGCCGACGGGGCCGGTCGATTACCAGCAGCTCGATTCCGTGCCGGCCGTCATCCGGCGTAATCGCGCCTCCACCGTCGAGGCCCTGCAACAGAGCGGTGTCGACAAGTACGACATCCCGGCTTTCCTGCGCAAGCAGGCCGACTAGCCGGGGATGCGGGCCGCGCCTTCCTTGCCGGCGTGGCCCGCCTTTTACAATGCGCCGAGAGAGACCTGTCATGGCTGCCAATGAAAATGCCGAAGTCGACGCCGCGCTGGCCGGCGCAGCGCCTTTCTCGGCCCTTTACGATCACAGCGGGATAGCCCTCGCGTTCTTCTCGATCGGCGGACGGTTTCTGCGCGTCAACGCCGCGTTCTGCCGGCTCCTCGGCTATAGCGAAGAGGAGCTGCTGCAGAAGACCCATCTCGACGTCGTGCACGTCGACGACATGGAAGCCACCGCCGTCTCGCGCGCGCAGGTGATCTCCGGGAAGACGAAGGCGCGCGTCCACGAGCGCAGGTATGTGCACAAGGACGGCGCCACCGTATGGGCGCACGCAGCCGGCGCAGTGGTGCGCGACGCGTCCGGCAACGCGATCTGCACCGTGCTCCTCGTCGACGACGTCACCACCATCAAGCGCTCGCAAAGGAACGCGAAGCGCCGCTTCCGCCGGCTGATCGAGATGGGGTCGGACTGGTACTGGGTGCAAGACACGCAGTTCCGCTTCGTGGAGGTGCCGGGCATCGACATGGAGCATCTCGACGACACCGACATCGTCATCGGCAAGCCGCGCTGGGAGCTGCCCGGTCTTGCCGCGCTGCCGGAGAAAGTGTGGGAGCAGCATCGCGCCAGGCTCGGGCGCCACGAGTCATTCTCCGATTTCGTCTTCCTGAAGCACAACAAGGCAGGCGAGCTGCGCTATCTATCCGTGAGCGGGGAGCCGCTGTTCGACGAAAAAGGAAACTTCCGCGGCTATCACGGCGTCGGCAAGGACATCACGGACCGTGCGCGGGCGCAGAAGGCGATCGAGGACAGCGAGAAGCGCTATCGCACTCTGTTCGACGTGCACCCTTATCCGATGTGGGTGGTGGATGCGAAGACGCTGGCCTTCCTCGAGGTGAACGAGGCCGCCATCCGCCTGTACGGCTATTCGCACGACGAGTTCCTCAAGATGAGCGCCGAGCAGATCCGCCCGGTGGAGGACGTCGAAGACCTGCACCGCGCCTTCGACGACCCGTCGAATTACCGCGCGCGCGTGTGGCGCCACAAGAAGAAGGACGGCAACCTGATTGCGGTGAAAATCACCTCTTTCAATCTCGATTTCGGCGGGCGCCGCGCCCGCCTCGGCGTGATCGAGGACCTGACGGAGCGCTTGCAGGCGGAGGAGCGGGCGCAAGAGAGCGAGCGCCGCTATAGGGAGCTACTGGAGAGCCGCGAGCGGGGGTAGGCAGTCCCTGCTAGACTCCGCCGTGTCGTCATAGGACCCCCATGCTTCGGCAGCGCAGTCTCAAGTCATCCATCTCGGCTTCCGGCGTTGGTCTCCACACGGGCCAAAAAGTACGGCTCACGCTGCGCCCCGCACCGCCCGATACCGGCATCGTATTCCGACGCATCGATCTTCCCTCGCCCGTCGACATTCCGGCACGCGCCGATCTGGTCGGCGAGACTCGGCTCTCGTCGTGCCTGATCAAGGACGGCGCGAAGGTCTACACGGTCGAGCACCTTATGTCCGCGCTCGGCGGCCTCGGCGTAGACAACCTCTATGCGGACCTCGATGCGCCCGAGTTGCCGATCATGGACGGCAGCGCGTCGCCGTTCGTGCTCCTCATCCAGCAGGCGGGCATCGTCGAGCAGGCAGCGCCGAAGCGGTTCCTTCGCGTGACGAAGCGCGTCGAGGTGAAGGACGGCGACAAGTGGGCTCGCCTCGATCCCTTCGATGGCTACAAGCTCGCTTTCTCGATCGATTTCCGCCATCCGGTGATCGAGCGCTCGACGCAGTCGGTGGAGGTGAACTTCGCCGAGACGTCCTATCTGAAAGAAATCGCCCGGGCCCGCACTTTCGGTTTCATGCACGAGGTCGAGGACCTGCGCGATCATGGCCTCGCGCTCGGCGGCGGGCTCGACAACGCCGTGGTGCTCGACGAGTACCGCGTGCTGAACGCGGAAGGGTTGCGCTTCGCAGACGAATTCATCCGGCATAAGCTGCTCGATGCCATCGGTGATCTGTACCTCCTAGGCAAGCCGCTTCTCGCCGCCTTCTCCGCACACAAATCCGGACACGCGCTCAACAACAAGCTGTCGCGCGCCCTGCTCGCGCAGCCGGCTGCCTTGGAAACCGTGAGCTTCGAGAGCGCGGAGCAAACACCGGCCGGCATCGTCCGCCTCGCCGCGCAGTACGGCTAGTCGTTCTTCAACTCTCCATGGCGCCGCAGCATCTTCGCCAGCGCATCGCGCGCCGGTGACGGCTTCATTCCAGCGTGTAGCTCGCGCAACCGGTCGAGCGCATGTGTGGAGAAATGCACGGTTTTTCGGCTCGGCCGAGGCATCGCACCAGGGCCATTTGGTTGCACCCTCAGGGAAACTGAATTAACCTGCCAGCGCCGGTCTTGGAGGATTCGGATCAACGCAGGAGCGAGCAGTTGAAGCTTGGCGGCTGCTGCCGAATGCTCGGCGATCAAGGTGAGTTTGCCGTCCTTGAGGTTGCCGACCCGGATGGTGCGGGCGAGGTCCGCGGACAAGAAGCCGTCAACGATACCGGCAAGTGCGCGCAAGTCGCGCACCTTGGCAACAACCGGCTGCAGTTCCCCGTCGGCCGATAGGACCCGGTCGATCTTGGTGAGCCGGAAGGGGATCATGTGGAGGGCAACGCGTGCAGATTATCCTGATCTCGGACCGTCTAGCCAAGGCGAGGTCAATGACGTTGTCGCTGCGGCATCTCCTCGGCAGCGCGTTTCTTGCTCTCACCCTTGTGCTCGGCGCCACGGCGGGCGTCTATTGGCTCACGCTGCGGTACGCCTCCGAGGTTCCGGTGCCCGCGCTGCATCGCCTGATCCTCGCCGCGCAGGAAGGCGAAACCGAGCGCAACCACGCCTTCGTCCAGCAGAACCTCGATGCAATGGCGGTGAAGCTCGGCGAGATGCAGGCGCAGCTCACGCGCCTCGACGCGCTCGGGGAGCGCCTGTCGAACATGGCAGGCGTGCGCGACCTGAAGCTCACGCCGTCGCCGGGCATCGGCGGCGCTCGGCCGGCGATGATGCCGCCGCAGAACCTGTCGCTCGGCGATTTCAGCGAAAAACTCGTAGCGCTCGCCACTCAGCTCGAGAGCCGCAATGACATGCTCGGCGTGCTCGAAGCGAAGCTGTTCGAAGAAGCGGTGAACAAGAAAATGATCCCGACCATGTTGCCGGTCGCCGCGCCGTACAACTCGTCGACCTTCGGCAAGCGCGTCGACCCGTTCACCGGCCAGATCGCCATGCACGAAGGCATCGACTTCCTCGCCGACCAAGGCTCGCCGGTCCACGCGGCAGCCGGCGGCGTGGTGGTGTTCGCCGGCTTCCATCCGCAATACGGCTACATGGTCGACATCGATCACGGCAACGACCTCGTCACGCGATACGCCCACCAGTCCAAGCTTTTCGTGAAGGATGGCGACGTCGTGCCGCGCGGGCGCAAGATCGGCGAGGTGGGATCCACCGGCCGCTCGACTGGGCCGCATCTGCACTTCGAAGTGCGCTTCCGCGGCGCCGCGCAGAACCCGGCGAAATTCCTCTTTCCGGCACAGTCCAAGCAGGCCGTCGCGCAAGCCAAGTAGCTGATTCCGCACGGCTGGGCGCCGTCCCTGGCGTGTTACCATTCTGCGCTTTCCGCGCCGCAGCTCTTGCCCAGCTTTCTCGAAACCCTCTGGAGGATTCCGACTCGCGTCTTCGGCAGCCGCAATGAGCGCCTGCTGAAGCAGTACTCGGTCGACGTCGAGCGCATCAACGCGCTCGAATCCGAAATCTCCGCCCTGTCCGACGCCGCGCTTGCGGCCAAGACGCCGCAGCTCAGGAAGCGCTACGCGGATGGCGCGACGCTCGACGAGCTCTTGCCCGAAGCCTTCGCCGTCGTGCGCGAGGCGGCGAAGCGCACGCTGCGCATGCGCCACTTCGACGTGCAGCTCCTCGGCGGCATGGTGCTGCATAACGGCAAGATCGCCGAAATGAAGACCGGCGAGGGCAAGACCCTTGTCGCCACGCTGCCCGCGTACCTGAACGCGCTCACGGGCAAGGGCGTCCACATCGTCACCGTGAACGACTACCTCGCCCGCCGGGATGCCGACTGGATGGGGAAGATCTTCCAGTTCCTCGGCCTCACCGTCGGCGTCAATCTGCCGTACCACGAGATGGAGATCGACGCGCGCAACACCGCCAAGCGCGCCGCCTACGCCGCCGACATCACCTACGGCACGAACAACGAATTCGGCTTCGACTACCTGCGCGACAACATGGCGATGCACGTGGAGGAGCGCTTCCAGCGCAGCCTCTCCTACGCCATCGTCGACGAGGTGGACTCGATCCTCATCGATGAAGCGCGCACGCCGCTCATCATCTCCGGTCAGGCCGAGGACCGCACCGAGATCTACCAGAAGATGAACCAGGTCGCGCCGCTCCTTACGCGCCAGAAGGAGGAGAAGAAGCCGGACCAGCCCGAGCCGCCGGGCGACTTCTACGTCGACGAGAAGAACCACCAGATCACGCTCTCCGAGGCCGGACACGAGAAGGCCGAGCAGATCCTCGCGCGGGTCGGCATGCTGCCCGAAGGCGCCAGCCTCTACGAGCCGGCTTACATCAACCTGGTTCACCATCTCTACGCCGCGTTGCGGGCGCATCATCTCTTCCACCGCGACCAGCATTACGTCGTGCAGAACGGCGAGGTGATCATCGTCGACGAGTTCACCGGGCGCCTGATGCAGGGCCGGCGCTGGTCCGAAGGACTGCATCAGGCCGTCGAGGCGAAAGAGGGCGTCGCCATCCAGAACGAAAACCAGACGCTCGCCTCGATCACCTTTCAGAACTACTTCCGCATGTACGGCAAGCTGGCCGGCATGACCGGTACGGCTGACACGGAGGCCTACGAGTTCCAGCAGATCTACGGCCTCGAGACGGTCGTCGTGCCAACGCACCGGCCGATGGTGCGCGACGACAAGCAAGACCAGGTCTATCGCACCGGAAAAGAAAAGTACGCCGCGGTCATCAAGGACATCCGCGACTGCTACGCGCGCGACCAGCCGATACTCGTCGGCACGACGTCAATCGAGAACTCCGAGCTGCTCTCGGGGTTGCTGACGAAGGAAAAGCTGCCGCACCAGGTGCTGAACGCGAAACAGCACGCCCGCGAGGCGGAGATCGTGGCGCAGGCCGGCCGGCCGAAGATGATCACCATCGCGACCAACATGGCCGGCCGCGGCACCGACATCGTGCTGGGCGGCAACGTCGAGAAGCAGTGCGACTTCGTCGAGGCGGACGAGAAGCTCGCGGCGGAAGAGAAAAAGGCGCGGGTGGAAAAGCTGCGCGGCGAGTGGCAGGCCCTGCACGACCAGGTGGTGAAGGCAGGCGGCCTGCACATCATCGGCACCGAGCGCCACGAGTCGCGCCGCATCGACAACCAGCTGCGCGGCCGCTCCGGGCGCCAGGGCGACCCGGGCAGCTCGCGCTTCTACATGTCGCTCGAGGATACGCTGCTGCGCATCTTCGCCGGCGAGCGCATCAACCGCATCATGGTGATGCTGAAGATGCCGGAGGGCGAGGCGATCGAGCATGCCATGGTCACGCGCTCCATCGAGTCGGCGCAGCGGAAGGTGGAGGCGCGCAACTTCGACATCCGCAAGCAGCTGCTGGAATACGATGACGTTGCCAACGACCAGCGCAAGACTATCTATGCGCTGCGCAACGAGCTGCTCGAGTCGCAGGATGTGTCGCCGCGCATTGCCGACCTTCGCGCCGGCGTGCTATCCGACCTCTTCCGCATGTACATCCCGGAGGAGAGCGTCGAGGAGCAGTGGGACATCGCCGGGCTCGAAGCCGCCCTGAGAAGCGAGTTCAACCTCGAGCTTCCACTCAAGCAATGGCTGGAGGCCGAGAGCGAGCTCGGCGAGGAAGAGATGCTGAAGCGCGTGGTGGAAAAGGCGCAGGCCGGCTACGACGCCAAGGTACCGCCGGGGGCGGAGCCCTCCTTCCGCCAGTACGAGCGCTACGTTACGCTGCAGATCCTCGATGCGCACTGGCGCGAGCACTTGGCGGCGCTCGACCACCTGCGGCAAGGCATCCACCTGCGCGGCTATGCGCAGAAGAACCCGAAGCAGGAATACAAGCGCGAGGCGTTCGAGCTTTTCGGCGCGATGATCGAGGCGGTAAAGCTCGAGGTGATCAAGACCCTCACCGCCGTGCAGATCCGCACGCAGGAAGACATCAAGCCGGACGATCAGTCGCACGTCGAGAATGTGCAGCCGGTGCACGCCAGCACGCCCGGCGGCGCCTTGGACGAGGCGGAGCCCGATTACGCAGGCAACGGCGATGTCGCGCTCGCCGAAGCTGCGACACGGAAGAAGGCGCAGCCCGTCATGCGCCACACGCAGAAGGTCGGCCGCAACGATCCTTGTCCCTGCGGCTCGGGCAAGAAGTACAAGCATTGCCACGGTAAATTGACCTGATGGCGGTTAACCTTCCGCCACCCGACACCGCAACCCTGCATCCCGTTCCCGGCGTCGACCTGGGCGTCGCCATGGCCGGGGTGCGCAAGGCGAACCGCAAGGACCTCCTAGTCCTGCGCCTCGCGCCGGGATCGGCGGTGGCGGGCGTCTTCACGCGAAACCGGTTTTGCGCCGCTCCGGTCACGCTGGCGAGGAAGCATTTGAAGAACGACGTCCAGGCGCTTGTCGTGAATACCGGGAACGCCAATGCCGGTACCGGCAAGCAGGGCCTCGAGCGTGCGATGCAGATCTGCGAGGCGCTCGCCAGCCACCTCGATTGCGACGCGGACCAGATCCTGCCTTTTTCGACCGGCGTGATCATGGAGCCGCTGCCCGCCGAGCGCGTCGTGGCGGGGCTGCCCCATGCGCTGATGCACACGGCCGACTGGCTATCGGCTGCAGAGGCGATCATGACCACCGACACGGTGCCGAAGGCGTTCTCGCGCAAGGTGCGGCTCTCCGGCGGCACGGCCGTCGTCACCGGCATTGCCAAGGGCGCCGGCATGATCCGGCCCGACATGGCGACCATGCTCGGCTTCCTCGCCACCGACGCGCGGGTCGCGCGCAAGACCCTGCAGCCGATGCTCGCCCGCGTAGCGCAGCGCTCGTTCAATTGCGTGACGGTCGACGGCGATACCTCGACCAATGATTCGCTCATCCTCGCGGCGACGGCTCGCGGCCCGGCGGCCAGCGCGCGCCGTGATCTGCTCAAGCTCGAGGCGGTAATCACGGACGTCGCGCGGCACCTCGCCCAGGCAATCGTGCGCGATGGCGAGGGCGCTACCAAGTTCGTCACCATCGAAGTCGAGCGCGGCCGCAGCGAGGAGGAATGCCGGCGGGTGGCCTATTCCATCGCGCATTCGCCGCTGGTGAAGACGGCTTTCTTCGCCTCAGACCCCAACCTCGGCCGCATCCTGGCGGCGATCGGCAACTCCGGCGTGGCGGGACTCGATACGGGGCGCGTAGACCTATACATCGATAGCGTCCGCGTCGCCCAGGCCGGCGGCCGCGATGCCAGCTACCGCGAGGAGCTGGGCGTCGCCGCCATGAAAAAGCCGGAATTCACGGTGCGTGCGGTTCTTAACCGAGGCCGTTCCAGCGCGACGGTATGGACCTGCGATCTGTCCTTCGACTACGTCAAAATAAATGCCGAGTACCGCACTTGAGTAAAGAACTCGACCAGATCCTCGCCCGCTTGGGCGAGCTCTTGCCACCACCGCCGCCGAGCACCGACTGGTCGGCGAGCGTGGCGTTTCGCTGGCGCTCCAGCCAGCGCCGCGGCAGTCCGGGTTACCTGCAGCCGGTGCGCCAAGTGCACCGCATTCGTCTGACCGACCTGCGCGGCATCGACAAGCAGATCGAGCGCGTGGAGCAGAACACGAAGCAGTTCCTGCATGGCCAGCCGGCCAACAATGTCCTGCTGACCGGCGCGCGCGGCACCGGCAAGTCGTCGATCGTCAAAGGGCTGCTGAACAAGCACAGCAAGCAAGGCTTGCGGCTGATCGAAGTGGAGAAGAACGACCTCGTCGACCTGCCGCAGATCGTCGACCAGGTGGCCGACCGCAAGGAGCGCTTCATCGTCTTCTGCGACGACCTCTCCTTCCACGGCGCGGAGGACGGCTATATCGCGCTCAAGGTGGCGCTCGATGGTTCGATCTCCACCACCTCCGAGAACATGCTGATCTACGCTACTTCCAACCGGCGCCACCTGATGCCGGAGTACATGGCGGAGAACCTGGAGACGAAGTACATCGGCGACGAGATCCACCCCGGCGAGACGGTGGAGGAGAAGATCTCGCTCTCCGAGCGCTTCGGCCTGTGGGTCACCTTCTACCCCTTCGACCAGGACGAGTACCTCGACATCGTCGGCCAGTGGCTGAAGAGCCTCGGCGCGAAATGGACGGACGACGCGCGCGAGGAGGCGCTGCAGTGGTCGCTGCAGCGGGGCTCGAGGAGCGGCCGCGTCGCCTACCAGTTCGCCCGCGACTGGACCGGGCGCCACGCGAAAAAGTGATCGAGGTAGCCGCCGCCGTTATCGAGCGGCGCGACGATACCGTCCTCCTCGCGCAGCGCCCGCCGGGCAAGGTCTACGCCGGCTACTGGGAATTCCCAGGCGGCAAGGTGGAGCCGGGCGAAGCGCCGGAGCAGGCGCTCTCTCGCGAGCTGCACGAGGAGCTCGGCATAGAAGTCGTCGAGGCTTACCCTTGGATCACGCGCGAGTTCGTCTATCCGCACGGCCACGTGCGCCTCAACTTTTTCCGCGTGCGGTCATGGAACGGGGAGCCTCAGCCGCGCGAGGACCAGGCCATCGCCTGGCAGGCGCGCGGCGCTGCCAGCGTGGCGCCGATGCTGCCGGCCAACGCGCCGGTAATGGCAGCCCTCGCGCTACCGTCTGAATATGCCATCACCAATGCCGCCCGCCTCGGCATCGCGCCGATGCTCGAGATGCTCAAGCATCGACTCTCGCAAGGGCTGCGCCTCGTGCAGGTGCGCGAGCCGGACCTCGATGAGCGCGCGCGCGAACTCTTCACGTCCCAGGTGATCGGCCTCGCGCACCGCTTCGGATGCAAAGTGCTGGTGAAGTCGGCGCACGCGGGCGCCGACGGCATGCATTGCACTGCGGCCGAGCTTATGCAAATGCCGGTGCGCCCGGCGGGCTTGGCCGCCGCGTCATGTCACACGCGCGATGAGCTCGAGCGCGCAATCGGGCTTGGCTTCGACTTTGCCGTCGCCGGACCGGTGGTGGAGAAAGGCGAAGCCGAGGCACTAGGCTGGGCGCGCTTTGCCACCCTTGTTCGCGGGACGGCGATCCCGGTGTACGCGATCGGCGGCGTCAAGCCCGCCGACCTGGAGCGCGCCTGGCGCGCGGGCGCGCACGGCATCGCCATGATTCGCGGCGCCTGGCGCTAAGGCTCTTCGTCGGGTTTTTGTTCCTCAACGGGCACGCGGTAGCGCTCGCTCGCCCAATCGCCGAGATCGATCACTTTGCAGCGCTCGCTGCAAAACGGGCGCCATTTGTTGGCCGGCGAGAAAACCGCCGGTCGCCCGCAGCGCGGGCAGGGGACGTGCTTCACAGATTGCAGAAGGTCAGCTCGAAGGGCACGTCCCAGTCGGCGGTGCGGTTCTTCGATTCCTCGCCATTCTGGGAGAGGAAGCGGATGTTGAGGACGTACTTGTTGGCGCTGATCTCGGGCACGCAGGCCGCCTCGGGATCGAGCCGCAGCCGCAGCATCTGCGCGGTTTTGCCCCCCAGCATCTGCTGGAACATGCCTTGGGGCGCCTTCACCGCCTGCGGTCGGCCGGACTCGCGCAGGATACGCAGGATGATCGCCGAGCCGTCGCGCAGCGGGTAGAGCGGGCTCGTCCAGGCGGCGAGCTGGCCGGTGCGTTCCTCAGCCGGACGGTGTAGCCAATAGTGATACGACGGCAGGTCGAACTCGCAGGCGCCGCCGGGAATGCCGGTGCGCTGCTTGATCGACATCAGCCAGTCGTTCTCGCGCAGGTACTGGCCAATCTTGCCGGTCATCGAGAAAAGCGCGGCGGCCGCCTGCTCGATGTCGCGCACCACGTTGGACAGCGCGTCCTGCGCGATGTCCGGATTGCCCTTGAAGGACAGCAGCACCTGCTTCTGGCGCTCGAGCTCCTGGAGGAGGTCGGACTTGAGGTCGGCGCGGCTCGACACCTCGAGGATCTCGAACAGCGTGAGCAGCGCCATGTGATGATCGTGCGGATCGTTGCGCGAGATGAAGTGGCGCGAACGCTCGAACAAGTCCTCCAGCCGCAGCAGCGTCCGGATGCGCTCATTCAGTGGGTATTCGTACGTGATCACGGCGTAAAAGTTGGCGCGATTCTGAGCGATTTGCTGGCCCGGCACAACTCAGGCCGCCGTTCTACGCATGGCTGGGCGTGGACATTTTCACGTAGCGCGCATGCAGCGCGCGCACCTGCTCGCGCAATGCATCGAGCGTGCCATCGTTGTCGATGACGTCATCGGCCGCCGCCCGCCGCTCGGCGCGGGAGGCCTGAGTGGCCATGATGCGGCGCGCCTGCGCTTCCGACAGTCCGCTGCGGGCAGCGACGCGCGCGATCTGTACCTCCTCCGGGGCGTCCACCACCAGGATCCGGTCGGCGCGCCGGCGCGGCTCTTTCGACTCGACGAGGAGCGGCACCACATAGACGATGTACGGGCCGGCGGCGTTCGCCATGCGCCGCTCGGCTTCCGCGCGGATCATCGGATGCAGCAACGCCTCGAGCGCCTGCCGAGCGGCAGGATCGCTGAACACGCGATCGCGCATCGCCCTGCGGTCCATCGCCCCGCTGGGCGCTACGAACGCCTCGCCGAAAAGCGCCTTGATATGCGCCATCGCCGCGCCGCCGGCCTCGGTCAGCTCGTGCGCGATGGCATCGGTGTCGACCACGGTGGCACCGAGGCGGCCGAATTCGTCCGCCGCCACGCTCTTGCCGCTGCCGATGCCGCCGGTCAGGCCGACGACGAGCCTTCGGATCACAAACGATCCATGTACCAGCGCAGGATGGGCTCGCCCCAGAAGAGCGCCACCAGCGCCGCGATGGCGATGTAGGGCCCGAAGTGGAAGCGGAATCCTGCGTCCCACCGGCCGCGCGCGGCGAACATCTGCAGCGCACCGAAGATGAGGCCGACGAACGAGGAGAGCAGGATCACGAGCGGCAGCATCTTCCAGCCGAGGAAGGCGCCGACCGCTGCGTTCATCTTGAAGTCGCCGTAGCCCATGCCTTCCTTGCCGGTGAGAAGCTTGTAGCCCCAGTACACGAGCCAAAGGGCGAGGTATCCGGCGATCGCGCCGATGACCGCCTCCCGCAGCGGAACGAAGCCGCCGGCGAGGTTGACGAGCAGGCCGGCCCACAGCAAGGGCAGCGTCAGGTCGTCGGGCAGGAGTCCCGTCTCCTGGTCGATGAAGGCCAGCGCGATCGTGAACCAGACGAACAGCGTGGCGCCAACGGCGGCGGGCGTCGCGCCGAAGCGCCATGCCGAGTAAGCCGCACCGAGGCCGGCTAGGAGCTCGACGAAGGGGTAGCGGGCGCTGATCTTCGCCCGGCATTTCGCGCACTTGCCGCGCAGGAAGGCCCAGCTCAGCAGCGGAATGTTCTCCAGCGCCGTGATGCCGTGGCCGCACGAGGGACAGTGCGAGCGCGGTACGGCGAGGTTGAGCGGCGGCTCGGCGGGCGGCGGCTGACCGGCGAGCTCGGCGCATTGCGCGCGCCACTCACGCTCCATCATCTTCGGCAGCCGGTAGATGACGACGTTAAGGAAGGAACCGACGCAAAGCCCGAAGAACAGGGCGAGCGCGACGAGAGAGGCTGGCTGGGCTAGCCAGCCGGCCACCGTCATGCGCTAGACCGCCTGGCCCATCTTGAAGATCGGCAGGTACATGGCGATGACCATGCCGCCGATCAGGGTGCCGAGGACGACCATGATCATCGGCTCCATGAGGGAGGAAAGGGCCTCCACTGCGTCGTCGACCTCGGCCTCGTAGAAGTCGGCCACCTTGCTGAGCATGCCGTCGAGTGCGCCGGTTTCCTCGCCGATCGAGCACATCTGCAGCACCATGGTGGGAAACACGTTGGCGTTGGTCATCGCGGCGGTGAGCGCGGTGCCGGTCGACACTTCGGCCTGGATCTGCTTGGTGGCGGCGGCGTAGACGTAGTTGCCGGCTGCGCCGCCCACGGAGTCGAGCGCCTCGACGAGCGGCACGCCCGCCGCGAACATCGTCGACAGCGTGCGTGTCCAGCGCGCGATGGTCGATTTGCGCACGAGATCGCCGAACACCGGCAGCTTCAGCATGAGGCGGTCCATCGCTATCTGCACGGCGAGAGAACGCTTCCAGGCTTCCAGGAAGCCGTAGATGCCGCCGCCGATGACGGAAAAAATGATGTACCAGTAGGTGACGAAGGCGTCCGACACCGCCATCACGAAGAGCGTCGGGGCGGGCAGGTCGGCGCCGAAGGCCGTGAACACCTGCTTGAACGCCGGGATGACGAAAATCATGATCACCGCGGTGATGATGAAGGCAACCGCGATGATGGCGATCGGATAGAAAAGCGCGGCCTTGATCTTCGACTTGATGGCGAGGATCTTCTCCTGGTAGGTCGCCAGGCGATCGAGCAGCGTCTCGAGAATGCCGGCCTGCTCGCCGGCCTGCACCAGGTTGCAGAACAGCGCGTCGAAGTAGAGCGGGTATTTGCGGAACGCCGAGGCGAGGGCGGAGCCCGTCTCGACGTCAGTCTTGATCTCGAACAAAAGCTTCGCCACTGCGGGATTGCTCGCTCCCTTACCGACGATATCGAACGATTGCAGGAGCGGGACGCCCGCCTTCATCATGGTGGCGAGCTGACGCGTGAAGAGGGAGATGTCCTTCTGGCTGACCTTGCCGCCGCTGCGCTTCCGCTGCTTCTTGACCTTCTGCACCATGATGCCTTGGCGGCGCAGCGTGGCATTGACGGCTATCTCGCTCGCAGCGCGAATCTCGCCGCGGACGACCTTGCCGCCCTTGTCCTTGCCTTCCCAGCTAAAAGTGAATTCTTTCGGCCCTTTTGCGGCCGCTGCTGCAGTTGCCATGAACGAACTCCCTCCCACTTCTGGCCGAGCATGATGCCCTTCACCCGAGCCTTTGTAAAGCGTGAACTTCCGGTTCTAAGCCTCTGAGGGCTCTGTACTTTCTACATTAGTAGTCGGCCGGAAAATACGCACCGTTTTGATCGTCCGGCCCTGCGCGTGGAGGATCTCCATCGGCACCTCGCCGATCTTGATCGAGACGTCGGCTTCCGGGATGTCCTGTAAATGTTCCACGATCAGGCCGTTCAAAGTCTTGGGTCCGTCGGTCGGGAGCGACAGTCCGAGGGCCCGGTTCACGTCGCGGAGCGGCATGGCGCCGTCGGCCGTCGCCGCACCGCTGTCGTCCCAGGCGAGCGTCGCCGACGGCAGCGAGGTGGTGAACTTGCCGATGATCTCCTCGATGATGTCTTCCAGCGTGACGAGGCCCATGAGCTCGCCGTACTCGTCCACCACTAGGGCCATACGCTCGCGGTTCTCCTGGAAGTACTGCAATTGGGCGAGAGCGGAGGTGGTGGCCGGCACGAAATAGGGCTCGTCGAGGAGCTCCACGAGCGCTGCCTCCTCGAACGGCCCGGCGTAGAGGGCGGAAAGGACCTTGCGCAGATGCAGGATGCCGGCGAGCTCGCCCTCGTGGTTGCGGAATACAGGAATGCGCTGGTGGTAGGTGGTGGTGAGCTGCCGCGAGACGGTCTCCATGCCCTCTTCCAGGCATACCGACTCGATGCGCGCGCGCGGCACCATGACGTCTTGCACCGTGATCGCTCCCACGTCGAAAAGATTCACGAGGATCGACAGATGCTTCTTCGGCATGAAGGTCGACGACTCGAGCACGAGGGTGCGGATCTCCTCCGGCGAAAGCTTCGGTTCCTCGGTGTCGCGGCCGGGCCGGATGCCCATGATGAGGAGGAGCGGGCGGGCGAAAAGATTCACGAACCACGCGATGGGGCTGAGGAGCCACATCACCGGCTTCAGCACGTAGACGAGGAGGAGCGCGCTGCGCTCCGGGTACGTCGCGCCGATCACCTTCGGCGTTATTTCGGAGAACACGATGATCAGGAACGAGATCACGAGCGTGCCGATTGCGTAAGCGGTCTTGTCGTCGCCGAGGAGCCGCACGGCCACCAGGCTCGAGATCGTGCTCGAGGCCGCGATGACGACGGTGTTGCCTATGAGCACGCCGCCCAGCAGCCGATCGGTGCGGTTCAGCAGCTCCTGCACCATCATCGCGCCATGATGGTGGCGCGACACCAGGTGCTTTAGCTTGTAACGGTTGAACGCCATCATGGCCGTCTCGGCGATGGAGAAGAACGCCGAGAGCGCAAGCAGCACCGCGAGCGCCGCCATCATCCAGGCGAGCGGGATCGCTTCCATCAGGCTCGGTGCAGGAGCACTTCCAGTACGAAACGGCTGCCCGGGTACGCGAGCATCAGGACCACGAAGCCGGTGATGGTCCAGCGAAGCGCCGTGCGGCCGCGCCAGCCGTAGAGCCAGCGGCCAGCGAGGAGCAGGCCGAAGATTCCCCAGGAAAGGAACACGAAGACGGTCTTGTGCTCGAAGCGGAGCGCGCGGCCGAGAAACTCTTCGGAATACGCGATGCCGAGGAGCAGCGTCATGCTCAGCACCGCGAAGGCGGCGGCGATCAGGATGAACACTAGGCGCTCCAGCGAGAGAAGCGGCGGCAGGCGCGCGAACGGACCGTCGAGTCCGGGCTTGCCATGCAGGCGGTGCTCGACCTGCGAGATGAGGACAGCGTGCAGCGTCGCCACGGTGAAGAGGCTGTAGGCAAGCATGCCGAACACGAGATGCAGGCGGAACTCGAAATTGGTCGCTTCCGGCAGCGCCCGGCCGGCAAAGAAGGCCGGCAGCGGTACACACAAGGCGGCCGCGATGAGCACGAGCGGAAACACCGCCTCGATTGGATAGGCGAGGGCTTCCAGCCAGCATACGAGCACGGCGAGCGCCATCATGACCGACAGGGCCTGCGCGAAGCCGAAACGCGGTTCCGCGGCAGCGAAGAGATCCGAATAGAGCAGCCCGGCGTGCAGCAGGAGGGGGACGACGACCGCGGCGCGCTCCCAGCCTCTCGGCGGCTGCATCGGCGCGGCGCGACGCCAGCGGGTGTTCCAGAAGTGCCAAGCAAGGACGAGGTACGCGGCGGACGCGATCCCGTGAATTACAATGTCGGGCACTTCTTCAGTTTAGCACTCCCCCCATGCTCGATACCCTGACGGCCCGGCTCGCTGGCATCGTCAAGCACCTCCGCGGCGAAGCGCGCCTGACGGAAGCCAACATCCAAGAGGCGCTGCGCGAAGTGCGCATCGCGCTCCTCGAGGCCGACGTCGCGCTTCCGGTGGCGAAGCAGTTCATCGAATCGGTGCGCGCGAAGGCGCTCGGCGCCGAGGTGGTCGGCAGCCTCACGCCGGGACAGGCGCTGGTGGGCGTCGTGCATCGCGAGCTCGCCGCGCTGATGGGCGAGGCCAATGTGCCGCTCGACCTCGCGACGCAGCCGCCGGCGGTCGTCCTGATGGCCGGCCTGCAGGGCTCGGGCAAGACCACGACGAGCGGCAAGCTCGCGCTTTTTCTCAAGAACGAGCGGAAGAAGGTGGCGATGGTCTCGACCGACGTCTACCGTCCGGCCGCCATCGAGCAGCTGAAGACGGTCGCGGGGCAGGCGGGCGCTCAATTCATCGCGTCGCAGGCGAGCGAGAAACCGGTCGACATTGCGCGCGCGGCGTTGGAGTACGCGCGCACGCACTACATGGATGTGCTGATCGTCGATACGGCCGGCCGCCTCGCCATCGACGAGGACATGATGCGCGAGATCGCCGAGCTGCACGCGGCGCTGAAGCCTGTCGAGACGCTCTTCATCGTCGACGCGATGCAGGGCCAGGACGCGGTCAACGTCGCCAAGGCGTTCAACGCGCGCCTCCCTCTCACCGGCGTGATCCTGACCAAGCTCGACGGCGACTCGCGCGGCGGGGCGGCGCTTTCGGTGCGTCACGTCACCGGAAAGCCGATCAAGTTTGCCGGCGTGGGCGAGAAGCTCTCCGGGCTCGAGCCGTTCCATCCCGAG
>C688J18823_10000857_pt1 | contig 18233 bp, 12 predicted proteins | sample HopSoiMetagenom1_FD_18823 | JGI IMG/M metagenome (IMG submission 18823) | reverse complement strand
AGCGGCGGGTGTTGCGTTCGGAGTGCGGCCAGTCTATATCTCTCGTCGGGGGTGATCTGGTGATATCGCAATGACGGCTCCTTCTTGGCGGAAGATGTCGTCAGTGTCCCAGATCGCCCCTTTCGCCGCGAGCACGCGTTGCACTTACTTCTTGAATACGCGCGGCCCAACTCGCCGTTGAAGCCGACGCGGCCCGGCTTCGGTCCGGCGGCCGAGCCGCCGGCCGAGCCGCCTCTTTCAGCGGTACCTGAGCGGCGTCACGCCGTCTGCACCGCGCATTCAAATGCAGGCAGGCGGCGTGTCGCGCTGCCGTAGCTACGTGGGCCCTGGCCGCGCAGCTTAACGTCTGATCCGTTCGGCCTCTTCGATGATGCGCTTCATGAGAGCATTCGTGGCGAGCCGCGGATCAGCGGCGATCATCGAATCCCAAGTCTCGATCGGGTGCCGCAGGACGTTCGCGAATTGTTCGCACGCCTGGTCCCTGGCACGCACGCTCCGGTCGTTCGTCGCGACAAGTGCGGCGCGGAGCGACGCACGATCACGATCGGTCGCGAGCTCGTCCGCATAGCGCAGCACATCACGATCCTGCACTGCGAGAAGTATCCAGCGCACTTCCTCCTGCTCGGATTGACACGCGGTGTAGGCGCGCAGATGCTCTGCGTCGTTGGGGTCGAGTCCCGGTGATCTTCGAGGGCTGCGATGAGAGTTGCCCAGTCGAGGTGTCGCCTCATTGCTGCGAGCTTTTCGCGCGTGCAACGCGGAGCGCCTCCCGCAAGGCTTCGAGGCAGCGGTGAACGCGGATGCGTGCATTGCCGGGATTGATGTCGAATCGCGTAGCGGGCTCGAAGAGCATCTCCGGCGTCACGTCCTCTCTCGACATCGCGCGTGCGGCGTCGACGAAGGTGGAAATTGAACGATCGGTGGGAAGCGACTGCCCAACTCGCAGGCGAAGAACGTGAAAACGCGAGTGGCCACGCGCGACTCGCGAACTGCGCCGGCAGCAGCCGACAACTTCGAAGGAACAGCTCCAACCGAGTCACTAGCACGGCGCTGCGCCTACCCTCCCGAACGCATATTCAACTCGCGAGCGCGAGCGCGTGACTCGCGGATGATTGCTTACTGCGCCATTCTTCGTAGCTCCGGTGTCCCGCGCAGAACGTGGCGAAGTCGATCGGGCCGAATACCTCATACATGCCGATGGAGTCGACTGGGAGTCCAATGACCCATGAGCACTGCCTCATGACATAGGAGTGCCAAGGCCGCCTGATTTCCTACCCGAAGCGTCCGGAGCAGACACAAATGTGTCTTACCTTCCGCCCTGGATTAGAACAGGGTTGGGAACTGCTTCTCTCCGTCACTCCTTCACCGAATCTGGAGACATGGACGGAATGCCAAACGAGAGAACGACAGCACCTGCAGGCGCGCGTGTGCGCGGTGCGGCGTCTCCGGCCAATACAGTATGGGCGCTGGCGTTGAGATCCTCTATCGCATTGATATCAGCAGCTGCGTTTTCGAGTGCGTTCCTTCGCGTTCTAGCGTGTCGGCGGCTACCGAGCGGGAACTTGGATCTGTAAAGTCGCGGGCCTGCAACTTCTCTCTCTCGATTCCCCACGGCTTAAAACCAGACGACGCGAGCCTCGACGCCAGCCCACCGCCACCATGCTTCGCTACAGCTTCGTTTCTTTACCGGTCATTTTTCAAGCAAATGGCGGTTGTGCCGAGCCGGCGGTATCATCTCCAACCCTCACGGCTCATCGTAGGGCGTTTCATCAGCTTCCGAGCACGCCTTCAGCGGGTTCAACGATCTCGCTGATTTAATCGGCGTCACGATTCCGTTACAAACCTTCCATCGAATACGGTTGTCTTTGGACGCGAATGCTAATCCAACCGCTGAGGACCATCTGAATCATGATTTTACGTAACGCGCTGCGGCGGTTCGTTGTGTCTCTCTTTTTCACGTCTGCGTTGCTCCTGAGCGGTGACCTCTTATATGCCGATCAGACGTGCACTGGTTCTGCCTCCGCTTCGTACGACCCGTCCACGAATACTGTCGTCGTGACGGCGACAGTCGGTCAGGCGGACGTCACGCCGCCCGCTGTTTGCTCGGCTCCCGGTGTGAGCATTGCCATCGAGGGATGGAACTTCACTCGTGGCGATGGGTGTCCAAGCAACTCTGGCTGCACGTTGACGGAGGTTTTCAATCGCAGCACTGCGACTCAGTGGGGTTGCCTGGCACCGGGGCCGCACACCGTCACCGTATCCTTTTTTTGCAACTACAGTTGGAGCTACTACTGTTATACCGGCAACACGACCTCTACGACGACTACGTTCACGGTTCCGGATTTGACACCCGCGGCGGGCATCAGCATCGAGCAGCTGTCACCAACGATGATCCGCGCGCATATGCAATATTCATTTGCTAACGCCGATGGAAGCCGCGCCATCAAGCTGGAACATTTTCTGCCGGATGGAACAGGTACGGGCTCGTGGAATAGCGGCGTCCCAACGGCGACGGGCGAACTGACCAAGGACTACGACATCAGTTGCTGGACTCCGGGCTCGCATCGCTTCGTCCTCACCGAGACGGCCTGCGACCGATACTCGCGTGGTGCCGACACGGCCTACGCAGTTCCCGACGACAAGCCGTCGATTGCGGCAAACGTGGTGACTCCCGGACCAAACACAGCTCGCGTGGACATGCCATTCAGTTTTCCCGCGACGGTCACGGACGGCAACCGCGCACTCGCTCTCTACCACACGAAGCCCGACGGCTCTGGTGATGGAGTGTATTGGATTGGACCGGGCAACCTGCAATCCGGCAGCTGGTCGCAGGGGTTCGACACGACTTGCTGGCCGACTGGAACGCACACATTCCGGGCGACGGCCACGTCCTGCAACCGCACGACGAAAGACGCGACCGTGACGCTGGAAGTGACCCGCAAGCCGCATGTTGATGTAAGCATTGTGAAAAGCGGCGCCACGAAGACGGCGCAGATCACCTATAACTTCCCTGACAACGAGCCGGGCGGCCGCTCTCTCAATGCCGAGTTCCTGCCGGTATTCCCGGCGAATACGGTCATCGCGATCGCCCTTCCCGCTCTGAGCGGCGACACCGGCACGATTTCCATCGACGTATCGTCGTTTGGGACATCCGGCATTCTTCGCGTTCAGGCCTCGAATTCATGCGGCGAGACGGATGTACGGGATACATACCTCGACTGCGACTGTCGCCCGAACGAAGGTGACAAGACGGTCGGCAGTCCGGTGCGCCTGTGGGATGGCTCGATGACCTACAGCGAGCGGGACCCGCTGCCCTCGGATGGCCTCGCGTTGTTCGCGCGGAATTACGACACGAACGACCTGCGCGATGGCGTCTTCGGAACAGGCTGGCGCTCGGCCTTCGATGCGGGACTTTCGCACTTCACCGCCGCTTCGCTCGAAACCGTCTCGATCCAGATGGAAGGAGAGCGCGCCGCCGCCTTCGTCAAATCGGGCGGCGCGTGGACGCAGACCTGGCCGGTCGGCATCGGCGCAGCTGCCTCGCTTACGCAGCAGAGCGACGGCACATGGCTCTATCGCGACGGCGGCTCCTCGCTCATTCGGATCTTCCGGCCGGATGGACGCTTCGGCGGATTCGACGACAGCGCATCATCGAGAAAGGTACTGATCGACTACACCTCCTCAGGCCTTCCGCAGCGCGTCTACTCCACGGACGGTGCGTGGTCATGCAGCATCACGATTACAGGCAATCACATCACGACGATCGCGGTCGATACGCGGCCGGATCTCGTATGGCAGTACAGCTATTCCGGATCTCTGCTTCAGTCGGTGACACTGAGCGGAAGTTCGGGATCGTGGCGCACGTATGACTACAGCGGCGGAAGCTTGTCGGCCGTTCATGATGCAGCGGGCAATCTGATCGAAAGCCATGCCTACGACACGTACGGACGGGCGATCAACTCGATTGGCCCGGGCGGAATAGACATTACGAACATCGAATACGATCTTCCGGGCTCGTTGCCCGACAGCACGATCACGCGCGTAACGTACGCGACGGGCGAGCAAACGACGTTCGATCAGCGCTTCATCGATGGCCGTCAGCAGACGTTTGCGGTGAGCGGCGGATGCGGGAGCTGCGGCAGCCGGAATTCGACGTACGCCGTGGATGGCAAGACGGGCAATGTCGTGCGGAGACAGGACGCGCGCGGTTACATCACATCTTTCGTGTACGACACCTCGGGAAGACTGATTCAGGAGAACCGCAACGACCGGCCTGCATCTTGTGACCCGGAACAGGACGCGATCCATTGCCGCATGACCGCTGCCGGCTTGCTTACGGCAACGCTGCAATCGACATCCGCTTCGACCTATCTTAGTTACCTGTACCAGGACGCCGTCTGGCCGGATAAGGTGACTCATATAGTGACGCCCAGTGTCGCGAATTCATCCGGTGCGCGATCGGATTTCACTGCGTATGATCCGTCGACCGGAACCCCAGTCACTAAGTCTGTATCAGGCTGGATCGATAGCACAACCGCCCGAGCCCGGACAACTTCGATTGCCCTGTATGACGGAACCTTAACGGCGGCCAGCGGCGGCTTCGATCCCGGCCGCAACTTCTTGTCGTCGTGGCTCACGCTGCCGCAACCGGCGGGGAAGCAACGGTATGTCGACGGCCCGCAAACATTGACTGCCGACCTCACGAGGTTTGTTTATTACCCCATCGACAACAGCGTCCCGGCGACATACCGCGGCCGTTTGGCCGCAGTTAAAAACGCCGCTGGACACATTACAACGTTTGAAAACTACGACATCTTCGGCAACGCAGGACGGGTGGTCGATCCGAACGGCGTTGCCACGGAAACGACCTACGATGCGCTCGGCCGCGTGCTGAGTACGGCGGTCAAGGCCGTGCCCGGCTGTGACACAGCGGCTGACCCGTTCTGTGCTACCGATCTCGTGATGACCCGGACTTACGCTCCCGCCACGGGCCCGCTGACATCCCAGACCGACGCACGAGGCAACATCACGTCGTACGAGTACGATTCGCGCGGCCGGCTGGCGGCATTCTCCCGCGGCTCGTCGATGTCTGCGCTGAAGGAACGACTCGAATACACCTACGATCCGGCCACGGGGCACAAGAACCTCGAGCGCTATTTGGCAATGGAGAATGGCGCCTGGGTTGAGAAGAGGCGTGAATCATTCTCGTACGACAGCCTCGGACAACTCTCGTCACAAACACACGCGGACAACAGCAGCATCTCGTATGCGTACGACGATGCGGGCAGCATCGCCTCGATACGTGACGAAAATCATTCCAGCGCCAATACGCGCTACTCCTATGATCCAGCGCGGCGCCTTGCAACCGTGCAGCAGACGCTCGGCAGCACCAGTGTTTCGACCGCCTACACCTACGACATCGCCGGCAATCTGAAGACGGTGACCGATCCGAACGGAAACGTAACGACATACGGCTATGACGATTTCGGTGAGATGGTCTCGCAGACCAGTCCGGTCACCGGAACCACTGTCTACAGCTTCGGCAATTCGGGCGAGCTTCTGTCGGCGACCGACGCGAACGGCGCGACTACGACGCGGGCGTATGACGTGCTGAATCGTCCGCACAGTGCCATATCCTCGCGAAGCGGGCAATCCGACGAGACGGTCGCATGGAGTTACGACAGCGGAGCGTTCGGGATAGGTCGGCTGACTTCGATGACCGATCCAGCCGGTGCCACAACGTACTCGTACGATCGGCGCGGACTGCTCCTTTCGGAGTCGCGGACGAGCGGCTCGGTCCTTCTCGCGACCTCGTTCAAATACGACGAAGCCGGGAATCGGACGACGGTCACCTATCCGGGTGGCGGGCTCGCGCAATATTCATTCGACCATGCGGGCCGTCCGACGACACTCTCGGCCAGCGGCGTTACCTATCTGTCGGGAGCGACGTACCTGCCGTTCGGACCCGAAACGTCCGTTTCTTTCGCGAACGGTACTACGCAGACACGGCTCTACGATTCACGTTACAGAATTCAGCGAAATACACTCAGCAGCAGCACGTCCGGGACGATCGCGGACTACACTTACGCCGAGGATGCGGCCGGAAACATCACCTCGATACATGACATGCTCGACGCGACATACAACCGCGACTTCGGCTACGACGATCTAAACCGGCTCACCATCGCGAACAGCGGTTCCTCGCTGTGGGGACCGGGAAGCTATCGGTACGACGCGATGGGCAACCTGCTCGCGCGCGATCTTGGCGGTACTGTGGAAGTCGATCCGAACGACCCGCTACTCCATCGCGGCGCACTGACCGCTCATCCCGACGCGTTGCCTGCTCCGGGCTCGGTTCATGAAACCTACGGATACGCCGGGACGACCGCTCAACTGAAGACGGTCACCAGCGGCGGCATCGACCATCCGATGACCTACGACGCGGCGGGCAATGAGACCCGTTACTATGACGCCCGTACCTACTCCCCCCGCAATTTGATGTCCTCGATTGCCGAGCCCTCCGAGGATGGACTCGCACACACGATCAACTACTCCTACGACGGGCGCGGCGTGCGCATGATCCGTTCGGAAGGGACCACCGGGTACCCTACGCCCTATGCAAGCCGCTACTACGTCTACAGTCCCGAACTGCAGTTACTAGCGGTGACGGTCGACGACAACACGAACGTTTGGGGAAAGAAGGCGATCGGAAATGTAGTCCCGGCGACTCAGCATCAGATTGCGTGGTTTAACGGACGGCCCGTACTCGATCTCGTCGGCGGAAGCACGCTGCTCTACACGTTCGACGATCACCTCGGAACACCGATCCTGCAAACAGACGGCAGCGGCTCCGTCATATGGCGTGCAGAGTACGATCCGTACGGCGACGTGTGGACGATGCGAGCAGGTGCGGCCCGCGATCAAGTACTTCGCTTTCCTGGGCAGGAATATGCGGGCAAATGGGAGGGGATGGAAGAACGGTACAACATCTTCCGATGGTACCGGGCGGGGTGGGGGCGGTATACGCAAGCCGATCCGATTGGTTTGCTTGGTGGCTCAAATCTTTACACCTACGTTAAGGACAACCCCGTCGATTCGTCCGATCCTCTCGGCCTGAAGGTCTTCCGGTGTTCGCGGTATCTCAACGTTGGGAACCGGTCAATCGGGTTCATGATCAATCTGCTTCAAACGATCGTAATGCCTGTGATGGGCACTCCCCTGCCAGGCAACACGGCGTGCACGATGCACGAGTTCTTGTTCAACGATGAGGATGGAAGTTCCGTAGGGACAGGACCCGGTGGAAATGAAACTGAAGAGACGCGAAAGGGCGCACTCTGTCACGAAATCCGTGATACGAGTCAGGGGAAATGCGCAATGGCACTACTTCGAGGCGGTGCCGCTGGCAAGTACAACTGGCTTGGCAACAACTGCCATGATGCCGTCCAAAAGGCCCTCGACGCCTGCGACCGGTGTCGAAATACGAGACCACGTTGACGTGCAGCCAGACATGCGAATGACCCGAGACTTGCTAGCTGTGTTGTTGACAGCACTTGGCCTCGTCGCGCTTGTTTCTTGCGGCGACGCGACGGATTTGAATCAGTTTCGGGATGCAGTTCTCGTGGAATCGCTGCGCGTACGAGACGATGCAGGCGTACGATGGGAAATCAAGAGAGTCGGTGCCGAAGTGCCGCTACGTCGCCTGAAATACGGTCTTGTCCCCCAAAACTTTGTTCAAGTTGTCCCAACAGGTACACCTTCGCCATTTCGCGAAGGTCAGAAATTATCGGTCGCAATCGTTACCGACAAAACTATTTTGTGCAGCCGTGGCATCGCGGTCGGACCGGCGGCGTTCCGCCAAAATTCGTATGAGACCGTTCCAATCAACGGGACTTCACCAGAATGGCGACGTACAGTTTCGCGCGTCGAGCAATGTCAGCCATGATTCGAGCGGTACAATATCTTCCGGTGGTACACAGCTGGCCTCGGCCGCTACACCCAAGCGGACCCGATCGCGCTGCACGGTGGCATCAACCTTTATGCATACCTGGACGACAACCCGCTGACGCTTACCGATCCGCGAGGCCTGAAGGTTTCGAGTGCTGCGCTCCAGCGCAGATCATGCATGGCGCAGTCGATCACTGTTGGCTGAAGACGGACACGCGGGAAGCTGGTCTCGGCAATATGACGAGCCGACGGAGCGACCGACTCTGAGCTTCTGGAGCTTATTGGACGCCGCACGTGGCGGTGTGCGTGGGATCCCTCCACTTCCTGCAGAGGCGCGGTGCGAATCGGAATCGCGGATTCCGCGGCTGGCAGTAGTCGATCTTTTGCAATGCCTCATCGATCGCACGATACCCATCGATGGACGTCATGAAATGCTCTTCCCACTGCTGCATTGGTCCTGCTGCCGGCACAGGAATGTTGAAGCCGAGATGCGCTAACGCAAACAGAAACTGCTGAGAGTTGAGAAGCACCGGCTCGTTGTGCTCCGGGCCTTTCGTGAAGTTCCAGCCGAGCAGCCACCACGGATAAATCTCGTGACGTGCTTCCAGTAGACAGACGATGAACTCCGCGACCGACACGCGCATCGTCTCCAGGCGAACGGCTGCGAGCTGATCGTAGAGCGAGTGATCGATCTTCGGATGTGTCACTTCATCGCGGAGCTTCTGCCAATCGAAGATCGCCGTCAGTGTTGGATCGGGAGTCTGAATTTTCTCGCCGGCGAGCTCGGTCGGCCACTTCTTGAGCTTTTGCGCGAACGAACCCTTGCGCACGCGCTCGCGAATCGCATGGTCGTCGAGGCCTTGCGCTTTGAGCTCGCCGTGCATCGTTGTGTTGAGAAACGACTCGATCGAACCGATAGCGGCGTAGAGCGCTGCCTTCGTGTGATGAATCCGCACAGTGCGGTTCTGCGCGGCGATGCCGTCGGTCGTCGCCTGCACAAGTGACGAGAAGTGCTCCCACGTCGGGTTCTGGTTCCATCCGCCGACGTGACGGTTGATCGCGGGAGAAACGAAAGTGGCCATCGTTAACTCGCTTTGGTCAGGAATGCATCGATGGTGCGGAGAAGCGCGGTGGCCGAAGGCCGGATGAGGGGCCGCCCCTCCCTTTTACGGGATATACCCCCGAATCGTCCGCACCTTCGCATCCGCGCGATCCACCTTCACCTCCACCGCGCGGTACTTCTGGTCCTTCTTCGACGCCTCGGCGTTGTACGTGATGAGGTACTGGGTGCGCAGCTCCTTCTCCAACCTCACGTACGTGTCGGGCAGCTCCTTCACGTCCTTGATGAAGTACGCGACGCCGCCCGTTTCCGCGGCCATTGCTTTCATCTTGTTCGTGCCGGAGATGTCGCTGAAGCCGAGTCCGATGCCGATGAAGTAGAGCGGCACGCGCGACGCGCGCACGTACTGCAGCATCTCGTCGTAGCTGAGACGTGACGTCGTGTCTTCGCCGTCCGTCAGCACGATCAGCGCTTTGCGTCCCTGCACGCCGCGGAAGCGATAGAGGCCGGTGATGATCGCGTCGTAGAGCGACGTGCCGCCGCTCGCCTCCGGAATCGCGGCCACCTGCTGCTGGAGCAGCTCGAGGCTCGATACGAACGGCGCGATCTTCGTCGCGTCGAATGCGAAGCCGGCGATGAACGCGCGGTCCTGACCTTTGATGATCTCCTTGAAGAACTCGTTCGCCGCGTCCTTCGTCGCTTTCATCCGCGGCTCCATCGATCCGGAGTGATCGACGAGCACACCTGCGGAGATCGGGAGATTCGACGCGTAATTGAAGCCGGTGATCTTTTGCGGCTTGCCGTCTTCCAGGACCGAGAAATTCTTCTGCGTCAGATTGGAGATCGGCGCGCCCGAGGCGTCGGTCACCGACACCGGCAGCTCGATCAGATTGACTTCGATCTCCTCCATGAATGGATCGCCGTTGAGAAAGAGGAGATCGGATGCTTCGTAATTCGTCTCGTCCGTGACCGACGCGCGGAGGAACTCGATACCCTTCAACTTGTCGGCCGGAAGATTCACGGCGTACGGCGGACCGCTCCACTCGAAGATCTTTTTCTGTCCCGCGAACAGCACCGCGGACTTGATCGACGTGTTCTTCGGATTGTGGACTGCAAGCTTCACGTGCGAGACGTTGTCCGGCGTCACGACGCGCGTCAGCTTCACTTCCAGCGGCGTTTCCCGCTCGTTGACGACGAACGCATCGGCATCGATGTAGTGCCCGGCCGCGTCGTAGCCGATCGCCTTCACCTCTACCCGTTTTGGAAGATTTCCGAGATCGAGCTCCGCGTGATAGGGCGGCGCGTTGCGCGTCAGGATCTTCTTCCCCTCGACCCAGAACTCGACCTTCTTCACCGGATCGGTGACGTCGACGTCGACGATGAAGAGATTCGGCGCGACATCGCGCCGCGGCGTCAGGATCTTCACCGTACCGGTCGCTTCCGGCACGATGCCTTCCGCGATCACCGACTCCGCACCTTCCGCGATGTTGGCGGTGTACGGCTTGTTCGTCTTCGCGATGGTGAACGTCTTCGTCGTTTTGCCGAGGATCACCGGCGCGGTTTCTTCGAGCGGGATCATGAGCCGCGCTTCGACCTCGATGTCGCCCGGCTGCAAGGTCTGAATCGCCGTCAGCTCGCTCTGCGACGACGACAGCGGGTAGCGGAAGTTCTTCACGACGTTGCCGGCCTGGGTGATCGAGCCGTTGATCACCAGCGGCACCTGCGGCGGCACGTCGGACGGAACGTTGAACTTGAATGACGTCCGCGTGACGACGCCTGACGCGTTGTCGCCGAGCGCTTCGACCGCGATCGTCAAGGCGGCACGATTCGTGTTGGTGTCTTCGGCGGCGAATGTCGTTGTGGAGACGATCAGCAGAGTGAGGAGCGCTGCGAGCGACGTTCTCATGAAGCCATTAAACCTTTCCGTAACGTTCCGAAATTCGGTCGAAGTGACAATTCGGTAGAATCCGCACCCCCCATGCCCCCGCTTCGGTATCGCGCAGTGCTTTTCGATCTCGACGGGACGCTCGTCGATTCGTACACCGCGTTGACGGAGGCGGTGAATTACGCGCGGCGGCAGCACGGGCTCGACGAGTTGAGCGCGGCACGCATTCGCGACTTTGTCGGCGACGGATTGGAGCGTCTGCTGCAGCGCGCGTTCAACATGACCACCGTTCCGCGCGGCGTGCAGGACGCATTCGAATCGCGTTACGACGAGATCTGCTGCGAGGAATCGAAAATACTTTCGGACGTCGAAGCGACGCTCGAAGAGCTGCAGAAGCTCGGCGTGGAGATGGCGGTCTGCACGAACAAGCCGACGTCGTTCTCGCGCAAGATCCTGCAGTTCCTCAATCTCGCGCCGTACTTCCGCGACATCGTCGGACCGGACGTCGCCGGTGCGCGCAAGCCCGACGCGCAACACGTACTGCGCACGCTGGAGTCGACGCAATGCGAGCCGTCGGAAGCGCTCTTCGTCGGCGACATGCCGATCGATGTGCATGCGGCGCGAGCGAGCGGGATCGATGTCGCGGTCGTGCCGACCGGATCGTCCTCGGAGGATCAGCTGCGCGCGTCGCGTCCCGATCACTATCTCGACCGGTTCTCCGATCTGTTGAAGATCGTGACGATATGAGCGCTGCCCGTCATCCCGAGCGTAGTCGAGGGACCCGGGGGCGAGGGCGGCGCGCCTGCCGCACACCCAGGTCCCTCGACTACGCTCGGGATGACGCATGAGCGCGAAGTTCCGCTTCGTCTTCTTCGACGTCGACTCCACGCTCGTCACCATCGAAGGCATCGACGTCCTCGCCGGCGGCAATCCCGAGATCGCGAAGCTCACCGATGCCGCGATGAACGGCGAGATTCCGCTCGATCAGGTTTACGCAAAACGCCTGGAGCTGATCCGCCCTACGCGCGATGCAGTCGAGCGTCTCGCGCATCAGTACAAAGAATCGCTCGTCGACGGCGTCGAAGAAACATTCCGCACGTTGCGCGACGCCGGCGCGCAGATCCATCTCGTCACCGCCGGAATCGCGCAGGCGATTCAGCCGCTCGCATCACACCTCGGCGTGCCGCAGCGCGCGGTGCACGCCGTCGCGTTGCGCTTCAATGACCGCGGTGAGTACGAAGACTTCGACCGCCGCTCGTTCCTCACCCGCCCGGGCGGCAAGGAGCTCGTGGTCCGCGACGTGCGCGCGCGGACGCACGGCAAGGCCGCATTCGTCGGCGACGGCGCCAGCGATCTCGAGGCCAAGCCAGCCGTCGATCTCTTCATCGGCTTCGGCGGCGTTTGCGTGCGCGAGCGCGTGAGGGACAATGCCCCGGTCTACGTAACGACGATGCGTGAAGTGCTCGCGCATCTCATCGAGTGATCATGACCTGCAAACATTTCGTTCCCGGTCCGACATGGGTGCGACCCGAGATCCTGCAGGAGCTCGCGCGGCCCGTGATCGGACATCGCAGCCCCGAGTTCCGCGATCTGTACGCGAGCATCCTGAAAAATCTGAAGCCGCTGTTCGGCACGAACGGCGACGTGTTCGTCGTGACGTCGTCCGGCACCGGCGTGATGCAGGCGGCGCTCGAAAATTGTGTCGGGCGGCGCCTGCTCGTCACCACGTGCGGCGCATTTTCGGAGCGCTGGTTCGCCATCGCTGAATCGCTCGGACTGGAAGTCGATCGGCTCGATGCGGGCTGGGGCAATGCGATCGATCCCGAAGCGCTCGCCGAGCACCTCGGATCGCGCCGCACGCATTACGACGCGGTCACGATCACGCACAACGAGACCTCGACCGGCGTAACGAACGATGTCGCCGCGCTGGCGAACGTGGTGCGCGAAGAATCGGCCGACACGCTCGTGCTCGTCGATGCCGTCTCGTCCCTCGGCGGCATTCCGGTGCGCGTCGATGAATGGGGACTCGATGTCTGTCTCGCGTCGGTGCAGAAAGGCATCGCATTGCCGCCGGGCATCACGGTCGCCGCGATGTCGCAGGCGGCGCTGACTCGCGCGAAGAAGCATCCGTATCGCGGCACGTACTTCGATCTGGTGCAGTACAAGGAAAAAGCGGACGACGCGACGGTGCCGTCGACGCCGTCCGTCTCGCACTTCTACGCCCTCGCCGCACAGCTCGAGCACATCATCAATGAAGAAGGACTCGACGCGCGCTACGAGCGGCATCGCCGCATGCGCGACACCACACTGGAGCGCACCGCCAAGTACGCGAAGGCTGCGTCCGATCCGGCGCATGCGTCGTGCACCGTCAGCGCCTTGCGGCCGGTGAAAGCGCCTGATGCGATTCGCGCCGAGATGAAAAAACGCGGCTTCACCCTCGGCGGCGGCTACGGCGACTGGAAAGAGACGACCTTCCGCATCGGGCACATGGGCGACACCCCGCTCGACGATCTGAACGCGATGCTCGATGTGCTCGAGGAGGTCGCGATTGGCTGAGCTGCGCGTGCTGGTCACCGATTCGATCGCCGAATCGGGCCTCGACATCCTCCGCTCCGCGAGCGATGTCGAGCTCGATTACCGTCCCGGACTCAAAGGCGACGAGCTGCTGCAGGCCGTCGCGCAATCGGACGCCCTGATGACGCGCAGCGGCACTGCCGTCACGCAGGAGCTCGTGAATGCCGGAACGCGGCTGCGCGTCGTCGGACGCGCGGGTGTGGGGCTCGATAACGTCGATGTCGACGCGTGCACGGCGCGCGGCATCCTCGTCATCAACGCGCCGACGGCGAACATCATGTCGGCCACCGAGCACACGATGGCGATGCTGCTCGCGGTCTGCCGCAACATCCCCGAGGCGCATGCGAGCGTGAAGCGCGGGGAGTGGACGCGCTCGAAGTTCATGGGCACCGAGCTCGAAAAGAAGACGCTCGGCATCATCGGATTCGGACGCATCGGCACGCGCCTGTCGCGACGCGCGCGCGGCTTCGACATGCACGTCATCGCGTACGACCCGTACATCGCGGACAGCGTGTTTCAGCAGCATTCCGTCGAGCGCGTGTCGCTCGATGAGCTACTGTCGCGCGCCGATGTCATCACCGTGCACACGCCGCTCACCGATGAAACGCGCGGCATGCTCGGCGCGGACGAGATCGCGAAGATGAAGGCTGGCGTGATCGTCCTCAACATCGCGCGCGGCGGGATCTACCAGGAGCAGGCGCTCGCTGACGCGCTCAACAGCGGCAAGATCGCGGCCGCCGCGGTCGACGTGTACGTCGAGGAGCCGCCGGGCAAGGAGCATCCGCTGCTCAACGCGAAGAACATCATCCTCTCGCCGCACATCGGCGCGAACACGATCGAGGCGCAGGATCGCGTGGCGGTCGAGACGTCGCGGATGGTCATCGAAGCATTGCGGGGATCGATTTTCGTTTCCGCGGTGAACCTGCCGTTCGAAGGCGATTCCGATGCCGCGCCGCTGATCAATCTCGCCGAGCGCCTCGGCTCATTCGCCGCGCAGGTCATCAACGGTCCGGTCAATCGCGCGCAGATCGAGTTGTGGAACGTGCCCGACCGGCTGCAGAAGATTCTCTCGATCGCCGCGCTCAAGGGCCTGCTGTCGTCGCGCGTCGGCAACGTGAATTTCGTCAACGCCGAACAGATCGCGCAGCAGCGCGGCATCACGATCGGCTCGAGCTCCGACCCGAATCCGCGCGACTACGCGAACCTCATCACGTTCCGCGCATCGTCGCAGCACGACGAGGTGTGTGTGTCCGGCACGCTGTTCAGCGAGCGCAGTCAGCGCGTGGTGTCGGTCAACAATTTCCGGATCGAGTTCAAGCCGGAAGGACACATGCTTTACATCATCAACAAAGACGTCCCCGGCGTGGTCGGCCGCGTCGGCACGATCCTCGGCGAGCACCTCGTCAACATCGCCGAGTACAACCTCGCGCGCACCACGAGCGGCGGCAAGGCGATGAGCGTGGTGACGATCGACTCCGCCCCTGCCGCGGACGCGGTGTCGGCGCTGCGTTTGAATCCGGCGATCGAGGAAGTGAAGCTGGTTCGCTTGTAGAATCGGACCGATGCTGTACCGCGAGCTCGGGAAGACAGGAATCAAAGTCAGCGAGGTCGGCTTCGGGGCGTGGGCTATCGGCGGCCCGACCGAGGCGTCGGGCGTGCCGATCGGCTGGGGCAAAACGTCCGACGACGAGTCGCTTGCCACCATCCGCCGCGCGCGCGATCTCGGCGTCAACTTCTTCGACACTGCCGACAGTTACGGCTTCGGCCGCAGCGAGTCACTCCTCGGCATCGTGCTCTCGCGCAAGCGCCAGGACGTGATCATCGCGACGAAAGTCGGCAACGCGCGCACCGGCGGCGGCGAGCTGCACAAGGATTTTTCGAAGCAGCACATCTTCGTCGCGGTCGATCAATCGCTGCGCCGGCTGCGCACCGACTACATCGACCTCTATCAACTGCACAATCCGACGATCCAGGATCTGCGCCGCGAAGAGATTCAGGAAGCGATGGAGCGGCTGCAGGAAGTGGGCAAGATCCGTTTCTGGGGCGTGTCGATTTCAACACCCGAAGATGGCATCGAGATCATGGCGCACGGCTGGGGCTACACGCTGCAGGTGCTTTACAACGTGCTCAATCAGGCGCCGGAACAGCTGCTGCTGCCGACGGCGAAAGAGAAGGGCTACGGCATCATCGCGCGCGTTCCGCTCGCATCGGGATTGCTCACCGGCAAGTTCCACGCGGACACCGCATTCACCACCGATGACGTGCGCCAGAACTTCCTCACGCCACGGCGGCTGCAGGAAGCGACCGATCGCGTCGACGAAGTGAAGGCGATCATCGGCGGCACCGCACGCAATCTCGCCGAAGGTGCGCTGCGATTCATCCTCGCGAACGACGCCGTATCGAGCGTCATCCCCGGCGCGCGCAACGTGCATCAGATGGAGATGAACGTCGCGGCGTCCGAGGCGCGGTTGCCGGAGGATGTCGTGGAGAAGCTGCGGGCGCGGCTCGGCGACTACAACTTCTATCAGCGGCACGCGATCAGGATTTAGGGTCCATCTTCCGCCGCAGCGCGTAGCCGACCGCTTCCGCGCGCGTGTGCAGCCGCAGCTTGTCGAGGATGTTGCGCACGTGGAACTTCACCGTGTTCTCGCTGAGGTTGAGATGGCTGGCGAGCTTGCGGTTCGACGTGACGCCTTCGACCATCAGCTCGAGCACTTCGCGCTCGCGATCGGTCAGCGCATCGGCGTCGGGCTCCGCGGCCGGACGCGCGGCGCCGGGCTTGGCGAACTCCTGCAGCAGCTTGCGCGCGAGGCTCGGCGTCAGCGCGGGCTCGCCGGCGTTCGCGCGATCGAGCAGCGCGAAGAATTCGTCCGCTTCGAGATTCTTCAGCAGGTAGCCCTGCGCGCCCGCTTTGATCGCATCGAACAGCGTTTCATTCTGCTCGGACGCGGTCAGCGCGATGACCTTCATATCCGGCATCTGCGCCGTCAGTTCGCGCGTCGCGGAGACGCCGTCGAGCTCCGGCATCTGAATGTCCATCAGCACCAGATCGGGCTTCAGCTCCAGCGCGAGCTCGATCGCCTGCCTGCCGTTGCGCGCTTCGCCGATGACTTCATGTCCGCGCGATTGCAGCAGACTTCGGAGGCCGTCGCGAAACAGCGAGTGGTCGTCGGCGATGAGAATCCGCATGCGTCCTTGCAGTTTATCCCGCTCGGCATGAACCTCAAGCCAGCGGAACTTCCACGCGAATCGTCGTGCCTTTCCCCGGTGTGCTGTCGATGACGAACCGTCCGCCGATCGACTCGCTCCGCTCGCGCATCGTCGCCATGCCGAAGCGCGGAAACACAGTCGGATTGCGCGCGGTCTGCTGCAGGCCGACGCCGTCATCCGCGATGGTGAGAAAGAGGATTCCTTCACGGCGTCGCAGGTCGACTTTCGCCGTCGTCGCCTTCGCGTGCTTGCGGACGTTCGTCAGTCCTTCCTGAATGATGCGCACGAGTTGCAGCTCCATGCCCGGCGTCAGCTCGAGCGTGCTGTCGACGATCAGCTGCGTCGCGATTCCGGTCTGGTCCATCCAGCGATCGGCGTATTCGCGCAGCACGTCTTCGAACGATTGCGATGGACCGGGCAGCGTGCGCAGATCGACGATCGCTTCGCGCACGTCGCCATACGCCTCGCGCGCCGCGTTGCCGAGTTGCCGCAACTGATCGAGTCCATCGTCGGTTTTGCCCTGGCGGATGTACTCCGTCGCGGCCTGCGTCTTCGTGCTCACGTAGCCGAGGACCTGCGCGATGCCGTCGTGCATCTCGTGCGCGATGCGCAGGCGCTCCTGCGCGACCGCGAGATCGGCGACCTGGCGATGCAGATGCGCGTTGTCGATGGCGACCGCGGCTTGCACGGCGAAGCGCACCAGTGTTTCCTCATCGCTCTCGGTGAATTGCGATCCGTCGTTTTTCTCGCTCAGATAAAGGTTGCCTTTGAACGGACCTTTGCATGTGATCGGAACCGCGAGCAGCGATCGCATCACCGGGTGATTCGGCGGAAAACCGTGTGAGCGTGAATCGCGTCCGATGTCGGTCAGGCGCAGAAGCTCGCCTTCGCGGAGCACGACGCCGAGGAGTCCGTGGCCGACGGGTGGCGGTCCGATGCGCGCGCGGACTTCCGGCGAAACGCCCGAGGTGATGAATGCTTCGATCGAGCCGTCGTCGCGAACGACGGAGAGAGCGCCGTACTTCGCTCCGACGAGGCCGCACGCCTGCGCGACGACTTTGTTCAGTACCGAGTCCAGTCCGAGCTCCGCGGTGACATCGAGTCCCGCGCCGTGCAGTGCGAGCAGCTCCTGATTGTGCCGCTCCAGCCGCGACTGCATCTTTCCGATCGCGCGCACCATCACGATGCTGACGGCGATCAGCGCGAGTGCGGCGATTGCATCGAGCGTGACGCGGCCGGCCAGCGTCGTCACACCGAGGAGTGATTCACGCGTCAGCTCGAGGATCGTCACCAGGACGATCGGCGCAAGCACAGCCAGCCATCGAAGATGTTTGACAGTCACCAGCAGCTCTGTTTCCAGAGAGTATGCCGCGGTCTGCATCGGATGCTGACATTGTTCGTTTCAACTTCAGACGAAACCAACTCCGATCGGGCGGTCTCCTTCACGTGGCTGGGCGGGGCGCACCACCCCGCGGGGTGGGTCCCGGAGTGCGGCGGCCATGCCGCCGCTGTTTCGAACCGCGGCCATGCCGCGGTTTCGGGCGGGCGGCGTGGCCGCCC
>C688J18823_10000856_pt1 | contig 18237 bp, 10 predicted proteins | sample HopSoiMetagenom1_FD_18823 | JGI IMG/M metagenome (IMG submission 18823) | reverse complement strand
GCGCGCGGAGAATCCGGAACTCGGACGAGAAGTCGTCCGCGAGGTGCTCGACGATGATCGTATCGCACCCGAGCGGCATGTGTGGTCCATGCTGCTCACAGGTGCCGACAGGTACAATCAACCGCGGATCCTCGGCCAAGCGGCGCGCAACCTCCGCAGGGCGAAGCTCTTTGAGGCGCCACGGTTTGAGCGCCGTTCGCGCCTCGGGCGCGGGGAGAGGTTGAGTCATTCGCGATGATCGGGCGGTAAACGGAGCGGTCGAGATCCTGGCGATCCGAGAGGTACCGATTGCCGGCGCTGCCTGGGCGACGACAGTGGCCATCGCGGTGCTCGCCGCCAGCCGCTGGCTCGATACGCCGACGGTACAGTACCTGGTCACGTGGGCGGTTGCTACCATCGCCGCGGGGATCTTTACCGTCTGGCTCCGCGGGGCGCGGCGCCGCTGGGCGGTGCTGTGCGTGGGAATGCTCGCCATCGGTCTCGTGTTCGCTGCTCGTGCCCAGCGCGAGCTTGCCGGCATCACCACTCACTGGGCTGACTGGCAAACGTCTCAGGCGCGCGCCGGGCTCGACGCACTTGGCCAGTCGCTTGCTGACGCCGAGCGCCGCCTTACTAGCGACGCTACGACGGCCCTCCGTAGCTCCCTGGACCGGGAAACCGCATTCGCGCAGCTGCAGTCGCTGGTCGGGGGGCCGGACGAGCGTGGCGTCATCGTCTACCGGGGCGACAGCGCGTTCGCGTGGGCCGGACGCTTTCGCGCCGCTCCGGACACGATGGTCGCGGACGCGGGTGTATCCGCATCGGATTTCTATTTGACGCTGTACGTGACGGCGCGGCAGGGCAGTGATCGCGCGGTGGCGACGATACTCCTGTCGGCGGCGGCGCCGGCGGACCGGTTGTCGCGTCCGCTGTCGCGCCGTATCGCGCGTGCAGCTCGTCTGGACGACTTCACCTTTGCCGCACCCGGCTCGATGAATGGGCCGGGACCGCTCCTGCACTTTGCGCACGATGGACGACCACTGCTCGACGCACGGGCCGCTCCCCTGGAGTCGGGCGAGGTGCTCCAGCGGCTGCGTGAGCGTCTCCGGATCGACGTAGGCCTCATCCTCGCCGCTGCGCTTGCATGCTTCATCATCGCCGCGTGGCGCGAGAGCCGAGCGGTGCTGCCACGACTCATCGCGTTAGGCGTGGTGCTGGCGTGCGTCGCGCTCGTTCCCTTGAACGAGTACTCCAACTTTACGCGCCTCTTCGACCCCAGCGTCTACTTCACGAGCATCGCCGGCGCGCTCACGGCGAGCGCCGGTGCCCTCGGCCTAACGAGTGCGATCGTCCTGCTCGCGCTGCTCACCCTTTTGCGGCGCGGCCGTCGGCCCACGCGCCTCACCGCCGCGGCAATCGTGCTGCTCGTCGCCGGTCTTGGGCCGTTCCTGCTGCGGGACCTCGCGCGCGGCATCCGGCCGCCCAGCTACGGTGTGAGCGCTGCGCTCTGGCTCATCTGGCAGATTCCGCTCTTTCTCGCCGCCGTGTCGGTGTTGCTCGCCGGCGCGGGCGCCGGCGGTGTGCTCGTCGGGCGCGCGCGCGGGGCGCCAGCATGGAGCGGTTCCGTCGTCGCCGCCGTCGCCGCCATCGTCGCGCCGATTGTCTGGCACGCGCCTGGTCAGTGGCCGTGGTGGTACACATTCCTGTGGATCGGCGCCATCGGCGCTCTCGCGCTCAGTCGCCAGACACGGTTTCTGGTCGTGAACTCGGCGATCGTCGCTGCACTTGGCGCCGCCACACTCGTCTGGGGACGCACGGCGCGCGGGCGGGTAGAGCTTGCGGAGCATGACCTGGCGAGCCTGAGCGAGCCCGATCCGCAGGGGGCGACGCGGTCGCTCCTCGATCGGTTTGCCGCATCGCTCGAGAACGATCCCGCCCCCACGACGCGGGCGGCGCTTCTCCAGCACTACGTGAGCTCCGCGCTTGCCGCCGCCGATCTCCCCACGGCGCTCTTCGCCGTGTCCTCGGCCGGCTCCCCACTCGCCTCCCTTACCACGGCAAATTTCGGCGTGCCGGCGGACGCCGTTAGGCAGGCGGTCAACGACGCGCTTCGCGAGCGGCGTCCAGTGCTGAGGACCATCGCCGCGGATCCGGCGATGGAGTTGCTCCTCGCCGTGCCGGCCGCGAATGGGACTGATACGGCGGCGGCGACGGTCGTTGTCGTCGCACCGAAGACGCGACTCATTCGCGCCGATCCCTTCAATGCGCTGCGTGGTCTCGAGGTGGAGCCTGAGGGCGTGCCGCCGTACAGCCTGCAGCTCTCACCGCTCGATGCCACGCGCTCGGATCTGCCCACGGCCGGCGAGGCGCGCTGGCGGCGCCGGGAGAGCGCGCTGCATGGCGATTGGCTCGTTCGGGCGGGGAGCAGTGTCGCGCGAGCGCACGTCGAGGTGGAGCTGCGCGAGCCCGGCGCACTCGTCGAGCGCGGAACGCTGATCGTTCTACTCGACCTCGCCATCGTCGGCCTGCTCTGGATTCTCAGCGTCGTTGCCGACGGTGGCTTCGTGCGCTGGCTGCGCGCGCGACGACGAACGTGGGCGCGGAGCTATCGACTGCGCCTAACGATCGCGCTCTTCGCATTCTTCGTGCTGCCGGCGCTGGCGTTCGCGGTGTGGTCGTATCAGCGCCTGTCGAGCGAAGCGATCGGTGCGCGCGATGTTCTCGTGCGTGAGACGCTGCGCTCCGTTGCCCCGATTACCGGAGATTCTAGCTGGTTGCCCGCGGAGGCGAATCGGCTGAAGACGCCGCTCCTCGCTTATGAAGCGGGCGAGCTACGGGGCGCCAGCGATCCGCTCCTCACCAGCCTCGCACCAGCCGGCCGCTTTCTGCGCGACGACGTCGAGCGACTCCTCGTTATCGGCGACGAAGAGTCTGTGAGCCGGCTGATGGACGTCGGCGCGGCGGCAACGCTCTTCGGATTTCGATCCCTCGACCGGCCGGGGCTCCCGGATCTGGTGCTGGCCGCTCCCGCGGGTCCGGAGGAGATGACCGTCGGCCTCGGACGAGACGACTTGAGCATTTTCGTACTATTCGCAACGGCTGTCGGCGCGGTGGGGGCCCTCTGGCTGAGCGGCATCGCCGCGCGGCAGCTCGCGCGTCCCATTGGAAGTCTGCGTACGGCGGCGCTGGCACTCGCTGGTGGAGAGCGTTTGCCGCCGCTCGACGCCGAGCCGACGGCGGAGTTTCGTCCTGTCTTCGCGGCCTTTCGGCGCATGGCGTCGGACCTCAACGCCAGCCGCTCGGCGCTCGAGGAGACCCAACGGCGCCTCGCGGCCATCCTGCGCAACGTGGCGAGCGGCGTCATCGCGCTCGATCGGAGCGGTCGCGTCGTCCTCGCCAACCCACGCGCGGACGATCTGCTCGGCGCCGCACTGCCTCCCGGCGTATCGCTGGCGGCGGTCGCGCCGGCGGAGCTGATGGAGGCGGTCGCGCGCGTGTGGTCTGGCGGCGATGACGACGTCGAGCTCGAGCTGCGGGGGCGCGGGGGCGAGCAGGAGCTTCGTGTGCGGTTGACGCCGATTGCGGACGCGCTTGTCATCACGCTCGACGACGTGACCGAGGTCGCGCGGGCGCAGCGCGTCCTGGCGTGGGGCGAGATGGCGCGCCAGATCGCCCACGAGATCAAGAATCCGCTCACGCCGATCCGACTTGGTGTGCAGCATCTGCGGCGCGCGCGCGCGGACCACCGTGTCGACTTCGATCGCGTCCTCGAGCAGAACGTGAACCGCATCCTGGCCGAGATCGACCGGCTCGACGAGATCGCGCGGGCGTTCAGCCGCTACGGCTCCGCGCCTAACGAGCGTCCCCGCGCCGTCGCCACCGACGTCGCCGCCGTCGTCCGCGACGTGGTTGCGCTGGAATCCATGGCGGAGGGGAGCGGGGCTCAGGACACGCTTCACTGGCGCGTCGACGGCGCGGACTCGCGCGTGACCGCGCTGGCCTCCGGCGACGAGCTTCGTGAAGTGCTCCTCAACGTCTTCGAGAATGCGCGCCTCGCCGGCGCGCGCGAGGTCGTCATCTCACTCGGCGAGGATGGTCGTCCCGATGCGACCACCGAGGCGGAGCCACGCGTGGCGATCGTCGTCCAGGACGACGGCCACGGCATTCCCGCCGATGTACTGCCGCGCATCTTCGAGCCGCACTTCTCGACTCGAACGAGCGGCAGCGGTCTCGGGCTCGCGATCAGCCGGCAGATCATCGACTCCTGGGGCGGTGCGATCTCGGTGGCGAGCGATGCCGGTCGGGGCACCACCGTGCGCATCCTCCTGAGACCGGCCGAGGGCGACGCCGCTACTCGGTGAGGCTGCCCTCGCTGGCACCCACGCCGAGCATGCGCACCGTTTTGATGTTCACGAACTCGCGGAGTCCGAAGGCGCTCAGCTCGCGCCCGTAGCCGCTCGCCTTCACGCCGCCGAAGGGAAATCGCGGATCGGACGCCACCATGCCGTTGATGAAGACGCTCCCCGCCTCGAGCTCCTCGGCGAATCGACGCGCCTCGGCGCCCTCGGTGGTCCAGGCGCTCGCGCCGAGGCCGAATCGTGTCGCGTTGGCGAGGCGGATCGCATCGTCGACGTCGCGAGCGCGCAGCAGCGTCGCCATCGGTCCGAAGGTCTCGTCGTGATATGCCGGCGCGTTCTCCGGTACGTCCACGAGCACTGTGGGCTCGTAATAGAAGCCCTCACCTGAGCGTGACTTGCCACCGGCGAGCAGGCGGGCCCCAGCGCGCACCGACTCGCGCACCTGCTTGTCGAGATCGTCGCGGATCTGCGGCGTGGCGAGCGGGCCGACGTCAGTGCGCTCGTCCATCGGGTCGCCGACGACGAGCGCCTTCGTCTGCCTCACGAAGACGTCGCAGAACTCCTCGAAGATGCGGTCGTGGACGATGAACCGCTTCGCGGCGATGCACGATTGTCCGTTGTTGATCATTCGCGCTTTCACGGCGACCGTGGCGGCACGCTCGAGCTCCGCGCTCGGCATGACGACGAAGGGATCGCTGCCTCCGAGCTCGAGCACGGTCTTCTTGATCTTCTCACCCGCGCGCGCGGCAACCTGGCTACCGGCGTGCTCGCTTCCCGTGAGTGTCGCTGCCGCCACGCGATCGTCGTCGAGGAGCGCTGGAATCGCGTCCGAGCCGACAAGGAGTGTTTGAAACACGCCGATAGGCGCGCCTGCCTCGCGGAAGACCTCCTCGAGGGCGAGCGCGCACTGCGGGACGTTCGACGCATGCTTGAGCAGTCCAACGTTGCCGGCGCAGAGCGCGGGCGCCGCGAAGCGGATCACCTGCCAGAATGGAAAATTCCACGGCATGATCGCGAGCACGACACCGAGCGGCTGGAACGCGACGTAGCCGGTTTCGCCCTTGACGTCCACCAACTCGTTCGCGAGAAAGCTCTCCGCGTGCTCGGCGTAGTACCGACAACCCGTGGCACACTTCGCCGCTTCCTCGACGGCGGACTTGTACGTCTTCCCCATCTCGAGCGTCATGAGGCGGCCGTACTCGTTCTTGCGCTGCTCGAGGATATCGCCGGCGCGCCGCACGATGGCCGCGCGCGCGGCGACGGGTACGCGGCGCCAGCTGCGACGCGCCTCGTCGGCGCGGGCCAGCTTCGCCTCGATGTCCCGCGGTGCCAGCGGGGCGAACTCACGCACCCGCTCGCCGGTCGCTGGATTCACCGTCTGAATTGCCATCCTCGTTAGGCTCCCTCGTCCGTCCACACAACGGACGTCTCTCCCGCGATCAGCCGACGCCACCAGGGCGCGCGGTGCTCACGCTCGAAGAACGACTGCACCGACTCGCGCCACGCCACCTGCATGGCGATCGCGTCGGGGAAGCGCGCGTCCGGATCCGGCGACAAGCCGCGTCCCAGCCACTCGGCGACCTCGCTCGGATACGCGCTCAGATCGATGTCGCCGCGCAACTCCCGTGCGAGAATCAAACGCCCGTCGCGCTCGCCGAATGGCGCCTGACCTGTGAGCGCGAACGCGACGATCGCCGCGAGCGAGAAGCAGTCGACCGCGGCGTCCTGCTGCTCGCCGAGCAGCTGCTCGGGCGCGGCGAACGCGGGTGTGCCGCTCGTGCCGGCGCGCTCCTCGCCCGCGGCCTGGGCGATGCCGAAATCGGCGATGCGCCAGCGGCGGTAGCGATCGATCAGCACGTTCTCAGGCTTGAGGTCGCGGTGGACGATGCCGATCGCGTGCGCGGCGGCGAGGCCGCTCAGCATGAAGTCGATCTGCGGCGCGATCTCCGTGATGGCCCGCGGCCCCGCGCGCGCAACGAGCTCGGCGACCGAACCTCCTTCCGCGAGCTCCATCGTGTACCAGGAGACGTCGCCGCGACTGTCCCAGTCGTAGATCGGCACGATCGCCGGATGCGCGAGCTGCGCCGCGAGCTTCGCCTCGCGCCGAAAGCGCGACACGGCGCGCTCGTCGCGGGCGATGTGCGGATGCAGCAGCTTGAGTGCGACTTCGCGACCGAGGCTGAGGTCGCGAACGCGCCAGACAGATCCGAATGATCCCGCGCCGATGGCGGCGAGGACTTCGTAGTCATCGGCGAGCGCCCAGCGGAGACGCACCTCTTCGGACTCGTGCTCGGTGACACCGGGCTCGTCGCCCGCGAGCATGATCATCGTCCTGCTCCCGACGACGCGATCCATCGCGCGCAGCATCGACCCGACGGAGGGAAATCGCTCGGCGGGGTTCTCGCTCAGCGAGCGATCGATGACGGCGGCGACCGCTTGCGGTGTGTCGGGGCGCAGCAGCAGGATCGGCGGAATGCCAGTTGACGGCGGGAGCTCACCGGTAAGGCTGGCGAAGCACGTCGCGGCGAGCTGCCACTGATCCGACGCCGCTGTCGGCATCCACGCGTCGTCGCGCCACTCGTTAGGCACCGGGAGGAAGCGGAAGTCCGGGCGCACGTCGCTCGGGATCTCATCGCGCGGGATCGCCCACTCCCAGCCCATGAGCCAGAGTCGGCCCATCGGCGCCATCCAGACGACTTCGGGCGACATCGCGCCGTGGACGCCGCCCGAATCGTGGAGATAGCTGAGCGCCGAGCCGATTTCGCGCATCACGCGAAGTGTCGTCGGCGTGTCGTCGGCGCCGCCGCGCTTGAGTCGCGAGCCGAGCGTTTCACCGGCGAGCCAGCGCCGCAGATAGCCGGGACCGCGCCGGCTCTCCTTGAACGAAGCCCAGTAGTGATAGGTCGTCGGGATCGCGGGATGGTTTCGGTGCGCGAGGTGCCTCGCTTCGGCTTCGAGCCACGGAGCATGGATCGGATCCGGGGCACTCACGAGCGAGAGCGAGCGGCCAAGCGCGTCGATGATCTCCTGGTAGTGACGCGAGCGGCTCATCAAGCCTTCCGCGCCCCAGCGCCAGCCAGGCGGGAGTTCCCAGGCGCTGAGGTGCTCGGGTAATTCGTGCGTGACGTAGTAGACGTCGCGTTCGAACCGGTCAGTCATCAGCCGCTACATGCGCGACTCGGACAGCACCTTCTCCGCATGATGCGCGAACTCCGGGACGAGCGCGACATCCGGGAGCACCTCGACGTCGACCTGCTGCACGCGGTGCTTCGCGCCGTCCTCGCGGAGCGCGCTCTGAAGAGAGGGGACGTGCAGGGTGACGCTGACGACGCGCCAGAGCGTGCTCGGGCGTCGCTTCTCGCCGTCGGCGTCGAGCGTGTCCAATTGGACCACCTCTCCACTGGCCGGAATCACCAAGCTGTCGCAGTCCGCGAGCACCTGCTCACGGTCGTGACGGATGATGCGCAGGTTGAACATCTCGCGGGCAGGTTGGGGACCATTGCCGGATGGGCTGGAACCATCCGGCGGAGTGGGTGGTGAGCTCGATCCTCGCTTCGTGGAGCGTGGCATAGGGGGCTAAGCTTACTGATGGCAGAGACGCGAGACCAGTCGCCGCGGCGCCGTGTGTGCAGGCGCTGGCGGATCGAGTGAAACCGGGCGTCTTCCCGGGCGTACGAGAACCAGGATCTGTTGACCAGGAGCTCAGTCGATGTTCACGATGATCAGCATGGCTATCGCGATCGCCGTCGCGGCGATCGGCTACTTGCAGGCGAAATCTTTTGTGCAGAGCAAGCTTCGCTTCGTGGACGCCGTGCATCATTTCGCGGCGCCGCTGCTCGCCGGTGTCGCCGCCCTCCTCATCGCCACGCCGGTCGTTTGGCTGCTGCCATTGGTGGGCACGGGAACGGCGGTTCTCTTTGCCCTCGGCGTCGGCGCGGGCGTGTCGTCGGGCGCTCGCGACATCAGAAAGCGGATTGGAAGCGGATAGGGGCAGCTGTCAGTTATCAGTCCATAGTTATCAGGGAGTGTGGAACGAAGCGTTCATCCCATCAACGCTTCGTTCCGAGCTCCCTGATAACTATGGACTATGGACTGATAGCTGCTTTTTAGGGCCTATTGCTATTTTTCTAGCATATGCTACTTTCGTAGCAGAACGACCCGTTTTGGTTTGCTACGGCCACAGGAGCGAGCATGGCGCATGACGATGCGGTCCACCTCAGTCGCCGCGAGCGGCAGATCATGGATCATCTCTTCCGCGTTGGCCGTGCCACGGCGGCCGACGTGCTCGCGGAGATGCCCGATCCACCGAGCTACTCCGCTGTGCGCGCCATGCTCCGCACCCTCGAGGACAAGGGGCACGTCAGGCACGAGGAGGAAGGACGTGCCTACGTCTATCTCCCCACGACCCGGCGCGAGAGCGCGCGGCGCACGGCCCTGACGCACCTCCTGCGCACCTTCTTTGATAACTCCGCGGAGCAGGCGATGGCCGCGTTACTCGACCTCAAGGGAACGAAGCTGACTGAGGCCGAGCTGGATCGGATGGTCGAGCGCATCGAGCAAGCCAAGGAGGAGGGGCGTTAGCCATGACGAGTGTTCTGCATCTTCTCACGTCGCCCGCAGCCGTCGCCGTCCGTGTACTCCCGCTGCTCGCGGACGCAGCCATCAAGGGACTCGTAATCTTTGGCGCTGCCGCGATCGCGGTGGCGTTCTGCCGGCGCCGCTCCGCCGCGACGCGCCACGCGATCTGGGCTGGCGCTGTCGCTGCGCAGCTGTCGCTGCCCGTGCTGTCGGCGCTCCTGCCGGCGTGGCGCGTCCCGCTCGTCGAGCGGCTCGATCAACGCCTCTCGGCGCGCCTCATCGAGCAGGAGCCGATGAACATCATCGTCAGCGTCGCGCCCGGCGATGCCGTTCCGGATGACGCGGACGCCCCGGACGCTCCCGATATCGCCGACGCGCCGCCGATGCCGGATGTCGAGGTCAACGTCGAGGGCGCTGCGGCGGCTGATCTCGCGCCAGCGATCGCGGGCCGGGCGCAGGCGCGCGCCGAGGCCGCGATCGCGCGTGCAGAGGCGCGAATGGCGCGAGCCGAGGCGCGAATGGCGCGTGCACAGGCCCGCGCGGAGGCGCACGCGGCTTACCATGCGGCGATGGCGGGCGCAATGGCCGATGGCAGCGGCTTTGGCGGCGCGTATGTCGTTAGGCATTCATCCCCGTCGGTGCTCGCGCGGCTGAGCGCGGCGGTCCGGAACATGGGCGCCGGCTCGTGGCTCCGCGCCGTCGGCATCGTCTGGCTGCTTGGCGCGCTGGCGATCCTTGCCCGCTTCGTCGCCGGAACGGTGGCCGTGTCACGGCTCGCGCGCCGCAGCGAGCGCGTGGACGATGGGCTCTGGCTCTCCCTCACGCAGCGGATCGCGATGCGTCTTGGCGTCGCCCGGCCAATGACGCTCCTCCGCAGCGGCCGCTTCGACGTGCCGGTGACATGGGGCATCGTCTATCCCGTCGTGCTTTTGCCAGACGACGCGGATCAGTGGAGCGACGAACGGCGGCGCTACGTGCTCGTGCACGAGATGGCGCACGTGAAGCGGGTCGACGCGTTCACGCAGCTGGTGGCCCAGCTCACCTTGGCGGCGTTCTGGTTCAATCCGTTCGTCTGGCTCGCGGCGCATCGGATGCGCGTCGAGCGCGAGCACGCGTGCGACGACTATGTGCTGCGTGAAGGGACGCCTGCCTCGACGTACGCGGCCGATCTGCTCGCGATGGTTCGCTCGTTAGGCACGACCGGACGCGCCCAGCCTGCCTTCGCGGCGCTCGCGATGGCGCGCCCCGACGAGCTCGAGACACGCATGGAGGCCATTCTCGATCCGGCGCAGGATCGGGCGTCGCTCTCCAGTCGCTCGACGCTTGGATTGGCATTCTGCTCGCTGCTGCTGCTTGTTCCGCTGGCTGCCTTCCGTCCAATCAGCCGGCACCACGCGAGCTCGTTCGGCGACGAAATGCCCGACATGGTCACGGTTTCCACCACGCCGATGCCAGCCATGCCAGCTATGCCAGCCATTCCGGCAATTCCAGCAATACCCGCGATTCCAGCAATGCCGGCGATGCCTGCTATGCCGGCTCATCTTGCGGAGGACATGCGATCCGCGGCAACCGCGATGGAAGCCACTCGCGCGTCGCTTGCCGCTGTCGCGGCCAGTGCTTCGTCTGTCGCGGCCGATGTCGCACCAGCGGTTGCCGTCGTCGCGCCTGCGCGAGTGGCGACGTGGTCGCGCCGCGGCGAGTCGTGCAGCTCCGTCTCGCTGAACCGCACGGGCAGCACGACTTCGATTCACTCGTCCGACGACAGCGACGACACGAGCTTCCAGTACATCAGCTCGAGCGCCGGTCGCTGCATTCAGGTCGCGCTCTGGGGCAAGGTCGAGTTCAGCGACGACGAACGGGATGTGCGGAGCGTGAGTCGTGATGGCCGCCTGTACGTTCGCGAGCGACGCCCCAACGCCGACCGTGAGCTCACGGTGACCCCGGGCGACGGCGACGAGGCTCGTTACGCGTATAGCGTCGACGGCGAGCGGGCGAGCTTCGACGACGAGGGTCGCGCCTGGCTGGCCGAGCTGCTGCCGACGGTGCTTCGCGAGAGCGGATTGAACGCACGGCAACGCGTCGCCCGCATCCGGCGTGAAGGCGGCGTATCGGCCGTCCTTGCGGACATCAAGCGCACGCAGAGCACGAGTGCGAAGCGAGCCGCGTACGACGCCCTGGTGCAGGAGGGCACGCTCTCCAGCGACGACGAGGCGCGCGTCGCCCGTCAGGCGGGGACCGATCTCGCCTCGAGCGACGGCGAGCTCCGCGCGGTGCTCGAGGCGATTGGGAAGCGCGGTCACATGGCGCCGCCGATGGCCGAGGCGTTCGGCGCGGCCGTGGAGCACATGAGCTCCGACGGCGAGAAGCGCGAGCTCCTGCAGCAGTACGCGCTCAAGGGCGACCGCGACATGCTGCTCGTGTCCGCTCGTCAGGCTTCTTCGATCAGTAGCGACGGCGAGAAATCCGAGTTCCTCCGTGCGACCGCCTCGCGGTACCTCGCGGGCGACGATGAGCAACTTCGTAACGCATTCTTTTCGACGACGCAGACGATCTCGTCGGACGGGGAGAAGCACGAAGTGTTGAACGCCACGCTCCCCTACGCACAGAAGCCGGCGATTCTCTTCGCGATCCTCGACGCCGCGCGGCAGATCAGCTCCGACGGCGAAAAGAGTGAGCTGCTCGTCTCGATCCTGCGCAAGCGCGTGACGATGACGCCGCAGCTCAAGGAGGCGTTCATGAAGACGACGCGCACGCTCTCGTCCGACGCCGAATATCGGCGCGTCATGGAGGCGATGCTCGAGTCCTGAGCCGCGCGCCGCGACGATTGGTGGCCTGATGCCTGACCGGGTCAGGCCGCCAGTGCTTCCCGGACCTTGCGAATGAGCGTGTCGAAGGTGAACGGCTTGTCGAGGAAGATCGCGCCGGGCTCCATCACGCTCTGGCGCAGCACCGCGTCCTCGGTGTAGCCGGACATGAAGAGCACGCGCGACGTCGGGCTCACGATGCGGAGCTTCGACGCGAGCTCACGACCCCCCATCTCCGGCATCACGAGATCCGTGAGGACGAGCGCGATCGGCTCCTGGCGCCGCTCGAGCACGCGAAGCGCCTCGGCGCCGTTCGACGCCTCGAGTACCGTGTAGCCGTTGCGCTCGAGAATGCGGCGCGCGATGCGCCGCACATTCGGCTCGTCCTCGACAAGGAGGATGCGCTCAGGGCCGCCCGCCGCGGGCGCCAGGCTGTCCCGCTCGATCTCCGCGGCGTTAGGCGCGCTGGCCACCGCCGGGAGGTAGATCTTGAACGTCGTACCGCGTTCGAGCTCACTGTACACCCACACGTAGCCGCCGGACTGCTTCACGATGCCGTACACGGTCGAGAGGCCCAATCCGGTTCCCTGACCAACCGGCTTCGTCGTGAAGAAGGGCTCGAAGATGTGGGCCTGAGTGGCCTTGTCCATGCCGCGACCGGTGTCGGTCACGGTGAGGAGCACGTACGGCCCGGGCGTCATGTTGACGTGGGTCGGACCCATGCCCTCGCCGAGCGTGACGTTCGACGTCGCAATCGCGATGCGGCCGCCGCGCGGCATCGCGTCGCGCGCGTTGACGACGAGGTTCACGATCACCTGCTCGAGCTGTCCCGCGTCTGCGTTCACGAGCGCGAGCTGCTGGTCGAAGCGGGTAACGAGCTGGATGTCCTCGCGCAGCAGGCGGCGGAGCATCTTCTCGAGATCGCCGGTGAGCACGTTGAGGTCGAGGACCTGCGGCTGCAGGACCTGACGCCGGCTGAACGCGAGGAGCTGGCGCGTGAGGCTCGAGGCACGATTCGCGGCGTTGAGTATTTCCTGAACGTCGGCGCCGTGCGGACTCTCCCGTGGCAGGTCGGCCATCACCATCGCGCCGTAGCTCGTGATGACGGTGAGGAGATTGTTGAAGTCGTGGGCGATGCCGCCGGCGAGCTGCCCGACCGCTTCCATCTTCTGTGCCTGCTGGAGCTGCGCCTCGAGTCCACGGCGCTCCGTCGTCTCGGCGACGAACATGCCGACGCCCATCGGTGGCCCATCGCCCACCGTGACGGGAAAGAAGCTGGCGCGCAGCTGTCGCTCCGCGGCGCCCTTCGCTGATCCCGCGCGCAACAGCTCGACGTCGACCACCGGTGTGCGGTCCTCGAGCACGCGCCGCAGCATCCGCTCCCGTTCCTCACCGAGCTCCGGCTGCAGCTCCCGCGCGGAGCGCCCGACGTGGTCGGCCGCGGGAGCGCCGTTGAGGCGCGCGAGGGCGTCGTTGACGCGCAGGTACCGGAGGTCGCGGTCCAGCAGCGCGAAACCGATTGGCGCGCTGTCGAGCACGACGTCGAGCAGCTTGAAGGTATCTTCGCGCGCCTTGGCGGCTGCTTCGATGCGGGCGGCCATGGCGTCGAAGGAGGCGGCGAGCCGGCCCAATTCGTTAGGCGCCGATACCGACACCTGGGCGCGGCGCGAGTAGTCGCCGTCGGCGATGCCGGCGGCCGCCCGCGAGATCTCGTCGAGTGGCTTGGTGATCGATCGGCTCAATGCCCAGGCGGCGATGGCGCCGAGGACGATCATCAACACGGCTAGGAGGCTCGCCCCATAGAGAAACTGCCGCGCTGGCGCGATCGCCATGCGCCGCGGGATCTGGATCACGACCATCCACGGCGTCGACGGGATTGCGTCCGCGGCGGCAACGTGCTTGGAGCCGGCGGGAGCATACTCGAATGGCGAGTCGAACCGCTCGGGCCATGGCGGTGCGGGAACGGTATGCGCCAGGTCCGTCCAGACCGTTCCGTCCATGTTGCCGAGGAGGAACGACGCCCCGGATCCGACCAGGTCGCGGATGAACTGTAGCGATTGTCCGTTGGAGAGCCGCCGCGTTTCCACGACGTAGCCCAGCGTATCGCGGCCTGCCGTAATAGGCGCTGCGACGTCGTAGACGACGGTGTCGTGGTCGAGTCGGAGCGGTCCGATCCAGGCGCGCATTGGCGGCATTATCGCAGGCGCTTCCCGCGAGGCCGGGACGGAGGGTGGTACGTCCCCTCCGAATAGAGCGTAGCGCAGCCGCTTGTCGCGCGACCAGAGCGACCGCTGGACCACCTGCGGTGTTCGCGCGAGGTCGGCAGAGAGCGTGCGTTGGAGCGCCGCCCGGCCCTCCGCGCTCTCTCGGCGCAGATAGCGTAGCAGTGACGAGTCCGAGGCTAGCAGGTGCACGCCGCGCCTGATGTTGAGCGAGGATTCGTGGAGCATGCCACCGACCTGCTGCGCCGCGTTCGCCACGCGCTGACCAGTGGCGGTGAGCATCGCGTCGCGCACCTGCTTGTAGCCGAGGCCGGACAGCACGGCGACGACGACGAAGACGAGGGCGGAGATCAGGAGGGGCAGCTTCCGGCGAAGCGGCAGCTGCGGGAGCGGGAACGGCACGTAGGAAGCGTGTGGCAGCGTGGCGGCTGATTCTCGGACCTCTGAACGACTGCCGAGTGCCGGGCGAGTCACGGGCTGTTACGGTCATCGGCTGCGGAAAGGATACAGCGGGGTGAAAATCGGTTCGGGTCGCGGAAAGGCTCCGTTGTAGGGTCGACCGGTGCTCGCCACGATTCGCTCCGCCGCCGTGATCGGCATCGACGCGTACGACGTCTCGGTGGAGGTGGACTGCGCGCAAGGCCTGCCGATGTTCACGGTCGTCGGACTGCCGGCTGGGGCAGTGAAGGAGAGCCGCGAACGCGTCTCAGCGGCGATCGTCAACGCGGGATTCAAGCTGCCCGCCCGTCGCACCACGGTGAACCTGGCGCCCGCGGATCGTCGCAAGGACGGTACGGGCTTCGACCTCCCGATCGCGTTAGGCGTGCTCGTCGCCACGGGCCAGCTCAGTCCCGACAGGGTGGCGAACGTCGCGGCCGTGGGCGAGCTCGCGCTCGACGGCACCATCCGACCGGTGCGCGGCGTCCTCCCGATCGCGAGGCAGCTCGCCGGCGCGCGCGGCGTCACCCTCATCGTTCCTCCCGGCAATGTTCGGGAGGCGCAGCTCGTGAGCGAAGCTCGGCTCGCCGCACCAGCCTCGTTAGGCGAGCTCGTCCGCGACCTCCGGCACCGCTGCCTCACGTCACCGGATCCGTTGCCTAACGTGATGCCAGCCGTACTCGACGTTCCCGACCTGCGCGACGTGGTCGGGCAGGAGGCGGCGAAGCGTGCGATCGAGATTGCCGCGGCGGGCGATCATGGCCTGCTCCTCGTCGGCCCACCGGGGGCCGGCAAGACGATGCTCGCGCGCTGCATGCCGGCGCTCCTCCCGGCGCTCAGCGAAACCGAAGCGCTCGAGGTGCTCGCGGTCCACTCGGTGGCCGGTCTACTCCAGCCGGAGTGCGCGCCAGCGCCGCTGCGGCCATTTCGCGCGCCGCATCACACGATCTCCACGGCGGGCCTCGTCGGCGGCGGCTCCCCAGCGCGACCTGGCGAGGTCTCGCTTGCGCACCTGGGCGTGCTCTTTCTCGACGAGATGTTGGAGTTCCCCCGGCACACACTGGACGCGATGCGTCAGCCGCTCGAGGACGGCCACGTCGTCATCGCCCGCGCGGCGGGGAGCGTGCGATATCCGGCGCGTTTCACGCTCCTCGGTGCCATGAATCCGTGTCCTTGCGGACGCGCGGGCGATCCGTCGCAGCGATGCACCTGCGCAAGCGCCGACGTGCTGCGCTATCGATTGCGGCTTTCGGGGCCGCTGATGGACCGCATCGATCTCAACGTGACTGTCAAAGCTGTTCCGGTGCGTCAGCTCGCCTCGCCGGAGCAGAGCGAGGTTTCCGCCGCCGTTCGAGTACGCGTCGAGCACGCGCGCGCCCGTCAGCGGGAACGCTACATATCTCTTGGCTGGCCCCAGGCGAACGGCCGTGCGCCAGGCCGGTGGCTGCAGTCATCCACACCAATCGAGCCCGATGCGCGCGAGCTGCTCGCGACCGCCGCCGAGCGAATCGGGCTCTCGGCGCGCGCGTTTCATCGGGTGCTGCGCGTGGCGCGCACCATCGCGGATCTGAGCGAAGACGATGTCACACGCGCGGTGCACGTAGCCGAAGCGCTGCGCTTCCGTCCGATGTCGTCGCGTCACGCACCAGATCAGGACTTCTCGTTCGTTGAGTGAATGGAGCGCTGTGACCCAAGGCTCAGCCATCTGGAGCGTTTAGGTCGCGCGCACGCGCTCGAGCGCGAAGAGAATCGGCGGCGGCGGTCGGGAGCTGGACTCGAAAGATTGCGCCTCCCCCCTTCTGGTTCTCCGCCTGCACGCTACCGTAGTGTCCTTCGACGATCGTTCGCACGATGGCGAGGCCCATCCCGAGCCCTTGCTTCTTCGTGGAGAAGAATGGCTCGAAGGCGCGAAGCTGCGCCTCGGGTGAGAGGCCTGGCCCCGTGTCGCGCACGAAGATCTCCACCTCTTCCGCGGTTCCCATCGAGGTTCCCAAGACGACTTCTCGAGCGTCGAGCGAGGCCTGAACTGCGTCGATGGCATTGAGGGCAAGATTCAGCACGACCTGCTGAAGCTGCACTGGGTCCCCGATCACCGGTGGAAGGCGCGGCTCGAGCGAAAGACGTAGGTGAACACCGCGCTGAACGGCCTCGGACATCATGAGCTCCGAGGAGCGCACGCAGACGTCGTTGAGATCGACCGTCGCGGCGATCGGATCGTCCTTTCGCACCAGCGCCCGGATGTGATCGATAACTTCCAGGGCTCGCACGTCGTCGCTGGCGATGTCCTGGAATGCCTCGCGCGCCTGACTCAGGTCGGACGGCGTGCGATCCAGCAGCATTCGGCCCGCCTCGGCGTTCGCACGAATGGCCGCGAGTGGCTGACGCAGCTCATGCGAAATGGCGGCGGTCAACTCGCCTAACGTCGCGACGCGTCCGATGTGTGCGAGCTGAGCTCTTCTCTCCTGGACTTCGCGTAGGGCGCGCATCCGTTTTCGCCGCTCCACGAGAAGCGACGCGATCAACGCCGACTGCGCGACGATGATGACCGCCAGTACAAGAAAGAGGGTCCTGTAGCGCTCCCAAACCGTCGGCGTGCGGAAGAGCACCGTGGTTCCGGGTAGGACCCGATCTTCGGAGAGACCCCAGCGCTGCAGCGCGCGCCAGTCCACGACCCGTGCCGGTTCGGCGACCTCCCGCTCAGGTAGCGGTGCCTCTGTCGATTCCCGCTCCAGCACCTGCAGGAGGAGCCGCCCGGTGCGAGCGCCATCGTCTCCGAAATCCATCGTCACGCCGCCAACGACGCCGTCGCCGACCCAGTTGCGCGCAATGCCGTACACTGGACCGGAGGCCCACCGCGTGATACTTGCGATGAGATCGCCGGAGTTGAATTCCTGGCCGGCGCGGTCGCGCGTGAAAGAGCCGAGGATGGCGATGGTGTGCGGCGGCAGCGTGCGCATGCGACGAAGGAGCGAGGCGTACGTCCAGTCCTGCCACACCACGAGCTCCATGCCGCCCAGGAGCGGGGCCAGTTCGCGCATGGCGGTGGCGAGAATGAGTGAGTCGTTAGGCGATGAGCCGGCGATGATGACGACTCTGTTCGCATCGGGTTGAAGGCCGCGGGCCATCCGGAACGTGGCGGCAAACGGCAGGCGATGATGTATTCCCGTAACGTTCGATGGCAGGGTCGAGAAGTCGACCACCGGCTCGAAGGCGAGGCCGTACACGATAGGGACGTTCGGAAAACGACCGCTCACCCGCTCGATGGCGAACTGCAGGGCCTGCGTTCCGTCCGTCAGGAGGGCGTTGAAGTGGATCCCTCGATACTTCTGCGCGATGTACTCGAGGAACTCCACCCGGCGCGTATTTGGAAAGCGGCCGAGGTCGAGAAGCTCGTCGTAGAAGACAACCCGGGTGTGTGACTCGGCCTTCACGACGTTGTGTAGCGCGTCGCTGAAAGCCACGACGCCCGGTGCGTTTGGATCGTGGCCGCGGAGCATGAGCACGCGCTTCTGCTGCGACGAGTCCTGTGACCACGCCAGCGAGGGCAACGCCATATGGGCCGCGGCAAGCCACATCGACCGACGTACCATGAGTGCTTTCATCAGGAGTCAGATCCTCGTCGCTGCATTTTCTGGCGCTCGCGCCCAAGATGCAGCGGCGGGATCAGGTCACTCAGCTCGAACGGCTTTGGAAGTACCGCGTCGAAGCCGGCAGCGAGGGCATTTGCGCGGACCGCGGGGGACGCATCGGCGGTGACGGCGACGAGCGCCACGCGGCAGCCGGCGGCGCGCAAAGCGCGAGCAGCTTCGAACCCATTCATGCGCGGCATGCGCAGGTCCATCAGAATCAGGTCGAAGG
>C688J18823_10000855_pt1 | contig 18238 bp, 18 predicted proteins | sample HopSoiMetagenom1_FD_18823 | JGI IMG/M metagenome (IMG submission 18823) | reverse complement strand
CGGCGTGTTCGACGGCGAACGCACCGGAGCGCTGGACGAGGCGACGGCCGCCGCGCTGTCGGACTGGGCCGGCCGGTACAACCTTGAGGGCCGTCTACGCGACGACGGCATGCTGAGTGGCCATCTGCTCGCGGAGCTCCGCGACGTCACGCCGGAGGTGCGTTGATTCACCCGACGGCGCGCTTGACCGCCGCGTAGGCCAGGAAGCACAGCGCCGCGATCGCGCCCGCACCCGCGAGCACCGCCACCACCAGGCCGAGGGCGCCGACCAGACGCGTCTGTGCCGTGGGCGCCGCCGGAAGCGCGCGGGTCTGGGCCGTCTGCGGTGACCCACCGGCTGCCTCGTGCTGCCGCGGCCGTCCCTGCAACACGGTGAACGCGGCGACGGCGCCGCCCGCCGCGACCGCGAGGATGATGACCGTGAGGTACGGCATGCCCCGTCGAGCCTATCGCCGCAGATCCCGCCGGCGGAGCGTCGTCACAGCATCCACACGGTGCGCCCGTAGCATCAGCACGTGCAGACTCGCTCGAGATGGATCCGGATCGGCCTCGGCCTTGTCTTGTTCGCCTTGCTCCTCGCCGCGATCGCGTTGCCCCTGCCGTTCTACTCGGAGGGACCCGGCCCCGCCCATGATGTGTTGCCCCGCATCATTTACCATGGCCTGCCGCGGTACGACCCGATCGGCCAGCTAGACCTGACCACCGTTCGCTACGAGCAGCTCACAGGGCTGACGTGGCTCCGCGCACAGCTGGACGACACGCTCTCGGTCGTGGACGCCAGCGTCGTCTATCCGACCGACGTGCCCGTGAGCGTCACGCAGCAGCGCGGCGTCTCGCAGATGGACCAGAGCCAGATCGCGGCCACGGCCGTCGCGCTGCACGCGCTGCACAAGTACCCGAAGCAGCACGGCGAGGGCGCGTTGATCGAGAACGTCGTGCCCACGTGCCCTGCCGACGGGAAGCTCTATCCGGGCGACATCATCACGTCCGTCGACGGCACGCCGGTGCGTACCGCCGATCAGGCGTCGAAGCTGTTCGACACGATCCCGAACGACGAGCCGCTGCACTTCGAGCTCGACGTCGACGGGAACACCGTGCAGGAGACCTTCACGCGGGCTCCCTGCGGACCGAAGAACGAGAAGCTCGTCGGCATCTCGATGATCGACGCCTTCCCGATCGACGTGACGTACACCGCCGATGAGATCGGCGGCCCCTCGGCCGGGCTGATGTGGGCGCTCGGGCTGTACGAGCTGCTGACCGTCGACGACATCACGGCCGGCCGCACGATCGCCGGCACCGGCGAGATCCTCCCGGACGGCACGGTCTATCCGATCGGCGGGATCCAGGACAAGGTCGTCGCGGCGCAGCGGGCCGGAGCGACCATCTTCTTGGCCCCCAAGGCCAACATGGCAGACCTCCAGGGGGTCGACACCGGCGACATGCAGGTGATCTCCGTGAAGACGTTCGACGATGCGCTGCAGGCATTGCAGCCAACCGTTCCGACGGGCTGAAGTAGGCTGACGGGCGCGATGTCGACGATCTCGCTTCCGCGCCGCCGACGGTGGCTCTCCACGGTCATCGTCGGCGTCCTCGTCGCGATCTTCCTGTTCACCATCCTCGCCGGGTTCATCGTCGAGATCCTCTGGTACGACGAGATCCAGCAGTCGCCGGTCTTCTGGCACACGCTGTCGACCAAGATCTGGCTCGGCGTCGTGTTCGGGGTGCTGTTCTTCGCGTTGCTCTACGTGAACCTCGTCATCGCGCGGCGGATCCGCCCTGAGGAGACCATCATCCCGAACCCGCTCGACCCGCTCGAGCGCATCCGCGACGCGACGGAGCCGTACCTCCGGTGGTTGCTCCCGCTCGGCGCGGCGGCGCTCGCGTTCCTCGTCGGGCTGTCGGTCAGCGGCAACTGGCAGGTCTTTCTGCTGTGGCGCAACTCGAGCGGCGTCGCGTTCGGCAACCCCGAGCCGCTGTTCCATCGCGACCCGGCGTTCTACGTGTTCTCGCTGCCCTGGCTCCGGTTCCTGCAGGGGTGGCTCTTCTCGTCGTTGATCGGCGTGACGCTGCTCGTCGCGATCGGCCACGTGCTCTGGGGCGGGATCCGCCCCCAAGCGCCGGCGTTTGCCGACAAGGTGACGCCCGCCGCACGCGCGCACCTGTCGGTGTTGCTCGGCCTGGTGATGCTGGTCAAGGCCTGGGGCTACTGGCTTGGGCGCTTCGACCTGCTCACGTCACAGCGCGGTGTGGTCGAGGGCGCGAGCTACACCGAGGTGAAGGCGCAGCTGCCCGCGCTGAACTTCCTCACGCTCGTCGCGGTGATCTGCGCGCTGCTCTTCTTCCTGAACATCCGGACGAAGCAGTGGAGCCTGCCGATCGTCGCGGTCGCGCTGCTCGCGATCGTGTCGGTGCTGCTCGGCACGGCCTATCCCTCGTTCGTGCAGCAGTTCAAGGTGAAGCCGAATGAGCAGCAGCTCGAGTCGACGTACATCGGCTACAACATCGAGGCGACCTCGAACGCGTTCGGGCTGAACGAGATCCAACAACAATCGCGCGAAACACCCGCATCGCCGCTATCCGCGGGACAGCTCAAGGACAACCGGGCGACGGTGTCCAACATCCGACTCTGGCGGCCGTCGACCCTGCAGAAGAACTTCGCCGCGTTCCAGCAGATCCGTCAGTACTACAACTTCTTTGACGTCGACGTTGATCGCTATCAGTTCGAAGGCGAGAAGAACCCTCGCGTGATCATGGTGTCCGCACGAGAGCTCAACCCTTCCGGCATCCAGTCAACCGCGCAGACGTGGCAGAACACGCACTTGACGTACACGCACGGGTTCGGCGCGGTCGCGTCCCAGGTGAACACCGCGACCGTCCAGGGCCAGCCCGTCCTCACGTTGAAGAACCTTCCCTCCACGGGTGAGCCCGAGATGGTCCAGCAGCGGATCTACTACGGCGAGGAGGACCAGGGGAGCTTCGTCGTCGCCGGCGCCCAGGGTGAGCTCGACTACGACGGCGCGGGGCAGACGGTCCCGTACCAGGGAAGCGGCGGCATCCCGGTCGACAACATCTTCCGGCGGCTGCTCTTCGCGTGGAACTTCCGCGACGTCAACCTGCTCCTGTCGAACCAGATCACCGACTCCAGCCGGCTGATGATCTATCGCAACATCGAGCAGCGCGCCGCGAAGGCCGTGCCGTTCCTGCGGTTCGACAGCGACCCATACCTCGCGATCGTCGACGGACAGCCGCAGTGGATCCTCGACGCGTATACGACCACCGACGAATATCCGTACTCCGAGGCGGTCAGCGGGACGGCGGCGACGGACGGACTCCTCGGCGGCACGTTCAACTACATCCAGAACTCCGTGAAGGTCGTCGTCGACGCATATACCGGCCACGTCACGTACTGGGCGAACTTCAACGACCCGATCATCCAGGTCTGGTCGAAGGCGTTCCCAGGGTTGTTCCTGTCGATCACGAACGCTCGCGAGAGCCTCCAAGAACACTTCCGGTATCCGGAGAATCTGTTCCAGGTGCAGGCCTACCAATTCGCGAACTACCACGTGACCGATCCGGCTTCGTTCTATCAGCGCCGGGACTTCTGGCAGGTGTCGCCCGACCCGACGTTGGCACCCGACACGAGCGGCACGCCGCCGCCGATGCGGCCTTACTACCAGCTGATCCGGCTGCAGGGCGAGGGCACGGAGGCGTTCCAGTTGGTGATCCCGTTCGTGCCGGCCGGCCGGCCCAACATGGTCGGGTGGATGGCCGCGAACTCCGACCCGGGGGAGCAGTACGGCCACATCACGATGTTCCGGTTCCCCGAGGGCAACACGACGAGCATCGAGGGCCCGCCGCAGGTCTTCGCGCGCATCAACAACGATCCGGCGTTCTCGTCGTTCCGAACCCTCGTCGGTCAGCAGGGGTCGACGTTGTCGTTCGGCGACTTCCTCGTTATCCCTGTCGAGGACTCGTTCCTTTATGTGCTGCCGGTGTATGTGACGGCGAGCGACGCATCGCCGGCGATCCCGGAGCTCAAGCGCGTCATCGTCGTGAACGGCAGCGAGGGGGAGGTGTCGCTGGGGAAGAGTTTGCCCAATGCCCTTGGCATCGCGACGAGCGGCGTGCCGACGGGCGGCGGCAACGGCCCCGGCGGGAACGGTGGTCCGGCGACGGGGAGCGTCGACCACCAGATCCAGGACCTGCTGAACGAGGCGTTGACCCACTTCCAGAAGGCGGATGCGGCCCTGACCAACGGTGATCTGGCGACGTATCAGTCGGAGCTCGCGCAGGCGCAGGCGCTCGTCCAGCAGGCGCAGCAGTTGGCGGCTTCGAACGCGGGAGGTGGCGGGTCCGGTTCGACGACCACGTCACCAACGCCGACGCCGAGTGCGACCGCGTCGCCGCCGGTCACCGCTTCACCCAGCGCTTCTCCGTAGGCGTCCGGTCGCGCGGTCGAGTCGTCGGACCGGTGCGCTTGGGTTTGTCGGGAACGGCGATCGACGCTAGCCTCGTGATGCGGGGTGGAGCAGTCCGGTAGCTCGCTGGGCTCATAACCCAGAGGTCGTAGGTTCAAATCCTACCCCCGCGACTCTCGCGAAACGCAGGCCGGCCCACTCGGGCCGGCTTTCGCGTTTCGAACGACTCCTGCATCCCGCTTTCCCTGCGACGATGCCACCGTGGGTGAGCTCCTCATCATCACCGGACCACCGGGCGCCGGGAAGTCCACCGTCGCCCGGGTGGTCGCCGAACGGTTCGAACGGACCGCGCTCGTGCAGGGCGACGTCTTCTTCGGGTTCGTCGCGCACGGCTACATCGACCCCTGGCTCCCGGAGTCCCAAGAGCAGAACACGGTGGTCACCGAGGCGTCGGCTCGAGCGACCTCCGTCTTCGCGCAGGGCGGGTTCACGACGATCTTCGACGGCATGGTCGGTCCGTGGTTCCTGCCGACGTTCCTCCGCGTCGGCCAGGTCACGAATGTGCATTACGCGGTTCTGCTCCCGGCCGTCGAAACCTGCGTAAGGCGCGTCCTCGGACGGACCGATCACGGGTTCCGGGAAGAAGCGGTGACCCGCCAGATGCACGCCTCCTTCACGGGCGGCGGCGTCGAACCTCGATCGCTGATCGATGCCGAGCCGGTCGCCATCGCCGTTGCGGAGGAAGTTTTGCGCCGCTTCGACGCAGGGGTGCTCGCATATCCCACGATCGACGGGTGACCCCGGCTGGACCCGTCAGGCCATCCCGCGTAGCATCACCCCACTCGAGGGAGGATCGGCGTGGCGATCAGCGATGTGGTGGAGCACCTCGGATCGGTTCCGATCTTCGAGGGCTGCTCGAAGAAGGACCTGCAGACGATCGCGCGGCAGGTGCGGGAGATCAAACACGACGCGGGCTACGTGATCGCGACCGAGGGCGACCCGGGCGCCGGGCTGTTCGTCATCGCGGACGGCGAGGCCGACGTCACGATCGGCGGCAGGAAGGTCAACCACCTGAAGACGGGGGAGTTCTTCGGCGAGATGGCGCTGCTCGACGGTGGCCCCCGCACCGCGACGGTGACCTCGACGACGCCGATCACGCTCTACGCCCTGACCGAATGGGTCTTCCGGGGCCTCCTGGCCGAGCACCCGAGTATCGCGATGCGCACGCTCGAGACGATGGCGTCGCGCCTGAGGGGCGCGACGAAGGTCGCGACCGCCTGACCGACGGCGCTGCCGCGCCGGGGATCTCCACGAACCCGCGGAACGTTGCAACGTTCGCGGACGCAGCCGGGACAATGGTGGGATGACCGGTGCACCGAAGCAGGCCGGCGGCGACAGGGCCCCGAGCGCACCCGAGGCGGTCCGGCGGCTCGCCGAGCAGCGCGCCGAGGCCCGCGCCGCCAGAGACTTCGGGGCGGCCGACGCCCTGCGCGCCCAGATCACCGACCGCGGCTGGATCGTCACCGATGCGTCGGGCGGGTTCACCCTCGTGCCGGCAGCAGCCCCCGACGAAACGGCGTCTGGGGCGGTGCCGGCGTCGGAGATACCGTCGGCGCTCGACCGCGAGGCGACATATGACGTTTCGATCCATTGGGTCGCGCAGGGGTGGCCCGACGACATCGACCGCGCGATGGCGGCGTTCCACGCGAACGCGGGGTCGCGGCGCTTGCAGTTCGTGGTGGCCGACATCACCGGCGAGGCTGCGGCTCGATGGGCCGAGCGCGACGAGGTTGAGGTCGTCTGGCTCCGTGACGACACCGGCTGGGCCGCGGCGCGTAACGCGGGCCTCTCGCGGTCGCTCGCTCCGATCGTGATCGCCGTCGACGGTTCGATCGAGGCAACGGGCGACGTCTTCTCGCCGATCGAGACGGCGCTCAAAGATCCAGCGACGGGTGTCGTCGGTCCCTTCGGCATCGTGACGCACGATCTTCGCGAGTTCGAGGAGGCGCCCGACGATGGCCCGTGCGACGCCGTCGAGGGCTATCTCATGGCGTTCCGTCGGGAGGTGCTCGCCCACATCGGCGGGTTCGACGAGAAGTTCCGTTGGTACCGGACGGCCGACGTCGACTGGTCGTTCAAGGTGAAGGACGCGGGCCTCGGCTGCTGCGTCGTGTCGATGCCGGTCGCCAAGCACGAGCATCGAGCGTGGGCGGCAGCGACCGAGAAGCAGCGCACGTCATGGTCGAAGCGGAACTTCTACCGGTTCCTCGATCGCTACCGCGACCGGTGGGACCTGGTGCTCTCCGGCGAGCCCGAGCATCACGACCATGACCACGATCACGAGCACCACCACGAACAACCGGTGACGATGCCGGAAGGACGGTAGGAGAAGCTCAGTCCGCCGGCATCGGCGGCGCCGGCGGCATGTACGGCGTCGGCGCGGGCGGGCGCTGCGGCTCGGGATCCGGCGTCGCGGCCGCGGCGGCCGCGGCGGCCTCGTCGGCCGCGCGCTGCTCGAGCGCCCGACGAGCATCCTCGGGCGTCGGGATCGGCTTGGACCCCTTCACGTAGGCGATCAGGTCTTCACCCTCGATCGTCTCGACCGAGATGAGCAGCGCCGAGAGTTGGTTCAGCAGGTCGCGCTTCTCGGTCAAGATCGCGACGGCTCGTGCGTGCGCTTCGTCGAGCAACCGTCGCACCTCATCGTCGATGAGCTCGGCGGTCTTCTGCGAGACCTGCGGGCCTCCGGCGAACGGGTTCTGCTGCCGCTCCTCGTCACCGAGCGAGATCGGGCCGACGTCTTCGCTCATCCCGAGCATCGTGACCATCGCGCGAGCCGTGTCGGTCGCCTTCTCGAGGTCGTTGTGCGCGCCCGTCGAGATCACGCCGTCGTAGTAGATCTCCTCGGCCGAGCGGCCGCCCATCGCGAACGCCATCGAGTCCTTCAGCTCCGGCTCGGTGCGCATGAACCGGTCCTCGGTGGGGCGCACCCAGGTCACGCCGAGCGCTGCGGTGCCGCGTGGCACGATCGTCACGCGGTGCAGTGGGTCGATGTCCTCGGAGCTGACCGCGACGAGCGCGTGGCCCATCTCGTGCACGGCGGTGCGCTCCTTCTCCTTCTCGGAAAGGACCCGGGACTTGCGCTCGAGCCCGAGCGACGCTCGGTCGATCGCCTCGTCGAGCTCGAGCTCTGTCACCGCATTCTTCTCGCGACGCGCAGCGAGCAGCGCTGCCTCGTTCACGACGTTCTCGAGGTCGGCCCCGGTGAAGCCCGGCGTTCGCGCCGCGATCGTGGTCAGGTCGACCTCCGGATCGAGCGCGACGCCGCGCGCGTGCACGCGAAGGATCTCCTCGCGGCCTCGGAGGTCGGGCCGGTCGACGACCACCTGGCGGTCGAATCGGCCGGGACGGACCAACGCCGGATCGAGCACATCCGGGCGGTTCGTGGCGGCCATGATGATCACGCCCTTGGAGGCGTCGAAGCCGTCCATCTCGACGAGGAGCTGGTTCAGGGTTTGCTCGCGCTCGTCGTGCGCCCCGAACCCCGCGCCCATCGCGCCGGATCGGCCCTTGCCGATGGTGTCGATCTCGTCGAGGAAGACCAACGCCGGGGCCTTCTCCTTGGCCTGCTGGAACAGCTCGCGGACGCGCGCGGCGCCGAGGCCGACGAACATCTCGACGAACTCCGACCCCGACATGAAGAAGAACGGCACGTTCGCCTCGCCGGCGACGGCGCGGGCGAGCAGCGTCTTGCCGCACCCAGGCGGGCCGAGCAGCAAGACACCTTTCGGGATGCGACCGCCGAGCCGCTGATACTTCTTCGGGTTCCGGAGGAACTCGACGATCTCCTGCAACTCCTCCTTCGCCTCGTCGACACCGGCGACGTCGGCGAAGGTCGTCTTCATCTCCTTGCGGTCGTAGATCTTGACCTTGTTCTTGCCCATGTTGAGCGGGTTCGCCCCGCCCGCACCCACTCGTCGGAACAGGAACCAGTACGACAGTCCGATCAACAACACGAGCGGCAAAACGCTGTACAGAAGCCCGAGCCACGGGTTCGGCGTGACGAACTCATACGTCACGTTGTGCGTCTTCAACCAGTCCGTGTACGACTGGTCGATCGTGACGTTGGTCGAGAGCTTGGCCGTGAAGTTCTGACTCGAGCCGTCGTCCTGGATGATCGCGCCCGTCACGGACGAATCGGAGATCTTGACCGGCGTGTTGGGATCGATCTTGTTCGTCTCGACGGCGGTCTGGAAGTCGCTGTACGGGATCTCGTTGCTTCCCGCGATCGAGGAGAACTGGTTGAAGGCGAGCAACGCCGTGACCGCGAGAGCGATCACGATCCACGGGGTCATACGGGGACGCGGCGGCGTCCCACCTGGGGCGTTGGGGCGCCGGCCGTTTCCGGGGGTGTTTTCGGGCATGTGGCCTCCATCTTCGCATCCGGCGGTGCGAATGACAGACAGGGGCACGGCTCGGTTCGTTGTGATGTCGTCCCGATAGGCTGGGTCGATGGCCCAGCCCGCGGCGACGCACGAAGATCCGGCCCTGCGTGAGCGGTTCGAACGCGACGTCTTGCCGCTGTTGCCGTCGCTCTACGGAGCCGCGATGCGCATGACCCGCAACCGATCCGATGCGGAAGACCTAGTCCAGGAGACCTACCTTCGAGCCTACCGCGGCTTCGGCGGCTTCCAGGAGGGCACCAACCTGAAGGCGTGGCTGTATCGCATCTTGACCAACAGCTACATCAACACCTATCGCAAGAAGCAGCGTGAGCCGCAGACCGTGGACGGCCCCGAGGACGTGGACGAGTGGTACCTCTACGACCGCCTCGGGGGCCAAAGCGTCGAGGACTCCGCCGAGACCACGGTGCTCGACACGATCCCGGATCAGGCCGTGAAGGATGCGGTCGAGTCGCTGCCCGAGCGGTTCCGCCTCCCAGTGCTCCTCGCCGACGTCGAGGGATTCTCGTACAAGGAGATCGCCGAGATCATGGAAACCCCGATCGGGACCGTGATGAGCCGCCTGCACCGGGGAAGGAAAGCGCTCGAGAAAGCGTTGTGGGAGACGGCCAAGGAGCGAGGATTCGTCGATGCGTGAGTGTCAACCGGACTGTACCGAGACCCTTCTCGAGGTCGAGGCCTACCTCGACGGCGAGGTGGATCCCGACCTCGCGGCGCGCATCAGCGACCACCTGTCCGGCTGTTCCCCGTGTCTCGACCGGGCCGAGTTCCGCAAGCACCTGAAGGAGATCGTCGCGACGCGCTGCATCGAGAAGGATGTGCCCGAGGCGCTCCGCGACCGGATCCGCGCGATCATCACCGACCCGTAACGCGAGCGCGCATCCGTGTGACGGTTCGTGTGAGCCCGGATGACGTCCGGCCCCTGCTGGGGCATGCTCTCCACCACGCGATCGCACAGGGGGCCCGATGCAGGACACCGCAGCGCTCGGCACGATCCTCGGGGTATGGGCGCACCCAGACGACGACATATTCCTGTCGGCGGGGCTGATGGCGACGGCCGCCCGCAACCGCCAGCGAGTGGTCGACGTGACGGCGACACGCGGCGAGGGCGGGTCGATGGACGAGGACCGATGGCCGCCCGAGTCGATGGGCGAAGTCCGAACCAAGGAGCTCCTGCGTTCACTCGAGATCCTTGGCGTCATGGAGCATCGGTTCCTCGACGGGCCGGTCGACGTCGACATGCAGGAGCATCTCGACGAAGCCGGCGCCGAGCAGGTGCGCGCGATCGTGCAGGAGGTCGACCCAGACACGATCCTCACCTTCGGACCCGACGGGATGACGGGCCATCAGGGACATAAGGACGTCTCGCGGTGGACGACCGACGCCTGGCGGGCCGTCGCGAAGCCCAGCGCCCGGCTGTTCTATGCGACGCAGACGCCCGCCTTCGTGGAAGAGGTGGTGCCGTCGCTCGAGCGGTTCAACATCTTCTTGCCCGGCACGCCGCCGGTCACCCAGCGCGAAGACCTCGCCATCGACTTCTCGTGCGACGACGACGCGCTCGAGCTGAAGCTCCGATCGCTCGAAGCGCACGAGAGCCAGATCGAGGGGCTGCTCGAGGTGTTCGGCGAGGACGGGTTGCGGCGGTTCCTCCGGGACGAGTCCTATCGCGAGGCAGCGCGGGAGGACGGCTGATGGGCGCGGTCTCACGACAGACCGAGGAGATCATGCGGGTTCTCGGCCTGTTCCGGGAGTTCGGCACCGACGACGATCGATGGGAGGCGATGCGCCGGCCCGAGGCATGCGACTTCGTGTACGGCAACCCGCACGATGTCGCGCCCCAGGCCTATGTCGATGCCTTGGTCCGTGCCGCGCAGCCGACCGGCAAAGACCACTACGCCTACACGATGGACCTGCCGGCCGCGGTGCGCTCCGTCGGGGATGACCTGCGTCGGCGCTTCCCCGTCGCGTTCCGGAACGAGGACATCCACCTCACGAACGGCAACTTCGTCGGGCTCGCGGTCGCGCTTCGAACCCTCGTTGATCCGGGCGACGAGGTGATCTTCGTGTCACCGCCGTGGTTCTTCTACGAGACCCTGATCGTCGCGGCCGGCGCGACGCCGGTGCGCGTGCTCGCCGACCGTGACAACGACTTCGACCTCGACCTCGGGGCGATCGAGGCGGCGATCTCGCCGCGCACGCGCGCGATCATCGTGAACTCGCCGCACAACCCGTCGGGTCGGATCTACACGCCGGAGCAGCTCACCGCGCTCTCGGCGATCCTTGAGGAGGGCTCCGCCCGTTCGGGGCACCGCATCTTCCTGCTGTCGGACGAGGCCTACAACCGGATCGTGTTCACGCCGAACACGTTCACCACGCCGGTCGCGTACTACCCGCACTCCTTCCTCTTGTACACGTACGCGAAGACGTTGCTGTCGCCCGGATCGCGCCTCGGGTACATCGCGGTCGGTCCCGAGATAGATGGTGCCGATGAACTCCGGGCGGCGCTGCAGATCGGTCAGATCACGCTCGGCTGGGCGTATCCGGTCTCGATCCTGCAGCACGCGATCCCCGACCTGAACGCGATGGCGCCGGACATCCCGGTCCTTCAGCGGCGGCGCGACACGCTGGTGTCCACGCTTCACGAGCAGGGGTACGAGGTGGTCGACCCGCAGGGCACCTTCTATGTGCTCGTGCGCTCGCCGATCGAGGACGACCGCCGGTTCGCGGAGGTGCTACGGGCACACGACGTGTTCGTCCTCCCGGGCGCGATGTTCGAGATGCCTGGTTGGTTCCGGCTGTCGGTGACGGCCAACGACGACATGGTGGAGCGATCCCTGCCCGGGTTCGCGAAGGCGATCGCGGAGGTGTCGGCATGAGTACGTACGCTTTCCTCGGAGCGGCGGAGTTCGAGGACTGGCATATCGACATCGACCGATCGCTGCTCGAAGGTCGTTCCGGCCCGGTGCTCGTACTCGCGACGGCTTCCGCCCCCGAGGGCGACGACGTGTACCAGGGCTGGGTCGACAAGGGGCTCAAGCACTACGCGGATGCAGGGATCGAGGCGGTCTCGCCGTCGTTGCTTACGCGCGACGACGCCGGCGATCCGCGGATCGTCGCCGACGTCGACCGGGCCGCGATGGTGTTCTTCTCCGGTGGGAACCCCGCGTACCTCGCCAAGGTGCTGGCCGGGTCGCCGGTGTGGCAACGGATCACCGATCGCGTCGCCGACGGCTCGCTCGCCTACGCCGGGTGCAGCGCCGGCGTCGCGTGCCTGAGCGACCCGACGTTCGACTCCAACACCGAGGACCCGGAACACGTCTGGGCGCCGGGGCTCGGCTACTTCCCCGCGGTCTTGTTCGCGCCGCATTGGGACATCGTCGAGACGTGGATCCCGGGCGCGCAGGCCTTCATCACGGCAGCGACGCCTGCCGGCGGGACGCTCGTGGCGATCGACGAGCAGACGGCACTCGTCGGCGACGGCGGGCGGTGGTCGACGCACGGCGCCGGCGGCGTGTACGTCCACCACGACGGTGCGTGGGTGGGCGAGTACCGAGCGGGTGACAACTGGGAGCTCACGATGTCGCTCGGCGGGACTGCGCCGGCCGCCGGGTAGCATCGGCGGCATGTCCGATGCGGCGCCCGAGGCCCTGACGCGCGCCGATCCGATCGGTGTGCGCGCGCCCGAGGTCATCCGGATCCTCGGAGAGACATACCCCGACGCCACGATCGCGCTGCGGTTCACGAACCCGCTCGAGCTCCTGGTCGCGACGATCCTGTCGGCGCAGTGCACCGACGTGAAGGTCAACGAGGTCACGGCGACCCTGTTCCAGAAGTACCGGAGCGCCGAGGATTACCTGTCTGTGCCGGAGGACGAGCTCAAGGCCGACATCAAGCCGACGGGGTTCTTCAATCAGAAGGCGCTGTCGATCCGGGAGGCGTGCCGTCGCATCGTCGAGGTGTACGACGGAAAGGTCCCCGACACGATGGACGAGCTCACCACGCTTCGTGGCGTGGCGAGGAAGACGGCGAACATCGTGCTGTCGAACGCGTACGGCACCGTCGTCGGGATCCCGGTCGACACCCACGTGAAGCGGCTCGCGAACCGCATCGGGTTCTCGGCGCAGCACGACCCCGACAAGATCGAGCAGGATCTGATGCGCCTCGTGCCGGAGGATCGCTGGTACCACTTCAGCTACGAGCTGATCGACCACGGGCGTGCGCTGTGCACCGCGAAGCGACCGCGTTGCCCAGAGTGTCCGATCGAGTACCTGTGCCCTGCCAGCCAGGCGTGAGCTACACGGCGGGCTGGAGCAGCCGCTCGCCGGCGGCCTCGCGGCGGCGCGCCCGGCGGATCACCCTGCGCTCTTCCTCGTCGAGGCCGCCCCACACGCCGGCGTCCTGGAAGGTCGCGAGCGACCACTCGAGGCAGTCGGCTCGGACCGAGCACGAATGGCAGACGGTCTTGGCCGCGGCCACCTGGGAAAGCGCGTCGTCGGAGGTACCGATGGGGAAGAACAGCTCCGGGTCTTCGCCGATGCAGCGAGCGTCGGGAAGCCACCACATATCGTCCGGATCGTGTCTGAATCGCCGTTCAGTCATCTCGTCCCGCTACCTACGGATACCGAAGAATGTGCAACGTACGGCGGACGATAGTGTCTGAACGGCCGTTCAGTCAAGCGCGCCTTCCGCTGATCGTGGCCCACCGCGGCGCCCCGACCGAGCGCCCCGAGAACACGCTGGCTGCCTTCGAGGCCGCTCTGGACGCCGGCGCCGCGGCCGTCGAGTTCGACGTGCGCGTGACCGCCGACGGGCAGGCCGTGGTCATCCACGACGCCTTGCTCGACCGGACGACCGAAGGGTCGGGTTTGGTCCGCGACCACACGCTGGCCGAGGTTCTCCGTGCGCGGATCGCCGGCCCGGAAAGATCGTCCTATGCCGTGCCGACGCTGCACGAGACCCTCGCGATGCTCTCGGGGCGGGCGGCGGTCGATGTCGAGATCAAGAACGTGCCCGGCGACCCGGACTTCGACCCCGACGACGAGGTCGCGGTCGCGCTCGTCCACCGCGCCCTGGACGACGTCGGGTTCACCGGCGACGTGATCGTGTCGAGCTTCAACCCACTGTCGCTTACGGCGAGCCTGGCGGCCAGACCCGAGGTCGCGACCGGTCTGCTGACCGATCCCACCGTCGACGGGGCCGCGGCGCTGCACTTCGCGGGGGAGCAGGGCTACGCCTGGGTCCTGCCGTTCGCCGGCCGCGTAGCCGAGCAGGGCGACAGGTTCGCCGAGCGCGTCCACGGCGAGGGCATCCTGCTCGGCACGTGGGTCGTCGACGACGCCGACCAGGCGCGCGCGCTCCTGGCCGCCGGTGTGGACGCCGTCGCGACCAACGAACCACGAGCGATCGTCGCCGGGTGCCGGGATCTGCTGCCATCGTGATCCGCCGAAAGGAGCTCCCCGCGGAGCTGGAGCCCGCCTTCCGGGCGTTCTGCGACGTCCTGGAGGCGATCGAGCCCGCCAAGGCGGCGGTGGCCGACGTGCTGCCGGGGACCCGGCTGCCCGGCCGGCCGCTCAACGACGCCCTGGTCGAGTACCAGGCCGCCATCCAGCACGCGCACGAACGGATGGCCGCGTGGCGCCGTCCCGAGCTCGAGGCGGAGTGGGACGAGTGCGCCGCGGGGCTTCGGGTCGGCGCCGACCGAGCCGCGGCTCTCCTGGGCGCCGACGGCGACCCCGAGGGGTTCGAGGCACTGTTGTGGGCGGTGCAGGCCTTGATCGAGGCGCTCGACCCCTTCGTCGCTGCCGCGGAACGGTTCCGAAGCCTCAGGGTGCGCGTTCGACGTTCGGACTAGTCCGTTCGTTGAATAGCCGTTCAGCCCCTTGACCCCATCGGGTTGGTTCGTATTGGCTACGGCGAACCGCGGATGAGGGCGGGGCTCGTCCCGGTCCCGAATGGGAGGGGTTGCGTGAGCAGGATGGTGCGCAGATCCACCGCACTGGCCATTGTCCTCGTCCTGGCGGTCGCGCAAGCGGCGTTCGCCGCGGTCACGTGGGATGGGGCGCGTACGACGGTCCCCGGTGATTACTCGTGGAACTACAGCAACTCGCTCGAGTACACGGGCACGCCCGGGACCAGCAACTTCAAACTCCACGACGTGTACATCTTGGACGCCTCCGTTCCCGAGGCCGCGCAGTACACGACGAGCGCCGACGGCGTGACGTGGTCGATGGCGAAGAAGATCTCCGGTTCGGCGAACGTCGACGGAACGAGCATCGCGACCGCCGGGACATCCGTCATCGTCGGATGGCAGACCGGATACAACTACTACGACGGGAACTACGACACGACGTTGCCGCGTCGTGCGCAGGTCAACATCAGCACCAACAGCGGCTCGACATGGAGCGGCGTCACGAGCCTCACCGGCAAGAGCGGGAAGGTCGACTACCCGATGGTCGCGGCGGCTGTCACCAGCGGTGGCCTGACGAACCTGTACGCCGCGTGGGTCGATTCCAAGGCGTGCACGGTCGTCTTCCGTCAGTCCAGCAACGGCGGCGCGTGGTCTGCCCCGATCTCGATCGGCACGACGACCGCGAAGGCCGAGGGCAACGCCTACGGGTGCGCGGGCTACGCGAACATCGCCGCCACCCGCGACCTCATCGCGGTCGGCTACGTCGCAGATGACACCGGCACCCTGAAGGTTGCGTCGATCAACCTGAACGGCAACGCCACCCGTGCGACGACCGCCGGCAACTGGTCCTCGACCACGCTCGCCGACAAGATCTCGTTGACGCAGAACGGCTTCCCGGTCGCGGCGGCGTCGCCGTTGAACACCGGCGTCGTGACGGTCGCGTACAACACCGCGACGGCGCAGCGCTACGTCCGCTACAACGGGACGAGCGTCTCGGCGCCGGCGACGATCTTCGCCAACGGCACGGTCGGCGGCAAGGCCTACCGCGGTGGGTATTCGACGCTGGTCGAGCCGGCGCCGGATGGTGGTTACGTCGCGATGTGGGCCGGCTGCCGTGATGTCGGCATCACGAACGCGTGCAACTACGCGAGTGCGAAGGCGAAGTTCGATCTGCTCGCTGCCACCTCGACCAACGGCACGACGTGGAGCACGCCGTCACAGCTCGCGCTATCGAGCACGTCGGCGCAGCTGAACGACGAGCCGTCGGCCGTCGTCGTCCCCGGCACCACCGGCGTCAAGATCTACAGCCAGTACAACGCCTACAAGTCGACGTACCACTACTACGACGTGTGGGGGTGGAACGGCAGCGGAACGCTGTAACGCACGCCGTGGCGTCCCGCGATCAGGACCCCCCACCGGGATCGCGGGACGCCGGGGCGTGGATGGGCGGGGCACAGCCCCGCCCTTCGTCCTTGACCGGGAGCCTTAGTTCGTATTGGCTACCGGCACTAGTCCGAGGGGGCCATGGCCGCTCGCCGGCGCTGCCCCAGATGGGAGGGTCTGATGCGGAAACCGGTGTGGCGGGTCGCCGTCGCGCTTGCAGTGGTTCTCGGGATGACCACCGTCGCCTGGGCGCTCACGAACTACTCGTGGAGCTCGAAGCAGACGGTCGGCGGCGCGAACCAGGCGGGCACGTTCATGAACGGCGTACACCAGCTGGCGATTACGGTCGACACGAGCGTGTCCCCGGCGAAGACCTTCGCGAACTACGTCTATGAGAGCGACTACACCACCGCGGGTGTCTACACCAACGACACGAAGTGCGCGGCGAGCAACGACTGCCTCGCGAACTATTACGTGCGCAGTTCGGACGGCGGCAAGACCTGGGGCAACCCGAAGCGGCTGCCCGCGCCGGCCAACACGCCGATGGACCGGGGCACGATCGCCGCGACGGGAACGACGCTCGTGGCGCTCCAGATGTCGCAGACGAAGTACTACCAATCGGGCAGCACGTTCGACGTCTCGGCGCCTCGGTACGTCTATGCGACCCGCAGCACGGACAACGGCGGCACTTGGTCCAACGCGGTCAAGCTGCCGGGCCAGACGACGGCCACTCGCGGTGACTATCTGAACGTGTGGGCCTCGGGCTCTTACGTTCACGCCGTCATGACCACGAGCGACACCGGCAAGATCTGGTATTGGCGCAGCGCCGACAAGGGCAAGACCTGGTCGAGTCCGGTCACGATCGGCTCGACGACAGCCACCGACAACGACCCGAACGGCTACGTCGGCGGGTTCTCGGGGTTGCCGTCGATCGCCGCCAGCGGCAGCACGGTGATCGCGTCGTGGGTCGACAACAACACCGGGAAGCTCGTCTACGTGCGGTCGACCAACAACGGGACGAACTGGGGCGCGGAGACGCAGCTCGTCGCGTCCGGTGCGAACGCGAACCTCGGGTACGTGAACGAGGATGCGCACGACACCCGGATCGCGGTCAGCTGGACGACCGCTGCCGGTGGCTTTGTGAAGATCTACAGCACGGGCACGTCGTCGTTCGGTGCCGACCGCAAGTTCGCGTCGTTCCCCGATTCGGGCGTCGGTTCCCTCTACAACAAGGGTGGTGAGGGCGCGATGGTGGCCCTCGGCCCGGGGAACCTCGTCGGCGTCATGGTGTCCGAGTGCAATCAGCTGTCGGGCGGCGAGATCTGCTCGGCGGACCTGAGCGACAACAAGACGCGCGAGCAGCTCGTCTGGCGCGCGTCGGACGACAACGGCGCCACCTGGTCCAGCCCGAAAGTGATCGGGCCGGTCGGGCAGTCGAAGACCACGTTCATCAACAACTACGGTGACGTGATCTACGTGAACACGAAGCCGCTCGCCGTGTGGAACGGGCACGACGCGGTGTACTTCAACTACGTGAACTACCGGTCGATCGGCACGCCGTAGATCGCACCGGCACAGCGCGTATGGAACAGGGGCGGGGCCTTCGGCCCCGCCCCTTCCTATGCTCGCCGGGTGAGCGAGCTCGCCGAGATCGACGCCGATGTCATCGTCTGCCGACGATGCCCCCGGCTGGTTGCCTGGCGCGAAGAGGTCGCGCGCGACAAGGTCGCTCGGTTCGCCGATCAGACGTACTGGGGGCGGCCGGTGCCGGGCTTCGGCGACCCCGCCGCGACCGTCTTGATAGTCGGGCTCGCGCCGGCCGCTCACGGCGGCAACCGGACCGGCCGCATCTTCACGGGCGATCGCAGCGGCGACTTCCTCTATGCCTCGATGTATCGCTGTGGGCTCGCCAACCAGCCAACGTCCGTCTCGCGAGACGACGGCCTGGAACTCAGCGGTGCCTACGTGGCGGCGGTCAACCGGTGCGCTCCGCCGGGCAACAAGCCGACGCCGGAGGAACGTGACCGATGCCTGCCGTATCTCGAGCGTGAGGTTGCCGCGCTCGA
>C688J18823_10000854_pt1 | contig 18248 bp, 16 predicted proteins | sample HopSoiMetagenom1_FD_18823 | JGI IMG/M metagenome (IMG submission 18823) | reverse complement strand
GCACCCGGCGACGCCGGCGGCGACCGGGTTCGACGCGACCGCGATCGATGGCTGTTGCACGGGCCGCGCTGGCACTGACTGTGGTCATGGCCGGCGCTAGCATCGGACGGTGCTGACCTTTACCGATCGCGCCGCCGACGCGCTCACGACGTTCCACGCGGCGGCCACGCGCTGGGATCCGTCCGCGCGCCTGCGTCTGGTCCGGCACGGTGCTGAGCTCCGCCCCGAATTCACCGACGATGTCGTCGAGGGCGATGTCGAGATGTCGGTCGGCACCATCCGGGTCCTCGTCCCGTCCGGCGTGGACGGCCGGGTGGACGCCGGCGAGCACAACGTCCTGACCGTGTCGGCCGGGTGACGCGGCGGAGCGTCGATGGATACCGCAGCGATCGCACGCACGCTAACCGAGCGGCTCGAGAGCCTCGACGCCGAGCTGGCCGAGCTGACCGCGGTGCCCCGCGATCCCGTGACGGCGGTGTCCTTCGGCAAGCGCATCGGCGACGGCACGACCGAGGCGATCGACCGGATGACGAAGGTCGGCACGGCCGAGCAGCTGTCGGTGATGCGGACCGACGTCGTTCGCGCGCTCGCCAAGATCGAGGACGGCACGTACGGGCTGTGCGATCGATGCGGCGCGCTGATCCCAGAGGAACGCCTCGAGGCGCGGCCGTGGTCGGTCCTGTGCGTGTCGTGCGCCGCCCGCCGCGCATCCTGACTCGCCATGTGGCGCCGGATGTCGTACGCGGTCGCGTACCGAACGGGCCGGACACCGTGGGACACCGGCGTCACGCCACCCGAGGTCGTCGAGCTGATCGAGGGGGCGGATCCGCTCGCGCCCGGGCACGCGTTGGACCTCGGATGCGGAACGGGCACGAATGTCCGGTACCTGGCCGAGCACGGATGGCATGTGACCGGGGTGGAGGCCGACGGCCGCGCGTTCGAGGCCGCGCAGCGGCTGCTGCGACCCGTCACCGGCGCGCACGTGGCCCACGGCGACGTGACGCGTCTCGACGACCTACCGCTCGATGGCCCGTTCGATCTCGCGCTGGACATCGGCTGCTTCCATTCCGTCGCGCCGCCACGGCGCGACGCATACGCGCGCGGCGTCGCCGATCGAACGGTGCCGGGAGCGACGCTGTTCGTGTTCGCGTTCGCGCGACGGCCCGGGCTCGCGCCGGTCGGCGTGACGGCGCGGGAGATGCGCGACCGTTTCGCGCCGTGGTTCGACCCCGTCGGCCGGATCGCCGGCAGCCAGCCACCCGGCGCGGCGTGGTACCGGCTGCGTCGCGTGACCTAGACGACCGGCTCGGTCCGCGTCCGGTAGGCCGGAAGCTCCGGGTAGACGCGCGTCACTAGCAACGCGCCGACGATCGTCGCGATGCCGCCGGTGATCACGCTGAACGTCGCGCCGAACGCGCCTGCCACGAGCCCGGACTCGATGTCGCCCAGCTTTGGGCCGCCGGTGACGACGACGAAGAACACCGACGACAACCGCCCGCGCAACCGGTCCGGCACGGTCACCTGCAGGATGGTCGAGCGGAAGATCGCGCTGACGACATCGGCCGCGCCGGCGACCGCGAGGCAGAGCAGCGCCGGGACGAGGTGCGTGCCGGACAGCCCGAACCCCGTGATCGCCGCTCCCCATGCCACCACCGCCCATACGATCGCGTCGCCCTGACGATGCAACCCGGTGACCGATCCCGACGCGAGCGTCATCAGCAACGCGCCCGCCGCCGGCGCCGCGAACAGCAGTCCGACGACCTCCGGTCCTCGGTGCAGCTGCTGGACGGCGATCACCGGATACAGCGCTTGCGGGCTGCCGAAGATCATCGCGACCAGGTCGATCACGAACGTCGACTGCAACAGCCGGTGGTTGCGGAGGTAGTGCAGGCCCTCGGCGACCGCCTTCAGCCCGCGTTCGACGATCTCTTCGCCGAGCGGGATCGGCGCGAGCAGCAGCGCGACGACGAACGAGAACACGTACGACGCGAGATCGACGCCGTACGCCCACGCGACGCCCGAAACGGCGATCACTATCCCCGCGATCGCGGGCCCGACGATCGACCCGATCTGCCAGCCCGCCTGGTTCAGCGCGGACGCCGCGGGGATCTCCTCCGCCGACAGCAGCCGGGGGATCGCGGCCTGCCGCGCCGGTCCGTGGATCGCGGCGAGGAACCACGTTCCGAGGTTCGCGGCGTGCAGCAACCACAGTGGTGGGTGCCCCGACAGCGCGCCGAAGAACAGGATCGCCGCAACGACGATCGCCGCGAGCTGCGTCCAGATCAACGTCGTGCGGCGGTCGTATCGATCGATGAACGCCGAGCCGACGAACACGCCGGCCAAGCTTCCCGCAAGCCCCGAGAGGCCGAGCAGGCCGACCGCCGTCGGTGAACCGGTCAGCGCATAGACCTGGACGTACAGCCCGACACGCGAGAACTGCGAGCCCATCGCCGACACGACGGCGCCCAACCACAGCAGCCGGAACTGCGATGACCGCAGCGGCCGGATATCGATCGCGAGCCGTCGCAGCCACCGCATCGCGGCAGCCTATCTGCGGCGGTGGATGCGACCGGTGTTACGCGACCGCTGCGGCGACCGCGTCCTCGAGCACGTCGAGCCCGTCGGCGAGCAGCGCGTCGTCGATGTTGATCGGCGGCAACAAGCGGACGACGTTGCCGTACGTTCCGGCCGTGATCACGAGGACGCCGTGTGCGAGGGCCGCGGACGTGATCGCCCCCATCCGAGCGGCGTCGAGCGGTTCCTTCGTCGAGGGGTCGGCGACCAGTTCGATCGCGCACATCGACCCGCGGCCGCGGACCTCGCCGATCTGTGGGGATCGCTCCTGCATCGCACGGAACCGCGCCATGATCGTCTCGCCGGTGCGCACCGACCGATCGAGCAGGTGCTCGCGCTCGATCTTCTCCAACACCGCCAGCGCGGCAGCCGCGGCGATCGGGTTCCCGCCGTACGTGCCGCCGAGCCCGCCGATATGGACGCTGTCCATCAGGTCGGCACGACCGGTGATCGCGCTGATCGGCAGGCCGCCGCCGAGCGACTTCGCGCTCGTCACGATGTCGGGCTGCACGCCTTCCTCCACGATCGTGAACCACTTGCCGGCGCGGCCCATGCCCGATTGGATCTCGTCGGCGATGAAGACGATGCCGTTGGCTGCGCAGTACTCGGCGATGCCCTTGACGAATCCCGGCGCCGGGACGATGAAGCCGCCCTCGCCTTCGATCGGCTCCATGATCACGGCGGCGATGTTGTCCTCACCGATGTGCTTATGCATCTCGTCGAGCGCGTAGGCGAGCGCTTCCTCCGCGCACTGCTCGGGACCGCTCGGCCACCGGTAGGGGTACGCGAACGGCAGCCGGTAGACCTCGGGCGCGAACGGGCCCATGCCCTGCTTGTACGGCATCACCTTGGCGGTGAGCGACATCCCCAGCAGCGTGCGGCCATGGAACGCGTGGTCGAACGCCACGACCGCCTGTCTGCCCGTGGCCCTCCGCGCGATCTTCACCGCGTTCTCGACCGCCTCGGCGCCGGCGTTCGCGAACATCGTCTTGGCCGGCCCGTCGATCGGCGCGATGGCGTTCAGCCGCTCGGCGAGCTCGATATAGGGCTCGTTCGCCGTGACATGGAAGCACGTGTGCGTGTCGAGGTCCGCCTGCTTCTGGACTGCGGCGACGACCTCGGGCGCGGAGTGGCCGACGTTCAGCACGGCGATGCCGGTCGCGAAGTCGATCAGCCGGTTGCCGTCGACGTCCTCGATGATCGCGCCCGAGGCGCGGGCGGTCACGATCGGATGGAGGTTCGCGACGCCGGCCGGGACGGCGCTCGCGCGGCGAGAGAACCACTCGGTGCTCTTCGGCCCCGGAACCTCCGTGACGAGCTTTCGTTCCTGTGGGATGTCCATACGGCCAGTGTGATGCGTTCGTGCGTTGCCCGTCAGGCGCACAGCTGGCCCGTCGTGGTCGCATCCTTTGTACTCGATGTCGAATCGGGGCTGCGCGGGCGGGGCCTCGAGGGCGCTCGATACGCCGTTCCGTACAATCGGTTCATGGCGCTCACCGTCCATGACATCGTCTCGATCCCCGGCATACCGCTGAAGCTGCTGGCGGGCGAGCAGGGATCGAACCGGCCGGTCCGCTGGGTCCACAGCTCGGAGCTCGAAGATCCGACAGCCTGGCTCAAAGGCGGCGAGTTGATCCTCACGACGGGCATGGGTGTCGGGGACACCGCGGCGAAGCAGCGCGCGTACATCCGGCGGCTGGTCGACGCCGGCGTGGCGGGTCTCGGGTTCGGCCTCGGGTTCGGGCACGACAAGACGCCGCGTGCCCTCGTCACGGAGGCCGGCAAGCACGGGTTCCCGGTGTTCGAGGTCCCGTATCCCGTGCCGTTCATCGCGATCACCGAGGCAGTGTTCACGCGCGCGATCGCGGAGCAGTACGACACGCTGCAGCGAGCTGTCGACGCGGAGCACGTTCTCACGCGCGCGGTGCTCGAGGGCGGCGGCGTCGACGGTGTCGCTCGGTCCCTCGCAGACGTCGTGCACGGATGGACGCTCGTCTTGGACCTGCACGGCATGCCACTCGCGTCGACCCATCCCGACGCGGACGCGCGGCGCGAGCGCATCTGGGACGAGGTCCGAACGTCGCGGCCGGAGGCCGCGACGTTCTCGCTGACGATGCTCGACGAGGGGCACCACGTGTGGGTCCAACCCGTGGGGGCGCAGGGCCGGATCGAGGCGTTCCTCGCGGTCGGCACGTCCGAGCAACCGACGCAGCTCGACCGGATCGTCGCCGGCCACGCGTTGAGCCTGTTCGCGATCGAGCTCGCGAAGTCGCGCGCCGTCGCCGAAGCAGAACGGCGGCTCCAGGGCGACTTCTTCGACGAGCTTGCAGGGGGCGAGCTGACGCCGCCCGACGCATCGCGTGGGCTGGCGCGGTTCGGGTTCGAGCACGATGCGACCGTGCTCGTCCTCGCGATCGAGCCGGCCGGCACGGGGGTCGAGCCGAGCGTCCTCGCGCTCGCAGCGACCGACCATTGTTCTCGCCGTGAGGGCGGGTTCGTGGTCTCGTCGGGCGGCGACGGGATCTCGATGCTGCTCCCAGCCAGCGCAGCCCCGGAACTCGCCGAGCTCGTGAAGGGCATCGGGCACCGCGTCGGCGCGGAGCTCCGGGCCGGCGCCGGCGGTCCCGGCGATGCGGCGGCGGTGGGACGGTCGCTCCGGGAGGCGCGCTACGCGCTGCAGGTGTGCCGGCTGGAGGGGTGGCAGTTCGCCGGGTTCGAACAGCTCGGCACGTACCGGCTGCTGCTCAGCATGACGGAGCCCGACGCGCTCCGAGCGTTCGCCGATGCACTGCTCCTGCCGCTGGACGCCTACGACGCCGAGCACGGCGGCGAGCTCCGTGCGAGCCTGCAGGCGTTCCTCCAGCACAACGCGCGCTGGGAGACCGCGGCCGCGCAGCTGTACGTCCACCGGCACACGCTCCGCTACCGGATGCGCAAGGTCGAGGAGCTGACCGGGCGCGACCTGTCCAATTCGTTCGACCGGATGGAGTTCTGGCTGGCGCTGCGGGCGCGCGATCTGCTGGCCGCCTCGCCGGAACCGTAGCCGCACGGCTTTGTCCAAGTCGTCCAACGAGGCGACGCCCCGCGGGCCGTGCGGCGGGTGGTCCGTTCGTGCGGGAACGCGGGATACTGGCGACATCGCGCTGCTCCGATCCGTACACGCGTGATCGCCGGGCTAAGGGCTGAGCCGATCGGCCGAGCCACACGGCCCGAGCCAAGGGGCGAGGAGGAGAACATGGCGGACAGTCACCAGATGTTCATCGGGGGCGAGTGGGTCAACTCGTCGGACGGAGGGACGAGGGACATCATCAGCCCGCACACGGGCGCCGTGATGGCAACCGTGCAGGAGGGGACCGCCGAGGACGCGAACCGCGCGGTGGCGGCCGCCAAGCGGGCGTTCCACGAGACCTGGTTCGACTCGACGCCGAAGGACCGCCAGCTGGCGCTCCTCAAGCTCGCCGACGCGATCGAGTCCCACGCCGACGAGTTCGTCAAGATCGAGTCCGAGAACGCCGGCAAGCCCGCCGAGGTGACGATGAGCGAGGAGATCCCGCCGATCGTCGACAACGTCCGCTTCTTCGCGGGCGCCGCGCGCACCCAGCAGGGCATCTCCTCGGGCGAGTACATGGCGGGGTTCACGTCGATCGTTCGCCGCGAGCCGATCGGGGTCGCCGGCTTGATCGCGCCGTGGAACTACCCGCTGATGATGGCGATCTGGAAGATCGGTCCCGCGCTCGCGTCGGGCAACACCGTCGTGCTGAAGCCCAGCGAGCTGACGCCGCTCACCGCGTTGAAGCTCGCGGAGTACGCGGCCGACATCTTCCCGCCCGGCGTGTTCAACGTGATCACCGGCGACGGCGTGCCGGTCGGCGACACGATCGTGCGCCACCCCGACGTCGGCATCGTGTCGCTCACCGGCGACACGGCGACCGGCAAGCTGATCGCGGCCAACTCCGCCGAGACGCTGAAGCGCGTGCACCTCGAGCTCGGCGGCAAGGCGCCGGTCGTGGTCTTCGACGACGCAGACCTCGACGCCGTGACCGAGTGGGTGTCGATCGCCGGCTACTTCAACGCCGGGCAGGACTGCACCGCGGCGACGCGCGTGCTCGCCGGGCCGAAGATGTACGACAAGCTGCTCGGCTCGCTCGTGCCCGCCGTCGAGGACATCAAGGTCGGCGGCGCGTTCGAGGAGGACGTCGCGATCGGCTCGGTGATCTCCAAGGAGCAGCTCGAGCGCGTCGAGGGCTTCGTCGAGCGCGCGCAGCAAGCGGGCGCCGAGGTGCTGACCGGCGGCAAGGCGATGGGGAGCGAGGGCTTCTACTACTCGCCGACCGTCGTCGCCAACCCCGAGCAGAGCTCCGAGATCGTCCAGCGCGAGGTGTTCGGGCCGGTCGTCACCGTCCAGCGGTTCACCGATGAGGATCAGGCGCTCGCATGGGCCAACGGCGTCGAGTACGGCCTGGCCTCCAGCGTGTGGACCCGCGACGTCGGCCGCGCGATGCGGATGGCGCGACGCCTGCAGTACGGCTGCGTGTGGGTGAACACGCACATCCCGCTCACGCCCGAGATGCCCCACGGTGGGTACAAGCAGTCCGGGCACGGGAAGGACATGAGCGTGTACTCGCTCGAGGACTACACGAACATCAAGCACGTCATGGTGTCGCTCGACTGAGCGAACCCGGCAACGCGCGATGCGGGCGGTCCGGTGACGGGCCGCCCGTGCGGCGAACAGAAGAGAAGGTGGTGACCGAACCATGACCGTCCGTCCGTACCTGGTGAACGGCGAGTGGCGCACCGGCGACGGGACCTTCGAGGTGAAGAACCCGTTCGACGACTCGCTCGTCGCCGAGATCGCGATCCCGACCGCCGACGACGTCGAGGAGGCGACCGCGACCGCCGCGGCCACGTTCGAGGAGTCGCGCCATCTGTCCGTTGCGGCGCGCTCGACCGCGCTCGACCACATATCGCATCGGCTTGCTGAAACGCTGGACGAGAACGCCGAGCTGATCGCCGCCGAGGGCGGCAAGCCGCTCAAGTGGGCGAAGGTCGAAGCGGCCCGCGCGGTCTCCACGTTCCGGTGGGCATCCGAGACGATCCGTCACGGCGAGGACGAGGTGATGCGCCTGGACACCGAGGCGGCGTTCGGCTCGCGGCTCGGGATCATCCGACAGTTCCCGATCGGGCCCGTGCTCGGCATCACCCCGTTCAACTTCCCGTTGAACCTCGTCGCCCACAAGGTCGCACCGGCGCTCGCGGTCGGCGCGCCGATCGTCGTGAAGCCGGCGAGCGCGACCCCGCTCGGGGCGCTCCGCCTGGCCGAGTTCTTCGCCGAGACCGACCTGCCAAAGGGCATGTACCAGGTCGTGCCGGTGAGCTCGAAGGTCGCCGACGGGATGGCNCGCGACGATCGCTACCGCAAGATCAGCTTCACCGGGTCGGCCGCGATCGGCTGGTACCTCAAGGGCCTCGACCCGAAGAAGAAGGTCACCCTGGAGCTCGGCGGCAACGCGGGCGTGATCGTGCACAGCGACGCGGACCTCGACCTCGCCGCGCAGCGGATCGCGTTCGGCGCCTACTACCAGGCGGGCCAGAGCTGCATCAGCGTCCAGCGCGTGCTCGTCGCCTCGGAGGTGTACGAGGAGTTCTCGAAACTGCTGACGAAGCAGGTCGAGCAGCTGATCACCGGTGACCCGATGGACCCGAACACCGACGTCGGTCCGGTGATCGACCGGGGTGAGGTCGACCGGATCGCGGAGTGGGTCGCCGAGGCCGAGAAGCAGGGCGCGGAGATCCTCACCGGTGGCAAGGCCGACGGGCCGTTCTTCCAGCCGACGCTGCTCAGCCAGACGACGGCCGAGATGAAGGTGCGGTGCGAGGAGGTCTTTGGTCCGGTGGCGACGATCACCCCGTATCAGACGTTCGAGGAGGCGCTGGCGGAGGTGAACGACTCGAAGTACGGGCTGCAGGCCGGCGTGTTCACGAACGACCTGAACCGGGCGTTCGAGGCGCACCGCACGCTCGAGGTCGGCGGCGTGATCGTCAACGACGTCAGCGCCTTCCGCGCCGACCAGATGCCGTACGGCGGGTCGAAGGATTCGGGGTTCGGCCGCGAGGGCCTGAAGTGGGCGATGGCCGAGATGACCGAGCCGCGCATCATGGTCCTGTCGCACGTCCCGCTGTAGCGCCCGCGTTCTCGAAGCGCCGGGGTAGCCTCCGTCCGTGACGCCGGACAACGCGTGGGTCTACGCCATCCTGCCGTTCATCACGATGGCGCTCCTGACGGCAGGGTTCGTGGTGGCGTACCGACAGCGGTCGGCGGCGCGCCGGGCTGCGCTCGCCGCACATCCGCAAAGGAGGCTTGCGCCGAGACCGTGGTGGTCGAGCCCGTGGCTGTGGCTCGGCGTCGGCGTCGTGTCGATCCTCCTCGCGGTGTTCGTGTGGCCGTGGTTGTTCGCATTGACGTTCGTCGCGATCCCGTTCGTGTGGATCGGCCGCCCCCGAGAGGAACCGGTCGACCCCCGGTCCAACGGCCACGCGCACCGGGACACGGGCTCGTTCATGCCGGAGTGAGCACGCGCTCCACGAACCCGCCGACGATCGCNGCCGCCTCCCGNTCACGACGCCAGAAGTAGTGGTCGGTGCCGGCCACGATCCGCACCGTNGCCTGTGGGAACGACGACGCGTACGCCTCGACCTCGGTCGCCGGCGCGAAGGTGTCGTGCTCGCCGGCGAGCAGCAGCACCGGGCGTCGNAGCGCCCGCAGGTCCGTCGCGTCGGGCAACGGCGGCAACGATAGGTCGTTGGGGGCGAGCGGCAGGCCGATCAGCGCGANCGCCGCGGCGCGTTGGTCGTCGATCGCTGCGCGAACCGCGACGTTCGCGCCGAACGACCAGCCGATCAACGCGGTCGGCAGCTCCGCCGGCGCGCGGTNCCGCGCGGCGCGGATCGCCGCGGCGACGTCGCGCACCTCGTCGCGTCCCCCGCCGTAGGTTCCGCCGGACCCCATCACGCCCCGGAAGTTGAACGCCAACACGGCGAGGTGCCGGGTGGCCGCGAGGTCGTTGCGGATCGCCCACAGCAACGGGTGGTCCTTGGAGCCCCCGTGCCGCGGGTGGGGGTGGCAGAGCACGGCGCTGCCGCGTGGCTCGCCCTCGGGCATCCGCAGCTCGCCCTCGAGGCGGGCACCGTCGTCGGTAGTGAAGGTCACGGGCTCCATCGCTCTGCGACCATCGGAGCATGGTTGCGACCGCCCGCCAACCCCTCGCCATCGCACTCCGCGACGCCTATCCGTGGCCCGAGCTGGCCGGCCTGGCTCGGACGATCGAAGGCGCCGGCTTCGACGCCCTGTTCCTCCCGGAGGTGGGCTCCCGGGACACGATCGCGACCCTCGCGGCGCTCGCGGGGGAGACGGCCCGGCTGCGGCTGGCGACCGGTGTGGTCCCGCTGCCGTCCCGGTCGCCGCGCCTGCTCGCGATGGCGGCCGCGACCGTTCAGGAACGCTCGGGAGGCCGGCTGATCCTCGGCCTCGGCACGGGCCCGTCGGCACCCGGAGCGCTGGACCGGCTCGGGATGACGGTCGAGGCGCTCCGCGCGGCGTTCGGCGGCGGCGAAGGGTCGGTCGACGGGGAACCCGTCCGGTCGCCGCTGCCGTTGCCCGCACCGCCGGAGCTCTGGATCGCCGCCCTCGGGCCGCGCGCTACCCGTCTCGCCGGCGAGGTCGCCGACGGCGTGCTCCTGAACTGGTGCACACCTGAGCGTGTTGCCACGGCCCTGACCCAGGTCGCGGACGGCGCGCGCGCCGCGGGGCGCGATCCGGCCGCGGTGACGGTCGCCGTTTATGTGCGCGCCGCCCTCGTGCCCGGCAGCGCAGACGGTGCCCGCGCCGCCGCGCTCGAGTACGGGTCATACCCTGCGTACGCCCGTCAGTTCTCGATGATGGGCCTGGACCCGTCGGACCCGGACGCCGTCATGGCGGGCGTCATGCTCACCGATCCCGCGACGGCGGATGAACGCCTCGCGGCGTACCGCGCCGCCGGGGCCCACCTGCCGGTCGTCTACCCTGTCCTGCCGCAGGGCGGACCCTCGGCGGAGGCCGCGCGCGCGACGATCGAGCGCGTGGCGCCCGGCTGAACGGCGTTCGGTGGCGAGGGACGATGCCTGCGCTACCATCCCTGAGGCCCATCCAAGGCATCCGAAAGGGAACCGATGACCTATACGATCTGCGAGCCCTGCATCGACGTGAAGGACCGTGCGTGCGTCGACGAGTGCCCGGTCGACTGCATCTACGAGGGCGGCCGCATGTTGTACATCCAGCCCGACGAATGCGTCGACTGCGGAGCCTGCGAGCCCGCGTGCCCGGTCACGGCGATCTTCTATGAGGACGACGTTCCCGCCGAGTGGAAGCAGTTCACCCCCGTGAACGCCGAGTTCTTCAACGACTCGGTGTCCGGGATCGGCTCGCCGGGCGGCGCCGCCCAGGTCGGTGCCGTGGCCGCCGACCATCCCACGGTCGCGGGCTGGGAAGCGATCTAGCGCGTCATCCTTCGCGGAGCCTCGCCACGGGGTCGGCCCCCGCCGTCACGCCGGCCGTCTGTGGCGGCTCGAACGGCAGCAGCACCCGGAACGACGCGCCGCCGTCCTCCCGATCTTGGACCCACGCACGTCCCCCGTGCAGCTCCGCGAAACGCCGCACCAGCGTCAATCCGACACCCACGCCGGGCGAGTGCCGGGGCGCGTCCGGCCCCTGCTGGAACGGTTCGAAGATCGTCTCCCGAAGGTCCTCGGCAACGCCCGCGCCGTCGTCTTCGACGGCGAGCACCGCCCCCTCTTCGGTCGCGGTGACGGATACCCAGATCGTGGCCGTAGCCGGCGTATGCCGAACGGTGTTCGCGAGCAGGTTCTCGACGATCCGCTCCACCTTCGACCCGTCGGCGCGGACCATCACCGGGCGGATGTCGGTATGTAGACGCGTGTCCGGGATGAGCTCGGACTCCGACAAGACGCGACGCACCACCGAGCCGACGTCGGTCGGCTGCAGGTTCGGCGTCACGATGCCGCGCGCCAGCCGGTCGAGATCGAGCAGGTTGGTCACGAGACGGTCGAGGCGCCGCGCGTTCCCCGCGATCCGCCGCGCCAGATCCTTGGCGTCGTCCTCTTCGAGGTGGACGTCGCCGCGCTCCAGCGTGATCGCGAGGCCGAGGATCGCCGCGAGCGGCGTCCGGAGGTCGTGCGACACCGCTTGGAGGAAGGTGTTCTTCATCTCGTCCAACGCACGGAGACGGCGCGTGGCCTCGCGCTCGACGTCGAGGGAGCGTGCCAGCTGCTCCTCGGCCTGCTTGCGCTCGGTGATGTCGAGGATGAACCCCTGCCAGTAGGGCGCCTTGCCGGGAACCTTGACGAGCGAGCACGTGTCCTGCACCCAGAGGATCCGCCCGTCCTTGCTGATCATCCGGTACTCCATGGAGAAGTGCTCGTCGACGTTGCGGTTGCTCGCCACATCGGCGGCGAGTACGCGGTCGCGGTCATCCGGATGGATCGTCGTTGCCCACAGGGTGGGGTCCGCCAGCATCTCCTCGTCGGAGTAGCCGAACAGCAGCCCCTGTTGGGGCGAGACGTAGGTCGTGCGCGACACGTCGGGGTCGTCGGGATCGAACTCCTGCTGATAGAAGATCGCGGGGCCGCGCTCGACGATCAGCCGGAACCGCTCCTCGGCCTCGCGCAGCTGCTCTTCGGCGTTGCGCCGCTCGCTGATGTCGATCATGAAGCCTTGCCACCAGCCGCCGCCGACGTCGGCGACGAACGTCGCCTCGTCGTGCAGCCACCGGTACGAGCCGTCGGCATGGCGGAAGCGGTACTCGGCGTCGAACGGCTGCTTGGTCTCGTTCGCGTGGTCGTTCGCGGCGAGCACGACGGGCGCATCCTCGGGGTGGATGTGCGCGGCCCAGAAGTCGACCTCGGCGGTCGTCCAGTCCTCCGGCGTGTAGCCGAGCACCTCGCGGACCTGCGGACTGACGTACATGCCGGCCAACGGTCCCTCGGGCGGTTCGCGGTAGACGATCGCCGGGAGGTGCTCGACCGTGGCGCTCTGGACGAGCTCGCTCGCACGGAGCTGTTCCTCGGCTTGCTTGCGCGCCGTGACGTCGAACAGGAGCCCCTGCCAGGCGCCCGCCTCACCGGGATCGGGCTGGAGGAACACCGCCTCCTCCTGCAGCCAGACGTAGGCGCCGTCGGCCCGCCGGAAGCGGTACTCGACCGAGTACGGCCGATGCGTCCGGCCCGACTCGAGGTCGAGTGCGAGCACCCGGTCCCGGTCCTGGGGGTGCAGGCGATCGACCCAGAAGTCGTCGGTCCACGTCCACTCCTGCGGCGTGTAGCCGAGGATCCGTTGGACCTGCGGGCTGATGAAGAACTTCGCGGGGTCCTCGTCGTCGGACTCGCGATATACGATCGCCGGGATGTGGCCGATCAGGGCTTGCAACCGCTCGCGCGCCACGCGCAGCTCCTGCTCGGCCTCGCGGCGCTCCGTGATGTCGACCATCACGCCTTGCCACGACACGGGGGCGCCGTCGATGCCGCGGATCAGCTGCGCCTCGTCGTGGAACCAGACGACGCGGCCGTCGGCGGCGCGCATCCGATACTCGCCCCGGTAGGTGTCGCGACCTTCGCCGCGATCGGCATCCGCCTCCACGATCGCCATGTCGTCGGGCTCCGTGATGCTCGACCAGAAGCCCGGCTCGGACCACCGCTCGATCGGGTAGCCGAGGATCTCCTCGATCTGCGGGCTGACGTAGAACATCGAGGACAGCTCGCTGAATTCGCCGCCACCCGCGGCCGGGAGCTCTTGGTAGGTGATCACCGGCGTGTGTTCCACGATCTGGCGGTAGCGCTCCTCGGCGACGCGGATCCGCTCGGCGGCTCCGACGCGCTCCGTGATGTCGGTGAGGAAGCCCTGCCAGTACGCCGGCTCCCCGTCATCGCGGCGGATCAGCTGCGCCTCGTCGTGCACCCAGATCGTCGATCCGTCGCTCGGAACGATCCGGTAGTCCATCGAGAACGGTTCGCCGGTGCGGTTCACGCGCTCGTTCTCCGCCTCGAAACCCGCGCGATCCTCGGGGTGCACGAGCGTCGGCCAATGCCCGACGTCGCCCAAGATGGCGTCCGGCGAGATGCGGAACAGTCGCTCGAACTGCGGGCTGAGGTAGTCGATCGCGCTGCCTTCCGCGCTTCCGGGTCGGATCGCCTCGGTGTAGATCGCAGCGGGCATCTGCTCGACGAGCACGCGGAAGCGCTGCTCCGCGGCGCGCAGACGTTCCTCCGCCTCGTGGCGGGTCGACACGTCCATCAGGAACCCCTGGAAGAACAACAGCCCGCCGTCGTCGTCGTAGACGGGCCGCGACGTGTCCTGCACCCACACCCAATGGCCGTCGGCGTGCCGCATCCGGTACTCCTGCGTGCTCTCCCACACGTTGGCGATGCTGAGATCGCCGGTCTCGGTGAGCCGCGCGTAGTCGTCGGGGTGCATCAGCTCGAACCAGAACCGGCTGTCCCGCATGAACCGCTCCGGCGGGTAGCCCAGCACGGTCTCGATCTGCGGGCTGACGAACGGCATCGTGGCGTTGATGTCCTCGCCCTCCACCGGTTCGTCGATGTAGGTCACGGCCGGCAGCGCCTCGACCATCGTGCGGTAGCGATGTTCGGCCTCCGCGCGCGCGGCCTCGGCCTCCTTGCGCGCCGAGATCTCGACGAGGAACCCCTGGAAGTAGGTCGTCGGCTCGCCGTCACCGGCCGGAAGCGGCGTGGACGTGTCGTGCACCCAGATCCACCGGCCGTCGGCGTGGCGCATCCGGTATTCCTCGTCGAACGGGGTTCCGTCGCTCCCGGCGAGACGCGCGGCCGTGTCCACGCGCTGTTGATCGTCGGGGTGGACGAGGTCGAACCACGCGTCCGGCCGGTCGAGGAACATCGTCGCCGGATGGCCGAGGAGCGACTCGATCTGCGGCGACAGGAACGACATCCGGACGCCGTCGGGGGTCGACTCGTCGACGTAGGTCACCGCCGGGATGCGCTCGACGACGCCGCGATAGCGGGTCTCGGCGTCGCGAAGACGCTCCTCCTGACGATGGCGGGCGATCGCGGCGCCGAGCATCGCGGCCGCGGTCCGCACGCCGTCGAGGTCGGACAGGACCCATGCCCGCGGGCCGTCGCAATCCTCGAATCCGATACAGCCCCACCAGGCGCCCTCCACCGTGATGGGGTAGTAGGCCAGCGACGCGATGCCCTGGACGGCGAAGTCCTCCCGCTCCGCCGGCGGGAACGTGTCGACGTCGCCGATGATGGGCTGGCCCGCCGACATCGCGTCGACCCATCGCGAGAACCGCGGCAGCCACGGTTCGCCCCGAAGGCTCGGGTGGTCGGCCATCGACGGCACCCCGGGAGCGCACCATTCCGCCTCGGCCGTCGCGACGGGCTCCGCACGGTCGCCGGGATCGGCGCGCACGATCGTCGCGCGCGAGACGCCGGCGGCGATCCCGAACCGCGCGAGCACCTCGTCGATCGTGTCGTGCCAGTCCGCCGCGAGCAGGAGGCGTTCGGCCGCGAACGTGACGGCCTCGAGCACGGCGTCGCGGCGCAGCGGCGCCGGACGCGTGGTCTGCGCCGGCTCAGCCATAACAGTTGCTCCCGGATCCCCTCGATGCAGCGTTCGGAGCCCCCCAGCGGGGGACCTGTTCCCCACGATTATCGGCGCGGGCCACGGGCGGTGGAGTCCCGATGCCGGGGGGTCGTCCGTGGTCCGGCCTGGCTAGGCCGAACGAGGGCTCAGGCGCCGGTCAGGCCCGGTGTCGCCCCCGCGCTCGCGAGCTCGTCGCGGCCGGGCCAGCGCTGGCGCGACTTGATCGCGAGCTTGAACATCAGCGCAACGGCGTCCGGGTCGGCGTCGGCGGCCCGCTTCGATTCCAGGAGGCCGGCGGCCGTCGCCTCGTCCCAGATCTCGCGCCCGCGCTCCGTGCGCACGATCGACAGGGTCCAGCCGTCGCCTTGCCCCAGGCCGCCGAACGAGATGTCGGCGTGCTCGGCCGCGAAGTCCGGACAGTGCAGGCAGCCCGGTCGCGTGAAGCGGTGGCTCTGCTTGAGCGGATAGACGATCTCGTCGCCGGTGTCGGTGTAGAAGAGCAGCCGGCCCTTGATGTTCACGCGGGCGAGGTGGTCGAGGTCGAGCCCGAGCTCCTGCTGCGCGATCTCCCCCATCAGCCCGTCGTAGGTGAACGATTTCGAGCACAGCAGCCCGAACGTCCAGGCGATCTTCTTGCGCCATTTGTTCACGCGACGAGCCTGCATCGCTCCGGTGATCGAGGACTGACATCCCATCCCGACGAGCGCGACGTTCGACAGACCGAGCTCCGCGGCCTTGAGCAGCGCGAGTGGGTTCGCGCTGTAGGTGTAGCGGCTGCCGGCCGCCGCGAGCACGCCCGCGCGATCGGTGACGATCGCCGGCTCGCAGTCCCACTGTCGATCACTCGACAGCACCGACGTGGCGGCGCCGTCGATCCGGCCCGTCTCGAGCCCCCAGATCAACAGCGCGCTCACGACGCCGCCGTCCTGTCCCGCCATCAGCGCCTCGGGCGCGGTCGCGCGCGCGAGGTAGATCTCCTGGTACGGCCCGATCACCTCTTCGGGCTTGCGCGTTCGCCCGAACAACGTCTCGTCGATCTCGGACTCCCACTCGCGGAACCGCGGGCACGCGAGCGTGCAGAGCGAACACCCGTTGTCGCCGTGCGTGCACGCGTCGGGGGCGTTGTCCTCGAGCTGCACCGGATAGTTGTCCTCATAGCCGAGCACGTGGAACGGGCACGCCACGATGCACGCCGTGCATCCGGTACACAATCCCGACGTGACGACCTCGTGGTACAGATCGCGCCACTGGGTGGAGTCGACCTTAGGCATGGCCGCAGGATAGCGTCCCGGCTTCGGCGGTCAGATCGCGAACGAGTCGCCGCAGGCGCACTCGTGGGTGGCCCGCGGGTTCTTCACCTTCAGACCCCCACCCAGCAACGACGGATCGAGCTCGAGGGTCGAGCCCTCGATGATCGGGGCGCTGCGGGGATCGACGAGGACACGCACGCCGTCGGTACCCACGATCACGTGGTCGTCATCGGCGACGGCCTGGTCGAAGCCGAGCTCGTAGCTGAACCCCGAGCATCCACCCGCGACGACGCGCAGGCGAAGGATCGGCTCCGGGCGGCCCTCCTTCGCCGCGAGCTGGGCGATCTTGCGCGCGGCGGCATCGGTCACGGTCAGTGGGGCGGTCGCGGTGCTCATCGCATCCAGGATAGCCCGGCTCGGGCCGGATGCCGGCACGGCGGCGTCAGGCGCCGAGGAACGAGGCGAAGATCCGGGCGTACGTCCGGGCGCCCGTCACGAGCTCGTCGACGTCGATCCATTCGTGGGCCGTATGGGCAACGGACAGGTCGCCGGGCCCGAAGATCACCGTTGGGATCGCCGCATCGTTCAGGTAGAAGCGGGCGTCGGTGATCCCCGTGAACCCCACGTCGGGTGGGATGGCGCCGGTCTCGGCGGCGGTGGCCTCGCGGATCGCCCGCGCGATCGGCGTGTCGGGCGCCGACTCGGCGGCGTGGACCCAGTCGCGGATCTCCGTGCGCAGNTCNAAGNTCGGGTCGTCNGCGGCGAGCTCGTCCGCGAGCGCCCGGAACGGCGCGAGCACCTTCTCCGGGTCGGTCTCGCCGGGGATCGTGCGGCGGTCGATGTCGACNACGCAGCGGTCGGGCACCATGTTCGGCGCGCTGCCGCCCTCGATCAGGGCGGCGTTCACGGTCGCCCGGCCGCACAGCGGATGCACGGTCTCGGGGACGACCTCCTGGAGCCGCAGCAGGAAGCGCGCCATCGCGGTGATCGCGTTCACGCCCCGGTGGGGTTGGGACCCGTGGGCGGCCGCGCCGTACGTCGTGGCGGTGACCCACGCGCCGCCGCGCTCCGCGAGCGCGACCTCCAGGTTGCTCGGCTCCCCGACGATCGCCGCCGACTGGGTCAGCAGTCCGCGGTCGCGCAGCACCTGCGTGCCGTGCGTGCCGGCCAGCTCCTCGTCGGCGACCAGATGAAAGGTGAGGGAGCCTGCGAGCTCGACGCCGGCCTGGAGGACGGCCGCGGCACCTCCGAGCGCTGCGGCCACCGGCCCCTTCATGTCGCACGCGCCGCGTCCGATCAAACGGCCCTCGACGACCTCGCCGGCGAACGGGTCGACCGACCAGGTGTCGCGCGAGCCGGCCGGGACGGTGTCGAGGTGTCCGTTCCACGCGAGGGCCGGTCCGCCGTCGCCGCCGATCGTCGCGACGACGCTGGGGCGCCCAGCCTCGCCGCGGACCGTCTCGGGCGCGGCGCCGATGCCCAGAAGTACCCCGGTCGCCACCTCCGCCGCCTCGTCCTCCGTCGCGCCCGGGTTCTCTGAGCGGGCCCGGATCAACGCTTGCGCGATCGCGAGCACCTCGTCGGCATCGACGGCTTCTGCGGCGGCGTCTGCTCGATCGGTCGGCATCGGGCCGGACGCTACACGGATGCGTCCACGTGCGCGTCGGCCGTCCGTACGATGGACCCGATGTCCGACCTCGCTGCTGCGCTCGCGCCGGCGCTCGAGCCGTCGCCCGCGCGGCCGGAACCCGGTG
>C688J18823_10000852_pt1 | contig 18253 bp, 17 predicted proteins | sample HopSoiMetagenom1_FD_18823 | JGI IMG/M metagenome (IMG submission 18823) | reverse complement strand
CGAGATCACGGGTTTCGGCGGATCGGGCGGCAGGAACCAGCCGATCTCCTTCACGTCGCGCGGGTCGCGGATGTCGAAGGTGCGCAGGCCCGCCGAGAACCAGGTGATGTACATGCGGTCGCGCGGCGTCATGACATCGGGCGAATAGACCTCGGTCACCGTGTTGTGCGGGCCGAAGCGGCCGGCCTTCTCGCAGAAGGATTTGTACGGCGCGCCAGGCGGGGGCACNGGCGTGGGAAAGAGCGACATCATCGACGGGTGCCGCGGATCACTGTTGTCGATGAAACCGACGTACGACATCGGCTCGGTGCAATTGCGCTTCATCGGCTCGCCGGCCCAATAGAGAAGCTTGCCCTCGCGCAGCGGCACGACGGTGTGGATCGACTGCGTCAGCGTGTTCACGAAAGGTGGAATCAGCTTCAGCTCGCCGATCAGCTTGGGATTGCGCACGTCGCTGATGTCGAGGTTGATCACCGAGGGCGTGTAGCCGAGCGTCAGCATCTTGCCGTCGGCGCTGACGAACGCCGGACCGTGATAGCTCGGCGTCACTTCGCCGGGCGTCTCGCCGCGCCGTGCGCCGGGATAGGCCCAGCGGCCGGCTTCCTTCGGAGTCTTCGGGTCGCTCACATCGAGGATCACCAGGATGAAGCCGCGATAGCCGGGGTAGGTGGTCGAGAGAAACGCGTACTTGCCGCCCGGATAGCCATTGCGATGCGAGCCTTGCGCGCCGCTCGACCATTTGGAGATGAACTTCGGATCCCATGGGTCCGAAATGTCGTACAGCGCGACCGCTTCCTCGAAGGGCTTGTCGGCCGGCGCCTGCTCCTGCAGGTTGGTCCAGCCATCGGCGGTGCCGGCGGATTCGGCGGCCGTGATCGGGCGAGAGAGGCCGAGCAGCAGGAGGTTGTCGTGCTGCGTGACCTGGAAGGCGGCGGTGCCCTTCGGGCCCGGCACCACTTTCACCAGTCGCGGATCTTCCGGATTCGTGACATCGACCACCTCAATCCCGTTGCCGCCTTTGTAAAGGACCCAGCGCTCGCCGACCTTCTTGATGGCGAGCTTGATGCCGCCGCGGCGGCCGTTGAGATCGGTATAGCCGATCGGCTTCAATCCGCTCGCCTGCCAGCCGGGCGGAATCGGATCGGCGAGGGCTGCGCTCGCCACGAGGGCGAAGGCAAGGATGAGAGGCTTCATGCGACCGCCTTGAGATCTTTCGCGCCGAAGTCCTTGGATAGCCGGTCGCAGAGCCGGCGCAGCGCGCCTGCGGCAGGGTGGCTCGCCTTGGCGAGGTCGGGATCGGGGCCGATCAGCGTCACTACCGCGGCCGCCTGGCCATTCCACTGCAAAACCGGCGAAGCCACCGCCGACAGCCCGGGAATCACGGTGTTGTCGACGAACGCGAGGCGCGTCTTCTTCGCGCGCTCCACCGCGCGCGTGAACGCTTCACGATCGACGGGCTCGCGCTTCGCTTCGGCTGCGATCGCTTCCGCCGTAACCGATTGCGCGAGGAAGGCGACGAACACGGTTCCGGTCGCCGAGCGCGATACCGGCAGCACGGAGCCAAGGCCGAGGTTGGTGACGAAGGGCGCCGCGCTCCTTTGCCAGTGCACGACCGTCGGGCCGCGGTTACTCCACACGCAAAGAAGCGCGGTAAAGCCGGTGTCTTCGACGAGCGCCGGCAGGGCGCCTTCGATGACCTGCACCGGATCGATGCGCCGCACCGCAGCAAGGCCGATGTGCAACGCGAGCGGACCGAAGTCGTATCGCGTGTTGGCGTCCTGGCGCACGAGGCCGCAGCGCACGAAGCTCGCAAGATAGCGATGCGCGCTGCTGGGATCGAGATCCGCGCGAGCGGAGAGGTCCTTCAGCGCGAGCGGGCCGTCGGCTTTTTCCAGCACCTCGAGTAGCCGGATGCCGGTGTCGATAGACTGGATGCCGCGTCGCTGCGGAGCGCGCTTCACCGCGATTTGGACAATTGACAATGCATTGGCGTATGGCCAATATACCCGCTGATCCTGAGGAGGAGCAAGCATGACCATCAATAGACGGCGCGCGCTCGCGGCCGGAGGTGCACTGCTGTCCACGCTCGCGCTGCCCGGTGCGCTGCGCGCGCAGGGAAAGCCGATTCGCATCGGCAGCTCGCTGCCGCTCACCGGTCCGCTCGCTTCGCTCGGCATCATCCACAAGGTCACGGCGGAGATCTACGTCGATGACCTGAACAAGCGCGGCGGCCTGCTTGGCCGTCCGGTGGAGTGGATCCTGCGCGACGACCAATCCAAGCCGGAGCTCACGCGCACGATCTACGAGCAGCTGATCACCGCCGACAAGGTGGATCTCCTGCAAAGCCCGTACGCCACCGCCAACATCCTCGCCGGCATGGGCGTCGCGCAGCGCTACAACAAGCTCCTGCTGCACACGTCGTTCGGCATTCCGCGCCTCGCGAAGTACGAGATGCAGTTCCCGGTCTCGGGCAGCGCCTTCGACCCCGAGAACGTCTGGCCGAACCTGATCTTCGACGCCGCGGCGAGGCTGCCGAAGCCGCCGAAGACCATTGCCATCGTCACGAGCAAGTTTCCGTCGGTGCACCACATCTCGGCCGGCGCGCGCGAAGTGCTCAAGAAGCGCGGCCTGCAATCGGTGCTCGATATCGAGTACGAGTTCGGCAACCGCGACTTCGGCCCGATCGCGAGCCGCGTGAAGGATGCCAATCCCGACTTCCTCTGGGGCGGCACCAACGGCATCGATCCCGTGCTGATGCTCGAAGCGATGAAGCGCATCGACTACCGGCCGCCCGGGCAGGTGCATCTCTTCCCGGCGCCGGGGCCGATGCTGAAGATGCCGGAGGCGCAGGGCTCGCTTGCGCTCACCACCTTCGAGTCGCATCCGCCGTTCACCGACGATCCGAAGATCGCGCAGTTCGTGAAGGTCTATGGCGAGCGCGCGAAGGAAGCCGGCATCCCCTACACGGCAGTCGATCTCCAGTCGGCGATCATGTACGCCGCCTGGCAGGTGATGGAGGCGGCGGTCAGCGCGACGAAGAGCACCGACGACAAGACGCTCGCCGCCTGGCTGAAGAAGAACGAGGTGAAGTGTCTGTTTGGCACGCTCTCGTGGAACGGGCCGCAGAACTATGTCGAGGGCCGCGACCTCTACAAGGTGAAGCAGCTGCAGCAGGGCCAGTGGAAGGTCGTGCACCCGAGCGAGTGGGCCGCGCCCGGCGCGAAGATGGTCTGAGACCGTAGTGCCGAGCGTTACGCTGCTCGGACAGTCGGTACTGTCGGGCATCTTTATCGGCGCGTTGTACGGGCTGCTCGGTCTCGGTCTGTCGCTCTCGTGGGGGATGCTGCGCCAGGTGAACCTGGCGCATTTCGCGCTCGCGTTCCTCGGCGGCTATATCACCTTTCAGCTGTCCGGGCGTCTCGACCCCTTCGTCACGCTGGTCGTGACGGTGCCGCTCTTTTTTGTCGCCGGCATGGCGCTGCACTGGTTCCTGTCGCGCTATGCGCCCGACATGCTGAATACGCTGCTCGTCACCTTCGGCCTGACGAGCATCATCGAGGCCGGCATCCAGCGCATCTGGACGGCGGACTTCATGCGAATGGAAAGCCACTACGGCGACATTCGCTGGAAGCTGGGCGCCTTTTATGTCTCTTTCCCCGACCTCGTGACGCTGCTGCTCGCCATGATTCTCTGCGGCGCCATGTGGGCGCTCATCCGCTTCACTGACTTCGGCCGCGCCGCGCGCGCGATGACCGAAGACGCGGCGATGGCGGCGGCCTTCGGCGTCAACGAGAAGCGCCTGGGCTATGTGATCTCGGGCCTCGCCGCCGCCTTCGCCGCGGTGGCCGGCATGTGCCTCGCGCTCACGCACACGCTTGCGCCGGTGCAGATCTACGCGTGGATGGGCGTGGTATTCGCCGCCGTGATGATCGGCGGCCTCGGCAGCGCGATGGGGCCGCTCCTCGCCGGATTTCTCATCGGCGTGAGCGAGGCGCTGACCATGGCGGTGACCGCGCCGACGTGGGCGCCGCTCGTGTCCTTCACGCTCCTCATCGCCATCATTCTGTTCCGGCCAGCGAGGTTCTGATGCGCGCCGCGGGCGGGTTCATCCTCATCGGCGCCGCCTTGGCGGTGATCCCGTTCCTCGGGCTGCCGGCGTTCTACGAAACATTCCTGTACCTCCTGCTGCACGCCGTGGTGCTCGCCACGTCGTGGAACCTGCTGAGCGGCTATTCCGGCTACTTCTCGTTCGGCCACGGCGCGTTCTTCGGCGCGGGCGTCTACGTCACGGCGGCACTCGTCGGGCAATACAGCTGGAATTTCCTCGCCACGCTGCCGCTCGCGGCCGGCGCCGCGGCGCTCCTCGGCCTGGTGCTGGGCGCGATCGTGTTCCGGGTGCGCGCGCTGCGCGGCGAGCTCTTCGCGCTGCTCACGCTCGCCATCACCTTCGTGCTCGCCACCATCATGCTGAACAAGGTGGACGGCGGTCCGGGCATCCAGGTGATGGCCGACATCCCGAAGCTCGCGCCGACGGCGTCGGGCTCGCTGTATCTCCTGATGCTCGCCATCGCGCTCGCCACGGTGTGGATCGCGCACGCGGTGTTCTATTCGCGCTTCGGCACCGGTCTCTTCGCCATCCACGACGACGAGGACGTCGCCGAGGTGATGGGCGTGCCGACGTATCGCTTCAAGCTCGCCGCCTTCTGCCTCTCGTGCGCGCTCGCCGGGCTCGCCGGCGGCATTCATGCGGTGTTCGTGTCGTACGTGACCGTCGCCGAAACGTTTTCCATTGCGCTCGCAGTCAACGTGGTGCTGATGAGCGCCCTCGGCGGCACCCGGCATTGGCTGGGACCGGCGGTGGGCGCGATCGTCATCACCGCGCTCCTCTATGGCTTCACGGCAGGGCAGGCGCCGGTGCTGGGGCGCGCGTTGGTCGGCGTGATCCTGATCGCCGTCATCGTGCTCATGCCGGAGGGCATCCTCGGCAAGCTTCTGAAGCGGCGGCGCCGCCAATCCAGCAGTTCGGGGACGCAGCCCCATCCCGTTCGGGCTGCGTCCCCGAATTCAGAACCGATCCTGGTCGCGCGCAACGTCAGCAAGGCGTTCAAAGGCGTGCAGGCGCTCGCCGATGCCAGCCTGGAAGTGCGGCGCGGCGAGATCCTCGGCCTCGTCGGGCCGAATGGCTCGGGGAAGTCGACGTTCATCAACGTGGTGAGCGGGCATTACCCGGCCGACTCGGGATCGCTCATTTTCGAAGGCGAAGAGCTCATCGGCCGGCCCGCGCACCGCATCGCGCGCGCCGGCATCGCGCGCACCTACCAGATCCCGCGGCCGTTCGCGCATCTCAGCGTGCTGCAGAACGTCGCGCTGCCGCCGATGTTCGGGCAAGTGGTGATGCATCGCGCCGCCGCGGAAGCCGAGGCGTGGCGCTGGCTTGAATTCACCGGATTGGCGAGCAAGGCGCACGTGCTGCCGGCCGAGCTCAACCTGCACCAGCGCAAGTTCCTGGAGCTCGCGCGCGCGCTGGCGTCGCGACCGCGGCTTCTCTTCCTCGACGAGGTGCTTTCGGGGCTTACACCGACCGAGATGGACGACGCCATTCGGCTGGTGCGTGCCATCCGCGACCAGGGCGCGACCATCGTGTTCGTCGAGCACGTGATGCGCGCGGTGATGGAGCTCACCGATCGCGTGGTGGTGCTGACCTATGGAAAGGCCATCGCTGCCGGACTGCCGCTCGAGGTGATGCGCGACCCGCAGGTGGTCGATGCGTATCTCGGGACGGCCCATGCTTGAGGTGCGCGACCTGCAGGTCAGCTACGGCGCCGCGCCCGCCATCAACGGCATCCATCTGAAGGTTGAAGCCGGCGCGCTCGTCGTGGTGGTGGGGCCGAACGGCGCCGGCAAGACGACGCTCATCAACGCCATCGCCGGCGTGCACCGGATGCAGTCGGGCCGCCTCGACATGGACGGGCAGTCGCTGGCGGACGTGGCGCCGCATAGGTACTGCGATTACGGCATCGCGCTGGTGCCGGAGGGCCGGCGCCTGTTCAGCGGTCTTACGGTGCGCGCGAGAACCTGGAGCTCGGCGCCTACCGCGCTGCGGCACGCAAGCGCCGGGCGCAATCGCTGCGAGAGATATGCACTTTATTTCCGGCCGTCGAGGCGAAGCTCGACGCGCTCGCCGGGACGCTGTCGGGCGGCCAGCAGCAGATGGTGGCCATCGCCCGGGCGCTCATGGCGCAGCCGAAGCTCCTCCTCCTGGACGAGCCGTCGCTCGGCCTCGCGCCGGCCATCGTGCTCGAGCTTTTCCGTATCATTCGGGAAGTCAACGCGCGCGGCGTGGCGGTCTTGCTGGTGGAGCAGAACGTGGTCGCCGCGCTCGAGATCGCCCACCGGGCATACGTGCTGGAAGAGGGCCGTATCGTCGCCGAAGGCGAGCCGCGCGTGCTGATGTCCCAGCCACACATACAGAAGGCATACTTAGGTCACTGATGGCACATCGCGTAACACTCAAGCCCAGCGGGCACACGTACGACGTCGAAGACGGCAAGAGCATCCTCCAGGCCGGCCTCGATGCCGGGCACATGCTGCCCTACAGCTGCCGCGCGGGCGTCTGCCGCACTTGCCGCGGCACGGTGGTGGAAGGCAATGTCGACTACGGCCTCGCGCACGAGACCTATCTGCCGCAAAGCGACCGCGACAAGGGCTANGCGCTCCTTTGCCAGGCGANGCCGCTGAGCGANCTCGTNGTCGAGGTGCGCGAAGTGCANGGGGTCCGGCCGCGCATCATTCCCTGCCGGGTAGAAAAGCTCGACAAGCCCGCGTCCGACGTCGCGGTGATCGGGCTGCGGCTGCCGATGAACGAGAACTTCCGCTTCCTCGCCGGGCAGTACGTCGACATGCTGCTGAAGGATGGCAAGCGCCGCAGCTATTCGCTCGCCACCAAGCCCGAGGTGACTGGGGTCACGGCGCTCGAGATCCATGTGCGGCTCACGCCGGGCGGATTGTTCACCGAGCATGTTTTCAACAAGCTGAAAGTCCGCGACCTGCTGCGCTTCGAGGGCCCGTTGGGCAGCTTCTACCTGCGCGAAGAATCCGAAAAGCCCATGATCCTGCTCGCGAGCGGCACGGGGTTCGCGCCGATCCGCTCGATCATCGAGACCGCGCTCGAGAAGAAGCTCGAGCAGAAGCGGCCAATGACGCTCTACTGGGGTTGCCGCGTGCAGCAGGACCTCTATCAGATGGACATCGCGCAGTCCTGGGTGCGGCCGGGCTTCAAGTTTGTGCCGGTGCTCTCGGACGAGAAATGGAGCGGCCGCACGGGCTTCGTGCACCGCGCGGTGATGGAGGACTTTCCCGACATGAGCGGCGTGCAGGTCTATGCCTGCGGCGCGCCGATCGTGGTCGACTCCGCGCGCCGCGATTTCAGCCTGCAGTGTCGGCTGCCGGTGGAGGAGTTCTACGCCGATTCGTTCATTACCGAGGCCGAGAAGGCCTTAACGCCATAGGAGGAGGAGCAATGTCGCTTACCCGCGAGAAGATCCAGGACGGTATCGCCGACACGACCAACGAGAAGTCGGTCGTCAAGCCGTATGTGATGTCGCATGGCACGATGGAGTGCTACAGCCTCAAGGAATCGCGCAAGTTCTACGAGGAGTTCCTCGGCCTCGAGTGCGTGCGCCACGCGAAGCCCGCCATGGTGGTGCGCTGCGGGCTCAAGTTCCACATCGTCGCCGTCGAGGTGGGCGCTGCGGTTCATCCGCAGAACGTGCTGAACCACTGGGGCCTGGACGTGGGCTCCAAGGCCGAGGTCGACCGGGTCCACAAGGCCGCGACCGCGAACAAGGACAAGTACAAGATCCGGCAGGTGCTGCCGTGGTCGACCAGCACGGCGTGTACTCCTTCTACCTGGAGGACCTCGACCACAACTGGTGGGAGGTGCAGTACTACCCGGGCTTCCAGAACGAGGACCTCTTCGATTTCGGCGACCGCTTCTCGATGGATGACGGCGCCGAGGTCGGCGAGCTGAAGGAGCTGGAGATCAAAAACGCCTAGCGTTTTTCCGACGTTCCTCGCGGAGCTGGAAGCCCGCACCGCGATCGAGGACCAGCTCAAGCGCTTCGCGCGCGCGGTCGACCGGCAGGACTGGCGGCTCGCGCGCGAGCTCTACCACGACGACGCGTTCGACGACCACGGCTTCTTCAAGGGGCCGCCGGACGCGTTCCTCGCGCACATCGCGAAGCTGCACGAGGTGCAGCAGCACTCGATGCACTTCAACACCAACGTGCTGATCGAATTTCAGTCCCGCGAGCGCGCGTTCGTCGAAACCTACGTGCTGGTGCTGCAGCGCTATGCAGATCGCCGCGTCACGGCGTCGGCGCGTTACCTGGACCGGTTCGAAAAGCGCGATGCGTGGCGCGTGGCCCATCGCACGCTCGTGTTCGGCGACACGGTGTCGGAGCCGCTCGCTGCAGCCGTTACTTTTCCGTCCGGCTGGACGGAGCAGAAGCACGGGATGGACGACCCGCTGTATCGGCTGAAGCGCTAAGGCGCCGCCAGGCGAAGAGATCGCGCACCGCCCAGGCGGCCGACGAAGCGCCGAGGAAGAGCAGCAGCCACGACAGCCACCCGTGCTCGCGCGCGACGAGGCCCGCCGGCAGGCCATGCCATTCGCTGAGCGTGAACGCGAGGGCGAGCGCGATCGCGCCGAGGTTGATCGCGAGAAACATGTGCAGCACGCGCTCGTTCTGGGGCAGCACGCGGATGCGGTTCTCGGTCCACTCGTCGAGCGCGTCGACCGCGATCTGCGCCACCAGCACCGCGCCGATCGCGAGCGCCAGCGGCCCATGCCATTCGAACCAGCCCAGGCCGATGAAGAGCACCGCGTAGAGCGCCTCGCGCAGCGAGTGCAGGCCGATCTCGCGGTGCGCCTCGACGCGCCGGGGCAGCCGCTCGACGAGCTCGTGGTTGAAAAGCGTGTCGACGCCGCCCAGCACGCCCTGCGCGGCGAGCAGATAGAGCAGCGGCGTTTCAGCGTATACCATCGCCCTTCCACCAACGGAGAAAGCTAGTGCGCACGAAGCCCTGCCTCACTCTGGAAGACTGCCGCAAGATTACCGCCGCCTGCGAGGCGGAGGCGAAAAAGAACAACTGGAAGGTCACCATCTGCATCACCGATGACGGCGGCCACACCCTGCTTCTCACGCGCATGGACGGCACCGCGCCGGTCACGGCCGAGATCGCCACCCTGAAGAGCCGCAGCGCCGCGATCGCGCGGCGCTCGACCAAGGTGGCTGAGGACCGCATCGCCGCCGGGCGCGTCGCGCTCCTTCGCATGCCGCCGCTGCCGGTGCAGGGCGGCGTGCCGATCCTGGTCGAGGGCGACTGCGTCGGCGGGGTCGGCGTCTCGGGCGTGCAGTCGCACGAGGACGAGCAGGTGTGCAACGCGGGCATCGCGGCGCTGCAATGATTTCCCGGCGATATTTTCTCGGCAGCGCTGGGCTGCTCGCCCTGCCGGCGTGGGCTCAGACCACGGTCAAGAACGTGCGCATCATCGTTCCGTTCCCGGCGGGCGGCGGCACCGATGTGCTCGCGCGCCTCATCGCCGAGAAGATGCGCGGCAACTACTCGCCGGCGGTGATCGTCGAAAACCGCGTCGGCGCTTCCGGCCGCACCGGCGTCGAGGCGGTGAAGAACGCGGAGCCGGACGGCACCACGCTGCTCTTCACGCCGGATTTCCTGATGACCGTCTATCCGCACAGCTTCAAGAAGCTTTCCTACGACCCGCAAAAGGACTTCGTGCCGGTGGCGGTCGTCGCGAGCTCGGGCCTTGCGCTCGCCGCGGGCCCCGCGCTGCCAGCAGAGGTCAAGACGGTTCGCCAGTATCTCGACTGGGCCAAAAGCAACCCCAAGCAGGCGTCCTATGCGACGACCTCGGCCGGCGGCACGCCCCATTTCGTCGGCGTGATGCTCGCGCAGGCCTCCGGCGTCGAGCTCACGCCGGTGCACTACAAAGGCGGCGGCCCCGCGTTGAACGACCTCATCGGCGGCCAGATCCCGGTCAGCGTGAATCCGATCGGCGAGCTTTTGCCGCAGTTGAAGGGGGGAAAGATCCGCGTGCTCGCCACGACCGGCGCCAAGCGCTCCAAGTTCCTGCCCGACGTGCCGACGATGGCCGAGTCCGGCTTCCCGGACATCGTGCTGTCGCCGTGGCTCGGCTTCTTCGCGCCGGCGCGCACGCCGGCCGACGTGGTGAAGCGCCTCTCGAACGGCATCAACGACGCCGTGCAATCGGGCGACACGCAACAGAACCTGATCAAGTTCGGCATGGAATCGGCCGCGGCGACGCCGATCGGCTTCGCCGAGATCGTGCGCCAGGACCTCGAGAAGTGGCGCCCGGTCGTGAAGGCTTCGGGCTTCACCGCCGAAGATTGATCGGGATCGTGCTCGGCTGGTCCTTGTCGGCGATGACGAACTCTAGGAACACGAGCTTATCGGTCGCGCTCGCGTTGCGATGAGCGTGCACAGTTCCGGGACGCACGTGCAGGCTCTCGCCTCGGCTTAGCGTGGCAGCCGGCTTGCCTTGTTCCTGCCAGATCCCGGAACCTTCGAGCACGTAGAAGACGACGTGCGAGGTGTGACGGTGCATGGGATTCTGTCCGCTGGGCGCGTACGTGGTCTGCAGGACGCGGAATTCTTTTCCCGGCATCGACGGATCGGCGAAGACATGCCGCGGGACGGCGCTAATGCCAACGCGCTCCTGCGCACCGGCAACTGACGCAGCGAGGAGGAAAAGGGCACCGAGAGCGCGCATGGGCTTTCTCCTTGGGGACAGCGCATTCTAGGAGCTGCGCCTGTGCCGCCGGCGGCGCCGCGGGGAGGCGCGACGCCGCCGGGTTTCAGGGCCGCACGCAAGGGAGCACCGGTAGACCACCGGGAGAAGGGGAGCGCTCCCTCGCCATGCAACGCGACCGATGATCGGGCGCGCGGCTTTCGGCAGCCTTTCTGCACGGAAAGGATCGAGTAAGCTGGGCCGCCCACAATCGCGGCCCACGATGCGCATTCTCGTAGTGGAAGACGACCTGATCCTCGCCGACGGCATCGCGAATGCGCTGCGCGCCGCGGGGCACGCCGTGGACGGCGTGGCGAGCGGCCTGGATGCCGACGCCGCGCTCACGGCCGATGAGTACGAGCTGGTGGTCCTCGATATCGAGCTGCCGAAGTTCGACGGCTTCGAGGTGCTGCGGCGCCTGCGGCGGCGAAAGTCGACCACGCCCGTGCTGGTGCTCACGGCGCGCGACGCGGTGCACGATCGCATCCAGGGCCTGGATCTGGGGGCCGACGACTATCTCACCAAGCCCTTCGAGATGGGGGAGCTCGAGGCGCGCATCCGCGCCCTCGTGCGCCGCTCGCGCGGCGCGGCCGACGATCTCATCGACCTCGGTCGGCTCTCGATCGACGTGAAGGGGCGCCGCGCCTTCGTCGACGGCCGTGCGGTCGAGCTCTCGGCGCGCGAGTTCGCGGTGCTCGAGGTGCTCGGCGCCCGCGCCGGGCGCGTGGTCAGCAAGGAAGCGCTGATCAGCACCGTCTACCAGTGGGACCGCGAGGTGAGCCCGAACGTGATGGAGATATTCGTGCACCGCCTGCGCCGCAAGCTGCAGGACGCGGGCGTCGGCATCCGCACGATCCGGGGCCTCGGGTATCTCCTGGAGCGCGATGCTTAGGACGCAGCTCCTCTGGCGGCTGCTCCCTTCGGTGATGGTGGTGATCCTGGTGGCGAGCTTCTTCGCCTACCGCCTCGCGTTCGACATGGCGAATGAGGCGTACGACGCGGCGCTCTTCGATTCGGCGCGCTCGCTTGCGCAGCAGATCCGGGTCGGCAGCGGGGCGCGCCCGGCGCTCGAGCTGCCGCGCGCCGCGGAGGAGATCCTGCTCTTCGATCCGCATGATCGGATCTATTACCGCGTGACCGCGGCGGACGGCGCCACCGTGGCGGGCGATGCACGCCTGCCGCTGCCGCCTGCTGCGCTGACCGGCGCGGCGCCCGTGCACTTCTACGACACGCTGATCGCCGGCGAGCGGGTGCGCGCGAGCGCCTATGCCCTCTTCGCCGACGGCGAGACGCCGGCCGGCACGGTGATCTTCGCCGAGACGCTGGTGAAGCGCCGCCATCTCCTGGAGCGGATCCTCTTCACGCTCGTCGTGCCGCTCATCGTGATTACCGTGCTTGCCGCCGGCCTGGTCTGGTACGGCGTGCGCGCAGGCCTTGCGCCGCTGAACGACCTCGCGCTTTCGCTCGCGCGGCGCAATTCAAGCGACCTGCGGCCGGTCGCCACGGACCGCGTGCCCGGCGAGGTGCGGCCCGCCGTGGAGGCGTTCAACAACTTGATGACGCGCGTGGAGGCAGCGCACTCGGCGCAGCAGCGCTTTCTCTCGGAAGCGGCGCACCAGCTGCGCACGCCGCTGGCCGGGCTCTCGGCGCAGCTCGACCGCGCGCTCCTCGCGCAGGACTACGAGGCGCTCAAGCCGGCGCTGGTTCAGCTGCGGGGCGCGTCGCGGCGGGTTACGCGCCTCGTCAACCAGCTCCTCACCATCGCGCGCGCCGAGCCCGGGGCGGATCCGAAGCGCGAATTCGCCGAGTTCGATCTCGCCGCGCTGGTGCAGGAAACCTGCCGGGAATGGGTGCCCGATGCGCTCGCGGCGGGCGTCGACCTCGGCTTTGCCGGCGATGCGGGACCGCTGAAGATGGTGGGCCACGAGGCGCTGATCGGCGAGCTCCTCAACAACCTCATCGACAACGCGCTTCGCTATGGCGCGCGCGCCGGCCAGTCGGTGACCGTGCGTCTCACGCAGGATCCGCAGCCGGAGATCACGGTCGAGGATGAAGGCCCCGGCGTGGTGGCAGAGGAGAGGAGCCGCATTTTCGAGCGCTTCCATCGCGTGGCCGGCAGCGCGGCCGGGGGTGCGGGCCTAGGACTCGCCATCGTGCGCGAGATCGCGCGCACGCACGGCGCCGAAGCTTGGGTCGAAGCGGGAGCCGAGGGCCGCGGCGCCGTGTTCCGCGTGCGCTTCCCCGCTCAGAAGATGAACCGCAGCCCCAATGTATAGAAGCGGCGGTCGGGATCGCCGCCACCCTGGTCGCCACGCGTGGCGTCGATCTGGAAGCGGTTGGGCATCACCCAGTATCGGATGCCGTAATGCACGGTGAGCGCTTCGCCGCGCTGGCCGAAGGTCTCGAGGATGCCGTAGACGCGAGGCGCGGCGAGCAGGGCCTCCAGGCCTACGCCCCACGTATGGCCGTCTTCCGAGAAGCGTCCGAGATTGGTGTGCACCACCGCGCGGTCATCCAGGAACGAGAAGCTCGCGATGGCGTTGGCATAGGGCTGGCCGCTGAAAGAACCGGCGGTGAACGCGATGCCGAAGCCGTTGGTTTGCAATTCTTTGAAAAGATATTTGGCCTGCAGGATGCCGTTGCCGGTGTTCTCGATGCGGTTCGCGCCGACCGTGATCTCGAGGCCGTTCTTCATCGGCACGAAAGACGGGTTGCACGCCGGCAACCACCAGAACTCGCTGCCGGTGTAAGTGCGCTGATCCTTATAGAAGGTCTCGACCTGGCAATGGTCCTTGTCGACGACGCGCGCGTCATCGGTGAAGAAAGGACGCGCGGCCCATGCTGCAGGTGCAGCAATCGCCAGGATCGACACCAGGCCAAACGCATGCAAGGTTTGAGACAGGTGCCGGTTCATTGTTCTCGGTAAAGTCCCCAGCCTTTTGTTTGATTTTAGGAGAGATTTTGGTTTTGCTGCCGTCCCGTTTGATGCCCGTTGCGTTAGCTGTCGTGCTCGCCGCCTGCGGCGAGGACGCCGGGCAGTCGCGCGGCGCAACAGGCAGCACGGCGAAGGCCGCCGCCGGCGGCGTGCAGATCACCGAGGTATCGCGCAAATTCCTCGTCGTCGAGCCGCTGGCAGCGAGCGAGAACAACCAGGGCCGCAACTACTTCGGCCGCACCGCCTTCCGCCCGAAGGCGCTCTCGGTGGTGACCGCGCCGTTCGCCGGGCGCGTGGTGGCGATTGCCGTCGAGCCGGGCCAGAAGGTGGAGAGCGGCGCGACATTGTTTTCGATCGAGAGCGCCGACGTGCTCGGCCTGCGCTCGACGCTGTCGCAGGCGCGCCTGCGGGCCAAGCTAGCGGACGAGGTGCTCGCGCGGCAGACCGAGATGGTGAAGCGCGGCGTGGGGCTGGAAGTGGAGCGCTTCGACGCCGAGATGAAGGCGCGCGAAGCGCATGGCGAGCTCGAGCGCGCCGAGCGCAACGCCGCGCTCGCCGGCGGCGGCAAGGGCACGCGCGTCGACGTGAAGTCGCCCGTCGAGGGCGTGGTGGTAAGCGTCAAGGCGGCGCCCGGCGCCATGGTGCAACCGGGCGGCGAAGGGCTGGTGGAGATCGGCAACCCGAAGGGTCTCTGGGTGGTCGCCGACGTGCCGGAAGGCGACGTCGCCAACGTACAGAAGGCGACGAAGGCGGAAGTCACCATCTCGGCGCTCAACCTCATGCTGCCGGGACGCATCGCCGGCATCGCGCCGCGCAGCGACGCCGAGACGCGGCGCACGCCTTTCTACATCGAGCTCGACAATGCCCCCGATGAACTGCGCGCCGGGTTGCTCGTGCGCGTCGCGGTCTTCGCGCCGAGCGCGGAAGGCGAGCTGTGGCTGCCGGTGACCGCGGTATTGCTGAAGGACGGCAGCAAGCGCATCGTCTACGTCGAGGACAACGGACGCTTTGTCGCGCGCGAGGTCGACGTCGGCGACGAGCGTGCCGGGCGCGTGCGCGTGCTGAAGGGCCTGAAATCCGGCGAGCGAGTGGTGATGAAGGGCGCGCTTCTCGTGGACCGCGAAGCCGAGCAGCTTCTCTAGGACATGCTCGACAAGCTGATCGAGACGTGCGTGCACCGCCGCGTGGCGGCGATCCTCGCCGTCGCGATCGTCTCCGCCTTCGGCGTGCGCGCCTATCTCAATACGCCGATCGAGGCCTTCCCCGACGTCACCAACGCGCAGGTGACGGTGATCACCCAGAACCCGGGCTACGCACCGGAGGAGATCGAGCGCTCGATCACCGTTCCGCTCGAGCGCGCGCTGAACGGCACGCCGCGCACGCTGCAGCTCAGAAGCGAGAGCCTGTTCGGCCTGTCGCTCATCACGCTCACGTTCGACGACGATGCCGACGCCTTCACTTCGCGCATGCAGGTGGCGCAACGCATCGCCGCCGCGGCGGGCGACTTGCCCGAGGGCGTGGTGCCCGAGCTCGCGCCCGAGGCGACGCCGCTCGGCGAGGTCTACCAGTTCCGCCTGACGAGCGACCGCCACGATCTTTTCGACCAGCGCGGCGAGCTGCAGTGGACGGTCGCGCGCGTGCTGAAAGCGGTGCCCGGGGTCGCCGACGTGGTGTGCTTCGGCGGTTATCTCAAGGAAGTGCACGTGCGCGCCTATCCCGACCGGCTGCGCGCGCACGGCATCTCGCTATCCGAGGTCAGCGAGGCGCTCGCCAAGACCAACGTCAACGTCGGCGGCGGGTTCCTGCGTCACGGCGACCAGGAGCTCACCGTGCGCGGCATCGGCTATATCACCTCGGTGGAGGACATCCGCCGCACGGTGCTGAAGACCCGCGATTCCACGCCGGTCACGGTCGGCGACGTGGCCGACATCGTCATGTCGAATACGCCGCGCCGCGGCGCGATCGGCTACAACGAGCAGAAGGAAGCGGTCGAGGGCTTCGTCCTCATGCGCCGCGGCGAAAACCCCTCGCGCGTGCTGGAAGGCGTCCACAAGAAGATCGCCGAACTCAACGAAAAGATCCTGCCAAAGGGCATGCGTGTGGAGCCGTTCTACGATCGCACGCTGCTTGTCGGCAACACGCTGAAGACGGTGAACGAGAACCTGCTGCACGGCTTCATCCTCGTGGTGGCGGTGGCGTGGCTTTTCCTGCGCAGCCTGACCGGCTCGCTGATCGTCGCCTCCGTGATCCCGCTCGCGCTGCTGGGCGCCTTCACCGGCCTGTACATCCTGGGAATGCCGGCCAACCTGATCTCGATGGGCGCGATCGACTTCGGGATACTGGTCGACGGCGCGGTGGTCCTCGTGGAGAACGTGCTGCATGCGATCCAGCACGAGAAGCCGGAGCGCCGGCGCGACGTGCTTAAGCTGATCATCCGTGCCGCGAACCAGGTGGCGCGCCCGACGCTCTTCGCGATGCTCATCATCATCGCCGCGCTCGTCCCGGTCTTCACGCTCGAGCAGGTCGAGGGACGAATCTTCCGGCCGCTCGCGCTGACCTATTCCTTCGCCCTTCTCGCGGCGCTGATGCTCGCGTTGACCCTGGTGCCGGCGCTGTGCGCGCTCGGCCTTGGGCGCGGCAAGCCGGTGTCGGAGCCGCGCTGGATCGGCAACGCTCGCCTGCGCTATCGCGCCTGGCTGGCAAAGGCGGTGAGCCGTCGGCGCGTGTCGCTCGCCGCGGCTGCCATCTTCCTGGTCCTCACCATCGGCCTCGGTACGCGCCTGGGCACGGAATTCCTGCCGGAGCTCGATGAGGGCGATTTCGTGGTGTTCGTGGAGATGCCGCCGTCCATCGCGCTCGAGCAGGCGCAGAACATGCTCGTCGAGGTGCGCCGGCGCATCCTCACCTTCCCGGAGGTGACGCAGGTTTTGTCGGAGAACGGCCGCCCCGAGGACGGCACCGACAACGAGAACCCCAACATGAGCGAGACCTTCGTGCGCCTGCGGCCGCGCAGCGAATGGCGCAAGGGCTACGACAAGGACCGGCTCACCGATGAGGTGCGCGACCTGCTGATGGAAATTCCCGGCGTGCGCTACAACATTTCGCAGCCGATCAAGGACAACGTCGAGGAGGCCGTGGCCGGGGTGCGCGGCAAGGTGGTGCTGAAGGTGTTCGGCATCGATCCCAAGATCATGCGCGACACGCTCGAGCAGGCGCGCCTTCAGATCGCGAAGGTTCCCGGCGTGGTGGATCTCGGCCTGTACCGCGACGCCAGCGTGCCGCAGCTGCAGATCAAGCTCGATCGCGAGGCGGTGGCGCGCTCCGGGCTCACGATCGCCGCGGCGAACGAATTCATCGGCACCGCCATGGCCGGAAAGGTCGCCACCACCTTCTGGGAGGCGGAGCGCCCGGTCCCGGTGCGCCTGATGCTGCCGGTATCGTCGCGCGAGACCGATCTCGCCATCGCGCAGCTCGCGGTGCCGCGGCCCGGCGGCGGCAGCGTGGCGCTGCGCGACATCGCGCAGATCGGCGTCGTGGCGGGCGCGGCCAATATCTATCGCGAGGCCAACAGCCGTTACCTCGCGCTCAAGTTCAACGTCGAGGGCCGCGACATGGGCTCGGTGGTCGACGACGCCATCGGCATCGTGCGCGACAACGTCAAGGTGCCCGACGGCTATTACTTCGCCTGGGGCGGGGAGTTCGAGAACCAGCAGCGCGCCATCAAGCGCCTGGAGATCATCGTGCCGGTCGCGCTCGCCGCGGTGCTCGCGCTCCTCTATAGCGCGATCCAGTCCGGCCGCGCCGCGGCGGCGATCCTGCTCACCACGCCGTTCGCGCTGACGGGCGGCGTGTTCGCGCTCAAGCTCGGCGGCATGCCGCTCTCGGTGAGCGCCGTGGTGGGCTTCATCGCGCTCCTCGGGCAGGTGTCGCTCCTCGGCCTGCTGCAGGCCACTTCGATCGAGACCTACCGCTCCAGCGGCCGGCCGCTGCACGAGGCGATCGTCGAGGGCGCGGTGGAGAAGCTGCGCGCGATCCTGATGGCGGCGCTGCTCGCCCTCTTCGGCCTTCTGCCGATGGCGCTCTCGCAGGGCATCGGCAGCGAGACGCAGCGTCCGTTCGCGCTCGTCATCGTCGGCGGCATGGTGACCACGCTGGTCATCACGCTCTTCGTGCTGCCGGGCGTCTATTACATGCTGGCCGAAGAGCGCTACATCACCCCGGAGGAAGAAGATGAGGCGGCTTAGCCTCGCCCTCGCGTTCGTGGCCGGGCCGGTGTGCGCCCAGCAGGTCCCGGCCGCGGTGACGCTGGACGACGTGCTGCGCATCGTCGACAAGAGCCCGCGCGTGGCGGTCTCCCGGCTCGAGGCCGACATGGCGCGCGCCGAGCGGGCGCAGGCCGGCGCGTTCCTCAACCCCACCGTCTCGCTCTCGCGCGCCACGCCGAGCGCAGGGGCGCGCACCGACTTCGACGCCAATTCGCAGCAGCA
>C688J18823_10000851_pt1 | contig 18255 bp, 7 predicted proteins | sample HopSoiMetagenom1_FD_18823 | JGI IMG/M metagenome (IMG submission 18823) | reverse complement strand
GCCATGCGTGCCATGAGTGCTGGCAGGTCGCCTTGGACGCCGTCCAGCAGCCATTGGCCCAGCTGCACGGAGGCCTCGACGACCTCAGTCGCGCGAGCGACTCGGCGGGTCTCGAACTCGGTCCACATCTCGTCGCTGAGCGCCTCGTAGCGAAGGACGACGTCACTGAGGACGCTCGCGTCTTCCAGCGCCTGGGCCGCGCCCTGGGCCAGGGTGGGCGGGCAGGTGTGGGCGGCGTCCCCGATGACCACCGCCCGGCCGCGGTGCCAGGGGGCGGGCAGTACGTGCTCCTCGAACCAGGTGTAGTTGACCGTGGAAGGGTCCGTGAGCGAGTCACGGATCTCGTCCCAGGGCCCGTGGTAGGCATCGGACAGCTGGCGCATGACCGCCAGAGACTCCTCGGACGAGAGACCGGTGCGGTCCTGAGCCTTCTCGACGAGGTAGGCGTACATGCTGTTCTCGCTGGTCGGGCAGTAGCCGGCGATGTAGCAGGGCCCGCCGTAGACCAGGTCCGTGCGGGTGACGCTGGCGGGCCGGGGCACGAAGGTCCGCCAGATTCCCATGCCGGTGCCGCGGGTCTCGAGATCGATGCCGAGTGCGTCGCGGGTCCAGGAGCGGACGCCGTCCGCTCCGACAACGAGGTCATACCTGCCGGTCGAACCGTCGACGAAGCTGACATCGACGCCGTCTGCGTCCTGCGACAGGGCCGTCGGGGCCGTGTTGAAGCGGACCTTGGCTCCGGCCTCGAGGGCGCGGTCGACAAGGATGCGGGCCAGCTCGGGGCGATACATGCCTACGGTCGCGGGCAGGTCGGGGCCACCGGTGCGGGCGTCCGGGATCTCAGCCACCAGGGTGCCGTTGGGATCAGGGGCGCGGATGCCCAAGCTGTCGAAGGCGTAGCCCTTCTCGACGATCTTGTCCCAGACGCCCAGCTGCCTGAGCACGCGCAGCGCGTTGCCTTGGAGGGTGATACCGGAGCCGAGAGCGCCCACGTCTGGCTTCACGTCGACGAGGTCGACTGACAGGCCCTCCTCGGCGAGGAGGATGGCCGTCGCAGTGCCTGCGGCACCGGCACCAATGACGAGAACAGAACGGACGGCGGGCATGAACGGAGCTCCTTTGCACACGCTTGGCTGAGGCGCTCCAACTGTCGACTCCGTCACGTTCGTCGGGAACCCCTACGTGTCGATGCTCAGCATCTGTCCCCGTGATCCGCGGAGCGGTCCTGGGCAGGCCGACCGGCGCGGAGCGTTCGCAGAACATTCAGCCCATCCCGGCTGCGACTCCTCGGGAGCGCCCCGTTCGCCTTCCTACTCGCTCCCCGCCACCGTGGGGGCTCTCGTCGTGGCCGATGAGCGCCGGTGGGTGGCCAGCTCGCCACCCGCGCCACCGCTGGACGAGCTCGGTTTGTTGGCTGCGGTGAACGAGGAAGGTGTGTCCGTGGTCGCACTTGGCGTCGAAGAGCCGGTGCCCGACGCCGAGGAGCCGGTCGACGAGGCCGAGGCCACTGGACCGGACCCCAGGTCTGCCGGGGAGTCCGTGGTCCCGGTGGGGGACGATGCCGTGGACGACGTCGGCGACGAGGCCGCAGCCGCGGAATCGCTCTTGTAGATGGACTTGAAGTTGAACAGCTTTATCTTCGAGATCTTCCCGTCCTCGCCGATCTCGATGCGCAGCGGCGTGATCATGTCGTTGAAGCCGTCGATCTTCTCGAAGAGCTCCTGCCTCTTGGTGAGTCTCTCGTGGTTGCTGACGAGGTACTTCACCGACTTCGGCATCCGGTCACCGAGAGCCTCCATCGACGAGGCACGTAGCGCCGGGTTTGCGATCAACACGTGGGTGAACGAGACCGGGTCGGCGGCGTACGCCTTGCGGATCGCGTCGGTGTAGTCGTAGCCCGTGGGGTCGACGTTGGTCACCGGGTTGGAGCCCGCATAGGCGTACGCGGTCCGCAGCTCCGGCTTGTCCACGATCGCCGTCGGGTCCTCGACCAGCACCGGGTCGGGTGAGTAGAACATCTCGCGACCCTGGTCGTACCAACGGGCGCCGAAGTTGATCGTGTCGCGCACCTCGTCGGCGTAGCCGCCGCCGTACTGGTAGGGCGTGCGGAACACGGTGCTGGACTCGTCGACCCATGTCTCGCCGGTGGCGAAGTACTCGTGGTGCTGGAAGACCTGGCCGAGCCGGTCGGTGACGACATTGGTGCTCCCCTGCAGGTCCTTGTGGAGGAAGTACAGCTTCTGCTCCTCGGACCCGCCGGGCTCGTCGTACTTGGTCGCGACCCTGTCATCGCCTGCCCAGATGTTCTTGGACATGATGTTGCCGCTCTTGATCGTGACCCACGGGTTGACCGTCGCGTACTCGCTCTGCGGGCCACGCTCGATAGTCCGCTGCCCGGAGTCGTCGTAGGCGAACTCGGTGCTGTCCGGGCCGTCGGTGATCTTGGTCATCCGGTCGAGCGCGTTCCACTCGACGTTGCGCAGCGTCTTGCCGGCCGGGTCGAGGATCGTGGTGAGGTTGCCGTCGGCGTCGTACCGGTAGGGGTACGACACGGTGGCGCCCTTCCTGCCCTTCGGGTCGGGCCGGCTCTCGGCGACCGCCCGGCGCGGGACCTGCGCGCTGTAGGAGCGCGTGAAGGAGTACGTCGTCTTGTCCTGGATCTTGCTGCCGAGCAGGTCGGTCTGGGACTTCGACACCACGTTGCCGAACGAGTCGTAGCCGAGCTGCAGCGAGTAGGAGCGCACGCCACCGGTCGAGTTCCACTGGCCGCTGGCGTGGTCGAGACGTTCGTAGGGATCGTAGGAGTAGCTCTCCTGCGTCTTGCCCCCGAACAGGCTCGGTGTCGCCGCCGGCAGGTCGTCGACGTAGGTCAGCGGGTTGCCGGCCGCGTCGTAGGTGTAGTTGAGGTCCTGGATCTTCTTGTAGGCGGCGGTGCGGCCCTTGACGTCGCGGTTGGGCGACATCGTGAGCTGGCGGGAGAGCTGGCGGGTGGCCGGGTCGTAGTCGTACTGCGACGTGACCGCATTGCCCAGTTGCCGGTAGCGCATCGCGCCCGTGGTGTCGTACTGCTGGCTCTGCAAGTAGCTGTAGTGCCAGGTGTGCGGGACGCGCACCGAGTACGTCGTGCCGTCTGAGGCCGTCCGGGTCTCGGTGGTGACGCCCTTCTCGTCGCCGACGATGCCGGTCAGCAGGCCGCCGGCGTCGTAGGCGTAGGTGAGCTTCTCACCCGGGTCCTGCCCGGTGCCGACGCCGCCGTTCTCCGAAGGTGTGTAGGTGAGGGTCTGCTGGTCGGGGTAGGTCATGTCCATCAGCCGGTGCAGGCCGTCGTAGGTCCACTTCGTGGTCCAGTCGAACTTCGCGCGCTCGGCGGGCGTCGTCGCGTTGTACCAGTTGTGGAGCTTCATCTCCGCCGTCTGCGAGGCGAGGTTGCCGTCGGCGTCGTAGGCGTTGGTCGTGATCCGGGCGCCGTCCTCCTCGCGGACGATCTGGCCGGCCCCGTTGCCTGCGGCCCCCGTCCCGCCGTAGAGGTAGCTGACGTCGTCCTTGGTGCCGGGGTAGTCGATGCCCGTCAGCCGGTGCAGGTCGTAGCTGTAGGCGATCGGGGGGCTGCTTGCGGGCAGGTTGGGCGTGGTCCGGCTGACGAGCTGTCCGTCGGCGTCGTAGCCGAAGCCGACCCGGCCGCTCTCTGGCGTGGTCGTCGATGTCGTCCGACCGAGCATGTCGTAGGTGTGCGTCGTCTTCAGGCCGGTCGGGTCGGTCACCTGGAGGAGCTGGCCCATGCCGTCGCTGTTGTAGACCGTCAGGCGGTTGGGCGCCCCCGCCGGCACGTCGTCGACCGCGCGGGTGACGCCGCGGATGTCGGTGTAGCTGACGGTGGTCCGCCCGCCCGGGACGGTGCTGCTGGTCTGGAAGACCGTCGGGCCGGCGGCCGCGACCTGGGCGTACTCGTAGTCGAGGGTCGTGACCCGGTTGCCGGGCTCGGTGACCTGGACCGGCTCGTCCCACAGGTCGTAGTCGGTGTCGGTGTGCAGAGTGGTCACCTTGCCGTCGCTGCCGAGGTCGAGGTCGTCCGCGATGGTGCCGACACCACCGGAGCGCCAGACCGGCCGGTACTGGGTGACGGCGCGGCCGAGAGCGTCGTACTCCGTGTGACCACTGATGATCTTGCCGACCTTCGCGGGTGCGCCCGCGGTGTCGAACACGGCCGCGTCACGCTGGCTCTGCACGGTGCGGTCGAGACCGTCGACGAAGACGGCGGTGTCGATGGTGTCGGACGGGTGCGTCGAGTCGTAGTGGTGGGCGACCGCGACCGACCTGCCGTCGGCGAGCCCGTAGGTGTAGGTCACCAGCGGGTGGGGCGCGCTCAGGGCGTCCGTCACCGAGGCGATCCGGCCGAGCGGGTCGTAGCTGTAGGTGGTCTTGTTCGTGTTGGCGTCGGTGCGCGAGGCGACGTAGCCCGAGAGCGGGTCGAACGTCGCGGACGACGTCACCCCCTTGATGTACTCGTCGCCGGCGGTCAGGCCGTCGCCGAGGAAGTCCTCCACGGCGTCGGGCGAGAGGTCGTACTCCGTCGTCTGCGCGATGTTCGCGTGCCCGTCCGGATCCCACTTGTACTGGACGGCATAGCGCTTGCCGTTCTCACCGACTGGGTAGACGATCCGGTCGTAGCTGCCCCACGCGTCGTAGAAGAGGTCGGTCTCGGCCGGCGTCGCGCCGTCTCCGATCGTCTCCTCGAGGTGCGTCACCGAAGCGTTGTCGCAGAGGTCTCGGTGCCCGTCGCGGTGGCGGTAGACCACCAGGCCAGCGCCCGCCTTGTTGTTGGTCACGGTGACCTCGGCGGGAATGCTCACCCACGTCGAGCACATCTGGGTGTCGAAGAACGGGGAGGGCCGGTCGTGGCCAACGTCGCCGGCGCACGGCCACGACACGTGCCCGACGTCGTCGACGGGCTTCGGAAGACCGGACGCGTACGGCTTGCCGTTCGCGTCAGTACACCGGGTGTAGACGTAGCTGTAGGCGACGTCGTCGTTCTGGTCGTCGTCCTCGCCGAGGTCCACCTGCGAGGTGACGTCCCCGAGCGAGTCGTAGGCGTAGGTCGTGGTCGTCTGCTCGCCGACACCCTGGTCGCCGTCGCCGACCTGTGAGACGTCCTTGGTCAGCTCGGGGCTGAGCGAGTAGCCCAGGGCCGCGACTTTGGTCAGCTTCTCCGAGCTGACCGGGTTCGCGGGCCGGATCGGGGCCAGCTCCCAGGTCTGCTGCTCGCCGCTGAGGTAGCCACCGTCTGGGTCGGTGACCCGCACCGAGGTCTGCAGCCCGGAGTCGAAGACGTTGTCGTTCATGAAGGTCCGCGTCGTACGCCGCAGGGGGTCGCCGTTCGGCGCCTGCTCGGTCTCGACAACCTTCGAGAAGCCGAGACCGGTGCGCTGCACCTTGTCCGACCTGGGACCGTCGTAAGTGTAGGTGGTCGTGGTCTTGTCCACGCCGTCGCCGGCGTGCCCGTCGTCGACCGCGACCTTCGACAGCGCCCACGTCGAGTCCGGGCTGTCGATGGTGTTGCCGTAGCGCGCATAGTCGAGCGAGATGTCGGCGCCGAGCGGCGTGTGCACCGAGGCGAGCAGGTCGGTGTCGCCCTGCAGGTTGCGACGCACGCTGATCACGTTGTCGTCGAGCGACTGCACCGAGTCGGCGTAGCCGTCACCGTCGACGTCGGCGAGGTCCACCTCGGTCGTGCTCACGCTGTTCTGGTAGCTCGCACCCGGGTTGATGATGATGAAGCAGAAGGGAGTCGGGAGGCAGAGCGGCCCGATCGGCACGGTGAAGTCGAACTGAACGCCGATGCCGTTGCTGCGGTCGAACGAGACCTGCTGACCGGTCTGGCTGCCCTCGACCGTGGTCGTCGCCATGGTCCCGTACAGGACATCAGGTCCCATGCCCGAGCCGGTGCCGAAGCGGACCGTGGGTCGGCTGTCGGGGTCGGTCGTGCTCGCCTTGTGGACCTGGTCGAGGATGCCGTCGCCGTTGACGTCGAGGTAGGAGTAGCGCGAGAAGTCCACGTCGTAGTTGACCGCCGCACCGCCGGAGAAGTCTGCCCACGGCGTGGAGAAGCCGAACGAGAGGCCACCTGAGGCGGACTCCTGCGACTCGAACCCGCCGGCGGAGAGGCTCACCGGCGCATCGGCGAACTTGTAGCCCAGGTTGTACTTCGCGAACACGCCCTCCGCCGTGGTCCACACCCGGTCCGGAAGGCCGTCGCCGTTGACGTCGGCGAGCGTCTGCTGCAGCCGGGCGCCGCTCTGCGAACCGGCCTGCGCCTTCTTGAGGTCAGCCCCGTGCTCATTGGCGTCGATCGTGGAGGCGTTGGGGTTGGTCCAGCTGTAGTCGATCCCGAAGCCCACCCCGCCGCCGGCGTTCTCGGCATCGCCGCCCTTGTTGGCCGAACCGCCGGTGGTCGAGTTGGTCTTGCCCTTCGAGTTGGACTTGACGTCGACCAGCCCGCTCTCGAGGCCGCCGCCGAGCGCGAAGGTCATGTCCTGGTTGCTGACGTCCATCTCGCCGACGCTGCGCGAGGACGTCTCGAAGCCGCCGCGGGGCAGGGTGTAGGTCACGTGACCGGGCGTGACCACGTCCGGGTAGCCGTCGCCGTTGAGGTCCTGGTAGTCGACCAGACCGAAGCTCGGCGCGAACGCCGCGGACACGGCAAGCGGCCCGATGCCGGCGGCAAGCGCCGCGGTCGGCCCGGTGATGCCGACGCGGGTGACGCCCTGGCCGCCACCGCTGCCGCCCGAGGCGGCGGCGTACGCCGCGTCGCTGCCAAGACGAGAGGTGCTCATCTCGCTCCCGGTGGCCGACAGGTTGTCACGGTTCCCGGACCAGGTGGCTATCGGCTCGGTCGTGTCATGGATCGTGCCGGTGACCGCCCCGGTGAGCTTCTTGAGCTGCGGGATGTAGACCTGGGACTTGCTCTGCTTGACCGGATGGTAGTCCGGGTCGTTGAACCCCTTCGGCGTCGAGATGTCGTCTGGCAGGTTGCTGGTGTCGAGGACGAAGTCGCTCTCGTCCATCCCCTTCGTCGCGCGGTCGTCGTCGACGGTCGCGCCGCTGTTGTAGCCGGCGACGCCCCAGCCGCGGTACGGAATCGGGAAGGTGCTCCCGGCCGAGGCCATGTGCGCCCGCACCGGCACGCCGATCGCCGACTTGCCGTCCGCGACGAGCTCGGCCAGCTGCATCGTCACCTTGCCGTCGAGCGAGGGATCGGCGAAGGAGACGTCGAACCAGTAGTCGGTGCCCTTCTTCAGCGAGACACCGAGGTCCAGAGTCTGGTCGAACCCGGTCAGGGCGCCGAGCTTGGTCAGCGTGATCGTCCGACGGGCGACGACCCCCGTCGCGGACTTGACGGTCACGACGCCCTGGAACGGGTCGTCGCCTCCGGGCCAGGAGTAGCCGAACTTGACTCGCAGGTCACGCGTGAGGTCGTCGCTCGGCGACCAAGCCACGGTCGGCAGCTTCGGCGACTGGGTCGGGTACGTCTGGACTTCGGGGCTCATCGCGAAGGTGACCGGCCCCTTCTGCAGGTCGACGGGCTTCTTGTCCTGGTCGACGGCCGAGGTGTAGGTGAGCGTCGGGTTCCACGTCAGCGCGTGCAGGTCGATCGGGGAGTCGGTGTCCATCCGCACCGAGAGCGTGTCCTTGGTCGGCTTCGCGTTCTGGTTGGTGGTGGAGGGGTACGTCGGCGCGGCGACGTCGATGTCGGCGCTGATCGTGCGGGTGCCCTGGAAGTCCTGAGCGAAGGTCGCGTTCTGGAGAGTGACCGGGGTGCCGTTGTGGAGCAGGACCAACCGGACGTCGTCAGAGGTGAGCTGCTTGGCCACGGTGGCGCTGAAGTGAACGGTGCCCTTCAGCGGCATCTGCACCTCGGTGCCGGGCCGGCCGGAGAGGGTGAAGTCGGTGCCTGCGGAGTAGCTGGTCTGGGAGAGCGCGTTGACGTCCGTGCCGACCGAGCTGGCCGGGTGCCCGTCGACCGAGGTGTACTCGATGGTCGGGTTCCAGGCGACCCGGTCGTTGGATCCGTCGTCGACGGAGCCGACCCTGAAGTAGAGGCGCGTGCCGGCCGTGACGTCGCGGGTGATCGACTCACCGAAGGCGACTGTGGCGGGGTCCTTCAAGTTCACCGCGGCCCGCTGGTCGCCATCCTGCTGGATGGCGACCCGCACACCGTCGTACCTGGCCGCCTCGTCCGCAGGGGTGCCGTCGGGCAGCGGAAGTGTGTGGACCGGGGCGCTGATCGTGACCGTGCCCGGGAAGGGCGCGACCCAGCGGCGGACGGTGTCGATGCGGGGGTTGTTGTCGAAGGCCTTGTCGAGCTGGGTCTGCACCGATGGGGGCAGTTGGACCGTCGTCGAACCGCTGTCGATCGGAACCGGGGTCTGGGAGCTGTCGCCAGCGGTGAAGGTCGGGATCCAGTCCTCGACCGTTCCGGTCGGATTGTTCCGCTTCACCAGATGGTTGAAGTAGACCGTCCCGTTCGAAACGTAGTCGGGCAGGCCGTCGGCGTTGACGTCGGTGAAGTACGCGTCACCCCACGAGACCTCTGAACCCAGGGCGAACTCGATCGACGCGCCGGGGTATGCCGCCGCGCCGACCTCGAAGCTGAACTGGTTGTCGCGGGACAGCTTCGTGATGCCCTGGGCCTTGGGCGCCGTGCCCGTGGTGAAGGTGCCGTCACCGTGGTTGAGCCGGTACAGGATCGGACCGTCCCGGTCGGTGTCGTTGAGGTCATGGCCGACCGAGCCCGGATCGCGGAACACCTTGTCCGGCAGCCCGTCGCCGTTCAGGTCGAGCCACTCCGACTCCGCCTCGGTCGCACCACCACCGACCTGGACGGTGCCACCGAACGAGCCGACCTTGTCCGCCACCAGGGGGTTGAAGCCGATGTAGGCGTGGCCCTCGGCGGAGTTCGTCTCCGAGGTGCCCAGGGCGCCGGTCGCACCGGACTGGGAGAGCCAGATCCGGTCGTAGAGGTCGTCCCCGCTCTGCCAGTCGGTGCTGGCCCCGAGGCCGTTCGTGGCAGTACCGCTGGTGACGTTGTCGTGGTAGCCGAAGGTGTGGGTCGCCTTGGTCTTACCGTCCGTGCCCACCTGGCTGACCGAGGTCAGCAGCGACTTGCCGAACGGGCCCTTCGTGTAGTCCAGGTCGTAGCGCATGGCGAGCTCGTCGTAGTTCGCGCGCAGCCCCGGCACGGCCGTGGACGGGTCGGCCGCATGCTCGACCTTGATCCGGGCCAGCCGCTCGGCGGTGACGTCGACGAAGCCCTCGGAGGCGTCGACGATCGGGTCCGGACGCAGGTCGGTGTCCGGACGCAGGTCGCTGTCCGGGTCGGTGTCGCCCTGCAGGAGGAAGGTCACCCGGTAGGCGGGGTCGGCGCCCTGCCCGGCGCGGGAGGCGCCACTGGTGTAGTAGATGTGCCACAGGTAGGTGTGGCGCGCGCAGACGACCGTCGTCGGGTCCGTGCACGCGTCGACGCGCTGCCAGCCCGACGCGCCCTGCTCGTAGTTGATCGTCCGGTACTCGTAGTCCATCTGGTTGACGCCGACGTCGCGCTGGGCGCGCAGCAGCCAGCTGACCTGGTTGTCCTCGTCGTCGGTGACGATGGCCGAGCTGTCGATCTTGACGGCGGAGGGGTCGCCGGTCGGTCCGCCGTCGTCAGAGGTGGCGCCGTACCAGTAGACGTTGCCGCCCTTGTCGTGGACCTCCCAGTAGTAGTTCTTCGGTCCGCCGTCTCCGGTCTCGCGCCGGATGATCTGCTGGAAGTCGGTCTCGACCTGCCGGGTGTAGTCCTGACGGTCGCCGTGCTCTCGCGGCTCGAACGGGGCGCCGGTGGCGGTAGGGGTGAGGGCGTTGGGGGTGAGCAGCGCGCCGTCGATGTCGTACGACTCGGTCTCCTTGTCCGGGTTGAAGCGCGGTGCGCCCCATCGGGTGTCCACGCTGATGTCGCCGACCGAGAGGTCCCAGTCCAGGCCCGCCCAGCTGTCGTCGCCGCTGGAGTCGTAGTCGAGAGAGAGCTCGGGCGTGAGGCCGCGGCCCTTGGGTAGCACGAGCGGGTAGGAGAGCCGGGCGGCGCCGTCGCCCTGCGCCTCGGGAGCATCGACGAGCGCGAGGTTGGAGGCGGGGTCGCCGAACTGCAGTGCGCCGAGCAGGGAGCCGTCGCCCAGGTCGCCCGGGGACACCTGCGGCTCACGGGCGAGGACGGACTCGTCCGCGAGCGCCGTGCGCGCGCTCAAAGTCAGCGCCGTCGCTGTGAGCAACACCACGGCCACTCGTAAGCCGCCCGATCGGATCCCTGGGCGAGATGCCTGGTGCGATGGTCCAGATTGCACGTCTGCCACGTTCATCACCAATTCCGTCGGCTGGGGGATTCGACGGTCGCGGAACCGGCCCGGACGAGGCCGGGGTGAGTCCCTTCTCCGAACGCCTGGGCGACGAGTGCCTCACGGGCAGCATGGCCTCGGCAGGGGGCACCGGCCATCACCCGTTCTAGCCATAAAGGCTCTCAGTCGGGCCATCTGTCCCCCAGGGTTTGAGCCTTCTCGCGTGCTCGTCCATGTCCGAGCTGCCGAAGTTCGCGGGGCATGCCTGTTCCGCCGGTGCGGTCCGCGCCGTCGCGAAAGGCTTCGCCGGGGTGAGGTCTCGTATGAGCCGACGCGTCACCGGTGGCGGGTGTCTGGCGAGCTCGCGGCGGAGCGGGACATCTTGTGCGTGTGGGTGCGCCGATGCAGACCTCGTACGCTCGTCGCGGCGGGGGCCTGACCGTTTGACAAGACCGACGACAACGACGCGCTGCCGATCGGCCGGCTGACCGCGCAGCGGTCGTCGTCACGACTTCCTGACAGCGGCATGAGCGTGCCTTGGTGTGGAAGTCGGGCCACTGGCGGGTGCTCCATGCTCCAGAGGGAGCTACGTCTTCCCCCAGAAGTGCCAGCGCCGCTACTGTCGCAAGTCACTCGGTTCACACCCGAGGCTCTCGGACCCAGAGGGGTGCCCAGTCGGGGGACCCCAACCCGGATGGGGGGTCGTGCGCGTGAAGAAGAAGTTGATGACGATCGGCGCTGCCACGGCGGTGCTGTTGTTTGCTCCGATTGCCGGTGCCGGTGCGGCCCCGTCTGGAGCCAACTGGACCAACGCCGGCGGCGACTATCGGAACACGAGGTCGCAGCCGTCGGAGTCGAAGCTGACCGTCGGTAACGTCGGCGGGCTGGTGAAGAAGTGGGAGTTCGCCACGGGGGGTGACGTGTCGGCTACACCGGCTGTCTTCGACGGCCACGTCTACGTGCCCGACTGGGCCGGGTACCTGTACTCGCTGAACGCGAAGACCGGTGCTCAGGAGTGGCGGGTCAAGATCTCCGATGCCAGCGGTGTTCCGTTCGACAAGGTGCGCGCGACTCCGACCGTCACGGATTCACTGGTCATCGTGGGTACGCAGGGCAGCATCCTCGTGCCCGGTGGCGCCCCCGGCGGTCAGGTGCTGGCCTTCAACCGCAACACCGGTCAGCTCGTGTGGCGAACCCAGGCTGACACACATCCCGCGGCGATCATCACGCAGTCTCCGACCGTGTTCAACGGCCTGGTCTACGTAGGAGTCGCCTCTCAGGAGGAAGCGCTCTCCCTCGTTCCGGGCTACCAGATATCTTTCCGCGGCAGCATGCTGGCGCTGAACCTGGCCACCGGCGCCATCGTGTGGAAGACGTACATGGCGCCGACCGGTTACACCGGCAATGCGGTCTGGGGTAGTTCCCCGGCCATCGACACCAAGCGCAACCAGGTGCTCATCGCCACCGGCAACAACTACTCGGTGCCGCAGTCGGTGCTCGACTGTGTCGCCGCGGCGGGGAACGACAGCGCAGCGCAGGCAGCATGTCTCCCGGCCAATGACCACTTCGACTCGATCATGGCGCTCGACATGACCACGGGCGCGATCAAGTGGGCCACCCGGGCCATCCCGTACGACGCCTGGACGGTCGACTGCATCCCGTTCTTCGGCGACGGGGACAACTGCCCCGACCCGGCAGGACCCGACTACGACTTCGGTCAGGCGCCCGCGCTCTTCACCATCAAGGCCACCGGAGGCAAGTCGGTCGACGTCGTCGGAGCCGGGCAGAAGAGCGGCCAGTACTGGGTGCTCGACGCTGCTACGGGAGCGGTGCGTTGGGTAACCCAGGCCGGCCCCGGTGGGACGGCGGGCGGTCTGCAGTGGGGCTCGGCTGTCGACGGCAGCCGCGTCTACACCGCGGACGCGAACAGCAACTTCGTGCCGTGGACGTTGCCCGGAGGTGCGGTGACGACCGCCGGTGTGTGGAGCGGACTCGACGCCTCCACCGGGCAGATCCTGTGGGAGACGACCCCGCCGAACGGCGGTGGTGCCTCCGGTCCGGTGACGACGGCGAATGGCATCGTCTTCGGCTGCTCGCTCGACGCGCAGGGCTACATGTACGCACTCGACGGCGCAACGGGTCAGGTGCTCTGGCAGTTCAAGAGCGGCGGCTCGTGCCTGTCCGGAGCGGCCATCTCCAACGGAACCGTCTACTGGGGCTCGGGCTACAGCAACTTCGGCTTCGGCACCCCGAACAACAAGGTGTACGCGTTCGGCCTTCCGAGCTGATATCGCCGCACGGTGGTCACCGGGCGCCAACCGGCTCTTTGCCCGGTGACCACCGCACGCGGTGAAACCTCCAACCGGTGAAAGCCGCCGTTCACGCTTGCGAACACCGGCGCGGTCGCTGCAGCCTGGAGGAGGGCGCACGTCGATCGCTCCACCCCCGGCAAGACTCGACCTCCTCCCGACACCGAGCTCGGGCGTAGAAGATTCTGGCTTTTGCCGCGCCGACGCGCCAAGTGCCCCATCGTGTATCCAAGCGTCACCGACACCCGGGTCGGCCGCGCCCTCTTGGGGAGCCACGCTATGAGGACTCGATCTCGATCGCTCCACGTCCGCCGCGGACTCGCTGCTGCCGCCTCGCTAACGCTCGCAGCCTGGGTCGCCATGGCGCTCCCGGCGGCTGCCTACCCCGCTGGCGCTGGTGATCCAGCGGGCAACAACGGCACGGTGAAGATCACGCCGCTCGCCGAGGACGACGGCATCCCGCAGAACACCCCGCACGTCTCGTGCGCCTTCGACATCGAGTGGTACGGGTTCGACGAGGGGGCTGACATCGTCTCGACCGTCGTGTTCACCATGCAAGCGCCGACCAGCGACGTGGGCCTCTCAAGCACCGAGCCGTCACACGTCTTCGTGGGCGGTGACCCGGCCAGCGGCGCCGGCACCGACTTCGACGGCGAGGCCACCTACACGCTGGGCTTCACCGGCAGGCCAGACACGCAGCACGGCTACCACGTGAAGGTCACCGTCTCTACGCCCGGTTCCCAGGGAGCAGACACCAAGGACAAGGTCTTCTGGGTCTCGCCATGCGAGGAGACACCACCACCTCCGTCCAGTTAGCGAGACCGGCTCCGACGAGACACTGCCGTCATGGGTCTTCGCCCAGCAGGTCAGTTGCGACGGGACATCACCGCAGTGGTCTTCTCATGTGAAGAATCGGAACTGTCGCGGTTCTCGATCAAGACCGGTCCCTGCGTACCCCTGGTGGAAGGCGGGAGGTCACTGGTCTCCGCCCTGACCCAGGACGGCGGTGAGACGCCAGCTCTCACAGCGGCCCTCTACACGGCGTTGACCGGAGGCTCTGCCTCGGAGGCTTTGCTGTTGATTGACCGGGTGGGCAAGGGCAGGTTGTCGCGGTGCTCGGACGGTTTCGTGGACGCCATCGCCGCAGCGAGTGAAGAGTCGCACCGCCTGGCAGATGAGGACGAGGCTCGGGGCGATGACGATCTCACCACCTTCGTGAGACACCAAGCGGCCCTGAGCGACGCGTGGATGAGTGCGGGTCGCTGGCCGCGATCCGTAGTCGGGCTTCAGAACCGTTTGATCCGTCTCGGCACGGCTCGCGAGGCACGAGCGAACGGTTGGCCAGTGTTCGCCTGGCACGGCCCTCCGGTGCCTCAGTTCGTCGTCATCTCGGGACATGGCCCCTACTCGCGCCCAGGTAACTGAGCGACCATGCCGCAGAGAGTGCGCGACGTACTGCTTGAAGTAGCCCCGCCAACCCGCACACGAGCGCCCTCCGCAAGCGCGTTGCGGAGGGCGTTCTGTGTTCCGCCAATGCTCAGGTCCCCGAGAGAACCCCTCAGCGGCTCTTGCCGCCAAGTTAACCCTCAGGCAGAGGCTGAGACATCACCCCCAAGGGGGAAGGCCCTCGCCCCGGTTAGGGGTAGCGCCGGGGCGAAGGCTGCTCAAGCCAGCGCCAGCGGGGGTTTGAAGTTCCAGGCCACGGCTACCTCATGACCAGCCTGTCCCGAATTCTCGTCGGGACAGGCTGCACATCTCTGGAGTGTCCATGGCACCCAGCGCGAGACGCATTTCCATGCTGGACCCGACTTGTCCGAGGTCGCCTCATCCCCGCGGGTGGAGTTCTGGAGGGACTCTTGCTGCGACGCCCAAACACGAACGCCCCCCGCACAGAGGGGCGCGGAGGGCGTTCGGCTTGGCGCAGATTGGTGATCCTCCGGCTACCGCTCTCCACCAAGTAGCTCGAAGGATCGCTCTCCGGCAAGGGAGGGGTGTACACCCCTACGGGCTGAATTGATGAGAAGGCTCACAGGTCGCCCCCGCCTCGCTTGGGGTCCGAGGCGAAGGCGCCCAGCCCCGTCCCGAAAGGTCAGCGAACGGCGGCCAGAGTCAATCTGGGCAGGCGGCGCCGGCGGGTTCATACCTCGGACTGGGGATGCGAGCGCACATTTCTGGCAGGGCTCAACCGCGGCATCGCGCCGGTCGATCGGTCGATCGGAGGTATGAGCGGCTGCTTTTCGATCCCTGTGGTTGCGCCGCCAGCCGTCGCAGCCGACGTGGTCCCAATCGACGAACGCCCCCCGCATGCGTGATGTGGAGGGCGTTCGCTTTTGGTGCGCTGTCGTCCGGCCGCCTACGCCATGTCGTACACGACTGGCTCCGACGGCGCGGAGAGTCGGAAACTGTTCGTCAGCCCTGCGAGACCACATACCCGTCGGAAACACGCGCTGGTGGCGACGAAGACGAGGGTCCCGCCGAGCTGAGTAGTCGCGTTGCGAAGGTGTACGAACGCGCCCAGCCCGGCGGCGTCGACGAAGGTGAGACCGGCCGCATCGACGGTGAAGCACGTGCACCCCTGCACGAGGACGTCATTAATTTGCCGACGCACCTGCTGCGCCGAGATTGCGTCCAACTCACCTGTGACGACCAGATGCGCCTGGTCGGCCTGAAGGACGACGGATGCTGAAAAGTCCATGGCGCCCATCCCTGTCCAATGTCCTTCGACCGGAAACGGAGGCGCGTGGCTTGCGCGACAAACTCTCGTCGGTGTGGACGCTACTCGCGTTCTGGACCCGCGGCTACCCTCCGGGTGATGTCGCCAGCAGTCCGCGCAGGCCCAATCAGTCGGCAGCAAAAGTACGGGTGGCACGTAAGCAAGGCACCTGCGAGACAGCGACAGAGACGGGGCAAGGTTCAAAGAGGGAGAGTGCAACAAGGGCGGGGAGCGACTGCGTCAGTCTGGCACCAGACGCCGTCCCGGAAGGTGTCCCGCATCGCCCAGAATGACGCGGGTCAACATGCGGCTGATCAGACTTGTGCCGAGCCGCACGACGTCGCCTTGCAAGGGTGCCGGCACAGCCGAATCCGAGAGCTCCTGATCGGCGACGAACTCCTCGATTCGGGGGGTGGAGAGTCGCGCGCCCGCCGGACCTAGATGCGCCGACGCCGTCCGCGGCCCGGGGTCACGGCGGCGGCGACCACCGCGGTCTTGGCGACGGGCGAGGGACCGGGCGAGACGGCCTTCGCCACGACCGCCGTCTTGGCCACCGGGTGGCCGATGACGCCGACCCGTCCTACGCGTGCTGCTCTGAGAGGCATCTCATTCTCCTTGGGTCGTCTCGTTGTCGTCGGCCTGGATCGACGCGAGGATCGCCTGGATCGGGATGCGTCCGTCCGCGATGAGTTGACCCCCGGCGCGCCGCGCCGCGGACGCGAAGGGAGCCGCCCACAGGTTCTCCCAGATGAGCACCCCCGCCGTGCTGCCCGGGTCCATGGCGGCTGCCAGGTGCGCGACGTCCTCCTCGGCGAGCAACTCGGCCAGCTCGGCCTCTAGCTGTTGCAGGGGGCCGAGGTTCTCGATGTCCGAGAGCTCCATCGCCTCGATCGAGCCGTCGGCGTCCTTGGTGAGGATCAGGATGTCGATCACTCGGATGGTGCCGGCGTCGGACAGGGCGAGGAGCTCCTTGGCCATCTCTCCGTCGAAGTTGCTCTCTCCTGCGGGGAACTCGACGACGACGTAGTCGACGGGCCCGAGCTCGTCGAGCGGTGTCTGGGTCATCGGGGGCCTTCCTTCCTGGTGGCGGACCGGTGCTCCGATGGTTCAGGGCTGCTGGCTCATTCGTGGCTGATACTGTCGCGTCCGCCAGTGCGCGTGCTCACCCGTCCTGGGTGACTCGTGCCTGATGATCGGCGCACTTGCCCTCTAGCCCACGGCACCAGGTAGTCCCCCGGGCAGCGGGAGTTCGTCCAGGTCGGTCGGCGGCGAGGACGTTGATGCATGTGCGGGACGGCCAGGTCGTTGAGACGTTCGCGTACGTGATGGAGTAACAGTCCCGGTCTCGGTGGCAGTGGCCGACCACTCTCACGACCACACGAGCGCGCCCCGGACGACTCGGCTCAACGAAATCGCACGTCGATCCGGGTGCCAAGTGTCCGCGTCTTGGCGCCGCGTAGGGGCGCGGCCGCAACCCGCCCTCTTCTGACGGGCGTGCCTCCGAGTACCGCCGAGGTTTGCGGATTCAGCCGTCGTCAGAGTCCGCGAAGCGCCCTCGACGCGGCGCCGGTGATGATGAGGACCGCTTGGATATGGCTCCAGCCGTCAGCGCTCGCGAATCGTTCGACTGATGCGTCCGCCAGCTCACAGGTCTCCCGTATCGCACTTGGCGAGTCGTCGCACGGGCGCGGACCCCATTGGGCGTCGTCGGGCGGGTGAATACTGTGCGAGGTGGAGGTGCCTGAGGTCATCGAGGGCTTGGCTCGTTCTTACCTGTTCGAAGCGCTGACCGTCGAAGAGTTGGCTCCTTTGGCCCGGGTGGCGACGGCGCGGCACCTTGCGCGCGACGAGGTCCTCATCCGCGTGGGCGATCGTGCCGATGAGATCTATGTGGTCCTCAGTGGCGAGCTCAAGGACTCTGTGGTCGATGCGGATGGTTGCGAGGTCGTCCACTTCCTTCACGGTCCCGGTATGACGCTGGGTGAGCCGGGCTTCTTCGCCATCGACCATCAACGCATCGTCGAGGTGGTTGCGACGCGGCCCACGGTGGTGGTCAGGCTCGCTCGTCGGCATCTGGTGCCGTTCATGGCGCAGCACCCCATGACCAAGGACCGGGTCCTGGAGAAGTTTGCGTCGAATCAGCGGTGGCAGACCACGATGATCTCTGCGCTGGCGACCAAGCCGCTGGTCGATCGGCTCGTCCTGCGGCTGATCGAGCTGGCCGACTCGAGTCCGGTCCGCCGTGGCGGCAGCGCGATCACTCCGCGGGTCTCGCAGGCCACCTTGGCGGCGATGGTCGGGGTGAGCAGGGAGAACGTCAACCGGGCGCTGGCGGGTCTGCTGGCCAGCGGTGCCATCCGCCACGAGGACGGACGCTACCTGCTGGTCGACGAGGCCCGGCTTCGCGGGCTGGTGGTGCGCGGCGTGGGACCGGTGGCCCGGCGACACGACCGTCGGTTCGATCCCGGGCCGGGGATCTCCCTCGACAGTTGATCGCAGGGTGACGCTGCGACACAGCGCGGCGGGTCGCGGGGGTCCGATGATGCAGCGGACCGATCAAGGAGGCCTCCGATGGCGACCACAGTGGACACGCTGGCGGCAGCGTTCAAGTCAGGTTTCGCCGGTGACGTGACGGTGCCGGGGGATCCGGGGTATCACGCGGCTCGTGCGGTCTGGAACGGCACTGTCGACGCTCGCCCGGCGCTGATCGCCCACTGTCGCGACGCGGCCGACGTGGTGGCCGCGGTGAACGTGTCGCGGGAGGGCGGCGCGGTCGTGGCGGTCCGGGCCGGCGGCCACAGTGTCTCCGGGTTCTCCTCGTGCGACGCCGGCGTGGTGATCGATCTCAGGCGGATGCGCGACGTCGACA
>C688J18823_10000850_pt1 | contig 18256 bp, 9 predicted proteins | sample HopSoiMetagenom1_FD_18823 | JGI IMG/M metagenome (IMG submission 18823) | reverse complement strand
TAAGGATCTCGAGAATTTGTTCGATGTCGCCGTTCTTGATGACTTTCCTCAGCCCCACTGCTTCCACGTTGCTAAAAGGAATTGTGACCTTCAGATTGCTCGCCTTAATGTGCAGCTCGTAGTATTTCTGCACCATGTTGCCGATCGTCCTGCTGCTGATCTGCTCTACTATGCCGACACCGTGATTGGGATATACAACCTTGTCACCGATGTGGAAATCGTGGTTCATTGGGCACCTTGGTGGGGAAGAAGGCCTACAACTTTAGATGCGAGAATACCGCAAAACTGTAATTAAGTCAATGATTTCCATACTTTCGCAGCACTGGGAACGTTTCATTATGGGACGCTTTTTGGCGCCTCCCCAGCGCCAACTTCCGACAGCAGGCTAAGTCCTTTGCCTTGAGTGACTGCGCACCGCGGGACCGAATCTACTGCGCAAATGTCGCGGAGTATAATCACACTTGCCACTCGGAACCGCACAGCATTCCGCCGGAACCGTATGTGCAGTCCAGATCGCTCATAAATTCCTGATCCCCCAAACGCGCTGCTCGGCGCGGGATGGAACGGCGCGAGGTCCATGCCAGAACACGTTAAAAAGAAGCTGCTGGAAGAAATCAAAGCCCTGGAACACGAACTGACTCACGAGCTACCCAAGGAAATCAAGAAAGCAGCAGCTCTGGGCGACCTGAGCGAAAACGCCGAGTACCACATGGCCAAGCAGCGCCAGGAGTTTGTGAATGCGCGACTAGGTCAACTGAAGAAGCGCATGGGCGATTTGGCGCTGGTCAACCTGAACAACATCCCCAAAGACCGCGTTGCCTTCGGATCCATAATCCAGGTCTTCGATAGCACCAAGGAAGAGAAGCTCGAGTACACGCTGGTCACCAGCGAAGAGTCTGACGTGACGCGAGGCAAGATCTCGACGACGTCTCCGATCGGCAAGAGTCTGATGGGCAAAAAAGTTGGCGACGTCGTGGAAGTGGTTACGCCCACCGGTAAGCGCGAGCTGGAGATCCTGAAGCTCGCAACTATCCACGATCAGGAGCAGGCCGAGAGCAACGGCGCTTCAGGCGGACACTAATGAGCTGGACGGGAGCATTTGGTCGTGCATGCGGCAAGCTGCTCTACGCCATCGTGCGCGGACTCTCGCTCACGCATATTTCCCCGAACATCCTCACGTTTACTGGCCTGGTGATCAACATCATCGCCGCCGTCCTCTTCGGATATGCGAAAGGTGATCACCAGCCGCGACTCTTCTTCTACGCCGGGCTGGTAATTCTCGCCGCCGGCATCTTTGATATGGTCGATGGTCGAGTAGCGCGCGCCACCCACCAGGTGACCACGTTCGGTGCCTTTTTCGATTCGGTTATCGACCGCTACAGTGATATCGCGCTATTTTTCGGGTTGCTCGTTTATTACGCACGCGCTAACCACTTCTTCTACGTGGTGCTGGTTGGTCTCGTGATGACAACCTCGGTGATGGTCAGCTACACGCGTGCCCGCGCGGAGTCACTGATCCCAAGCTGCAAAGTAGGCTTTCTCGAACGGCCGGAGCGCATTGTGCTGGTGCTCATCGGTGCCTTATTCAATCGAATGGCGCCCGTGCTGTGGGTAATCGCAGTGCTTTCAACGATTACCGTTATTCATCGTATGTGGTACACGTACCAGCAAATGAAGCCGATCACCGAGCGCGAGCTCAAGACGCAGGCTGCGGCCGCCGAATCGAAAGCTGGAGCTCAGGTAGGGAAGCTGAACCGGCCGTCCCCTCTTGGTCCGGCTTTCTAGAAGAGACCTCTTTCTCTCTCCGGTGTGTTCATTCTTTCAAGTCGCTCTTCCTCTTCTCTTCGGTTATGTTCGCGTCTGTCATCCTGACACTCGGTATTGGCCGAAGGATCTCCCGATATTCCGGGCCTCAGGTGACGACGGGAATCCGCGTTTCACCTGCGTTCCATCGCTAATCGCAATCCAAAAGCCACCAGTACGGCTCCGGTGAATGCCTCAAGCTTGCGCTTCACCGAAGGACGTGTGAGCACCGCACTTATTTTATCCAGCAACATTGCATAGCTGCAGAGCCAGATCAATCCCATCAGGACGTGAATACAAGCCAGGAATAGCGACCTCCGCAGCACGTTCTCCCCTGGAGCAATGAACTGCGGCAGGAAGGTCAGATAGAAGATTGCAACTTTCGGGTTCAGCAGGTTAGTGAGCAGTCCCTCGACGAAGCTGAACCATATTCCGCGGCCTCGCTCGGTTCTGAATGCAGCAGATTGCTCCACGAGGTATGGCTTGCGGGCGGCCCACAGCGCGCGAGCTCCGATGTAAACCAGATATCCAGCGCCCACCAGCTTTACCCATTCGTAAACACGCGCCGACTCGCGCAGTACTACCGACAATCCCAACGCAGAAGCGGTGGCGTGACATAGGCATCCAAGGCAGATTCCAAAAGTGGTGAAGAATGCCGCAGTGCGTCCGCGTGAAATCGCATTCTTCGTCACGAGCCCGGTGTCCGCCCCGGGAATGATAGTCAGGAGAGCAGCAATGCCGAGAAAGGCGAAAAGGCGGGAATCCATGAAGGCACCTGCGTGGTGGTAGTTTTGCATGGGATGAACCAGGGTGCTCGCGGTTTCAGTTTTTTGTTGCTCCGGGTTCCGCTACGAGGGACGCGAGTAGTACCTGCGGGAAAGCTGGAAACCTGCGCGGTGTATTCGGGTGTCTAAGTGAAGAGAGTGAGCCTATCGAGGAACTTTCTTATTTCGCTCGCGGCCGTTGTGTCGGGCAACGCCATCTACTTTCTTCTCATGCCCCATCTGCCTCCGGCTGCGCGGCATCGGACTTTTACGTTGTGGCCCGATCTTGGCCTCCTGGTCGATTTCTGGATATGTCTGGTGATGTACGGCCTGATTGCGATGCTGCAGCGCCGCCATACCGGGCGTCGGACAACAGAACAGAGACGCTAAGGCCTCTAAAAGTAGGTTAAGGCGCCATGAAGTACCTTCTCCGGAGCCCCGGCTAGCGTTTCCAGTGCAGCAAGAGTGCGCGAATAGTGCCTTTTTGGGACTCCAAACTGCCCCAAATTGTGGCACTCGGAGCCACAAACCGGCTGAAAATCCTTGTCAATTTCCGCCGGATGGGGCTTAATAAATGCACCGATTGGTGGTCCTAACCCTTCTGGTAGTGGTTCTGTCTGTCCCTCCCCCCGCAGCGGATGTGCCGGAATGGCTTGTAAATTGTTGTATTTAGCGCCGCAACAATGCAGAAGATTGCCCTACTTTACGACGCCAGCCAAGCCGTACTTTCCACCTTTAATCTTGATGAGGTGCTGGAGCAAATCCTTTGCATTGTTCGGGATTACTTCCATGTGACCAATTCTGCCGTCCTTCTGCTGAACCCTGAAACCCAGGAGTTCTTTGTTCGCACCTCTATTGGCCGCCCGCGAGATGAATCAGGCGTCAAGATTCCCTTCGGAAAAGGGCTCATCGGTACCGCCGCACAGGAGAAAAAGCCGGTTTACGCGCCTGATGTGAGTCGCGATTCGCGCTATATCGGCCATTTTCCCGACACTAAATCTGAGGTTGCGATCCCCTTGATGGTTCGCGACGAGGTGGTTGGGGTGGTGGATATCCAGAGTGAAAAGCTGGACGCATTCGATTCCGAGACCCTCGATCTGCTGACGCTGTTCTCCACTCAAGCCTCGATCGCGCTCGAGAATGCCCGGCTATACACACTGGAACAACGGCGCTCACGACAGCTTGAGGCCATCAATGCCATCGCTCGCCAGACGACCGCGGTGCTTAATCTCGATGAACTGCTCGGCAAAGTTTGTGACTTGGTGCTGAAGACATTTCCAGTCGACCACGTCGTCATTCTGCTGCTGGACGATGATGAGCACCTTGCGGTACGCGCTCACAAAGGCAAACTTACACCTATCCTTCCGCAGGGCGCCTCGCTTCCGGTGGGTACCGGAATGGGAATGCGCGCGCTCGAGCTGGGCAAAACCGTGGTCGAGAACGAAGTTGCCTTCGTTCCTCACTATATGGCCAGCTTCGTCGAAACCCGCTCAGAGATGTGCGTGCCACTCATCTTCTTCGGCGAGAAGCTTGGCGTGCTCATGCTGGAGAGCGGCACTCCAGGCAACTTCGCGCAGGAGGACGTTGCAGCGCTCGAATCGGTCGCCGACATCAGTGCTGGCGCCATTAAGAATGCGCATTACTTCGAGAAGGCGCAACAACTCGCGTATATTGACGGCCTCACCGGCATCTACAACCGCCGTTACTTCGAGCTCCAGATAGGCTCGGAAATTGAGCGCGCCTCGCGTTACGACGGCCGGCTGGCAATCATCATGATCGACATCGACAATTTCAAGCGACTCAACGACGAGTTTGGTCACTTGCTGGGCGATGAGGTTCTCCGGCAGGTTTCGACGGTCTTCGGACAGCAACTCCGTAAAGTGGACGTTGTGTGCCGTTACGGTGGCGAAGAGTTCGCCGTCGTCGTGCCACAAACTACCGGTGGTAATGCCATGGAAGTCGCAGAAAAGCTGCGCAGAATGGTGGAGGCATATCGCTTTCCCGGTGTGCCCGTGAAGGTCACCATCAGTGCCGGAGTCGCGGAATTTCCTGCCAACGGACGCACGCGCGATGAGCTCGTCGCCGCAGCCGACGCGGCGCTTTATGTTTCCAAGGAAGCGGGCCGCAACCGAGTGTCGCCTGCGTCCGCGGCCGCGCGCAAGACTACAGCGTGAACTGGGCTGCTGCAATCATCGATCGCAATTCCCTTGAAACCTAATCCAAACGATAGCGTACATACCACCATGGCTACAGTAGAGCTGCAGCAGGTCCGCAAGAGCTACGATAAGTTCGTCGCTGTTAAGGACCTTTCTCTCGAGATCGAGCAGGGCAGCATCTTCGGCCTGCTAGGTCCGAACGGTGCCGGTAAGACGAGTACCATCCGCATGATGATCGGCATTACCGTTCCCGATTCGGGTCAAGTCCGGATGTTCGGCGAGCCGTTCAATCGCCATCATCTCCGGCGTGTCGGATACCTGCCCGAAACCAGCGGGCTCTACAAGAAGATGAAGGTCAGTGAGCAGTTGGTCTTGTTCGGTCAACTGCGCGGACTGTCGGCTACCGATGCCGCGGCTCGCGCGAAGAAGTGGTGCGAGCGCATGGAGATCGCCAGTTGGATGGACAAGAAAACCGAAGAACTCTCCAAAGGAATGCAGCAGAAAATGCAGTTCATCTCCACGTTGCTGCACGACCCCGAGTTCCTGATCATGGACGAACCGTTTTCCGGCCTCGATCCGGTGAATGCATCCTTGCTGAAAGACGTGCTGCTGGACCTGAATAAGCAGGGACGCACGATCCTTTTTTCCACGCACCGGATGGATCAAGTCGAAAGGCTATGCAGCTCGATCTGTCTTGTGAACCGTGGCGAAGCGGTGCTGCAAGGCAAATTGAAAGACATCAAGGCGAGCTATGGCCGCAGCAATGTCCAGATCGAATATGAAGGTGGCGATGACTTTCTGCACGAGAAAGCGCTCGTGCAGTCGTTCAACAACTACGGCAATTACGTAGAGGTTCGCCTGGCTCCCGGAGCAGATTCGCAGAAGTTACTCCAGTTATGCGTTCAACGCTCGCGCGTAAATAAATTTGAACTGGTGGAGCCGTCGCTCGAAAGTATTTTTATCGACACCGTTGGGAAGAACGATGCATAACATTTTTCTGTTTGCCCGCCGCGAATACCTGGAGACGGTTCGCAAGAAATCGTTCATCGTGATGACCATCCTTCTGCCGACGATGATGTTTGGCTTCGCGGTGCTGCCCAGCATTATTGCCTCGAAAAAATCGGGCGAAGTGCAGCACATTGTAATCGCCAGCTCAGATGCACAGTTCGCGGAGGACGTGCGCGACCAGTTTATGAGGCCGGAGCAAGATCCAACTACGGCCAAACGAAGCGACAACTCGACTCGTAATTTCGATGTGCAGATCGACACCAATGTCTCTCCGGAAAACGAAGCTGCGCTTACCGCGAAGGTCGACTCACGGCAGCTTGATGGTTATCTCTGGGCTCCTGCCGACGGGCTCGCGCAGCGGAAGCTTTCGTATCGCTCGCGCACTTCGAGCGATTTTGAAACGCTCGGCGCATTGAGTGGCGCGGTACGGGAATCGATGTTGCGCGAAGCTATGCGCCAGCACGGTGCAAACGCTGACGAGATTGCTGCCGCGCTTCGTCCAGTCGACCTGGCAGGCCGCAAAGTCGAAAATGGCAGGGTGAGCGAATCGGGTGCGGTAGGCGTTTTCTTCACCGCGCTACTGCTGATGATCATGCTGTATACGACGCTGATCATTTACGGCATGAGCGTGATGCGCTCGGTGCTGGAAGAGAAGAATTCGCGCATCTTCGAAGTGTTGCTATCCGCCGCGACTCCCAAGCAGCTGATGGCGGGCAAGATTCTTGGAGCCGGAGCCGTGGGGCTCACACAGATCTCCATTTGGGGATTGTTTTCTGCAACGGTTGGAGCCGGCTCACTGATCAGCATGGGAGGAATGAAGTTTCATTTGAACCTAACGCCTCTCAACATGATTTTCTTTGGCCTATTCTTTGTATTTGGGTTTCTGTTGTACGCGTCTGTGGGCGCCGCAGTGGGAGCGTCAGTGAACTCTGAGCAGGAAGCGCAGCAATTTCAGATGCTGGTGCTGATGCCCCTGATCATCTCCATGATCTTCATGATGCCGGTGATCCAGCAGCCGCATTCGACGCTGGCAACCGTGCTCTCGCTCATTCCGTTTTGCACTCCGTTATTGATGTTCATCCGCATTGTTGTGGAGACCCCTCCGGCATGGCAGATCGCACTCAGCCTTGTTCTCTTGCTGGCGACCATCTATGGAATGCTTTCCCTGTGCTCGCGTATCTACCGCGTGGGTATTCTCATGTACGGCAAACGGCCCACCCTGCCGGAGATTGTGAAGTGGCTGAAGTACGCCTGAGGCACCAATAAGCAACTAGCAATATCGAGAATTGAGACCAAGCACCCGGCAGCTGGGCCGTCTTTTTCCCAAGAACAGGGACATATACAGGAGTTTCGCAAAAAAAGCCTTTCAAATCGTCAAATTCTGCCCAAAAATTGCAAATTTTGCTCCAGGCCAGGGAATTAACAGGGAATTCGCACTTTTGCGCGCAATCCCTTTGGTTCCTTCGTCTTATGGGCAAAATCGAGAGATGCAGAAAATTATCAGGGAAGACCAGGGAATCAGGTCATCGGGTGAGCGGACCATCAGGTCATCGGATGAAGTAGGAGAGCTTTCCCTATCTGTTACTCCGTTGCCTTGCTATGACTCCCTGCCGTTGCGGTTGTCTTTTGCTAATAGCTTATTGAAATCGCTAATTGCTTCTTCCCACCTGCTTATTGCTGGTTTTCCAAACCACTCCGCCCTTCATCACGAAATCGATCATCTGCAGTGCGCCGATATCCTCCAGCGGATTACCGGGTGTAGCGACGATATCCGCGAACTTTCCGACATCGAGTGACCCTACCTGATCGGACATTCCCAGCAGATCGGCGGCATTGCGCGTGGCGGACTGGATTGCCTGCGCCGGCGTCATGCCGTACTTAACCATCAGCGGGAACTCAACTGCGGGATTGATCTTCCAGTCGAATCCGCCTACATCAGTGCCGAATGCAATTTTCACGCCGGCTTTCAAGGCGCGGCGAAAGGTATCCTCGTGGATCTTCATCATCTGCAGCCAAACCGGAGCGCCAGCCTTGGCGCGTCCTTCGGCGACGTACTCGCCCACGTAAATCGTCGGGACGTAGTAAATGCCTTTAGCGGCCATGGTCTTAAGATCGGCATCGGTAATGTAGTTGCCGTGCTCGATGGAATCCACACCGGCCTCCACGGCGTTGTGAACGCCCTGTAGAGCCATAGCATGCGCAGCAATTTTGTGGCGCTGCCGATGAGCTTCATCTACAGCGGCGCGGAGCTCTTCCGGAGTGAATGTCGGAATGTCGTCGAGCACACCATCTGGACGGACGTAGTAGCTGCGATCGACGTACACCTTGATCCAATCCGCGCCATAAGAGAGTTGTTCGCGCACGGCTCTGCGTACTTCATCCGGTCCATCGACAATTTGCACGCCATGCGGCACCTGCACCTCGGGTGCGTAGCCCAACAGCGGGTATGATCCGGTAACATCAAGCGCCCTACTTGCTACTTTCATGCGCGGACCGGGCACGATGCCGCGGTTGATGGCATTGCGCAGATCGACATCGGCATATCCAGCACCCTCGGTCTCGAGATCACGAATGGTGGTGAAGCCGTTGTCAAGCGCGCGCACGGCAGATTGAGTCGCCTGGATGGCCCGATAAGCAACCGATTCCTTCAACAACTGCTTGTCATAATCTTCGGCAGTGATGTCGCCCTGCAACAGCACATGGGTGTGCGTGTCGATCAGACCGGGAAGGCAGGTTTCTTTCTGCAGGTCAATCGTGCCGCCGGGAAGCTGATCGGGGATGTTGCGAAGGTCGCGTACAGCAGCGATCTTGCCGTCGCGGATTTCGATGAGCTGCCGCTGGAGCAGCTGTCCAGAAGCCGAGTTGAAGAGCGCTCCGCAAAGAACGGAGGTGCTCTGCTGCGGAGAAGCCGGCGTCGGGACAGGAGTTTGCGAGAACAGCAAGGTTTGCAGCGCAAGAGAAACGAGAAGGGTTAGGAACGGCCGCATGCTCCAGCGTTGTACGTGAAAAATCAGGTGGTTTCAAGAAAATGGGCGCACCTCCAACCTGCCGCCACGTAGAAAGTGCCTGCAACGGTTGTCACATAGGCCGGGCATAGCCAGCGACAGAGCCGCTGGCTATGCAAGCTTTTGCACACCGTCAACTCGGCGTGCAATGACGCGGTTAGCAATCCTAAACGACAGATTTACTTGACAATTCTCCCCAGTGTGACAAAATTCGCAACACTCTGCCCTGAGAACCTAGCCGTTTTCTCCCGCTTTCAGGCCGCCGAGCATTTCCCGTCCAAAATCAGAATCGTTCCGGTCCAGCTTCTCGGAGGATCTCGCATGAAGTTCGCCCGCAGTATTGGTCTGGTGTTGTTGAGCATCTCTGTCCTTTGGCAGACGTCACTCTGCCAAAGTCCGACGCCTGGTCAGAATGTGAACATGGTCTCGGGTACGACGTGGCCTTACGGCGATCCGTTCCTCGAGCGGCAGGACGAGCCCAGCCTGGCAGTCTCAACGCGCAACTCTTTGCATTTGCTTGCCGGGGCGAACGACTACCGCACGGTGGATTTAAACCTGCCGGAAGCTGAGCCTGGGGAACTCACTATGACGAGTGCTCCGATCGGAACCGGCGAACCCTGGGTTGGGCAATACGTTTCTATTGACGGCGGCGCTCGTTGGCAAAGCACACTGTTGCCGGGATATCCACAAGACACGTCGCCCCAAGGCCTAGCTTCGCCCCTTCATGGGTTTACGACTGCGGCGGACCCGGTGATCGCTTCGGGAACCAACGGCATGTTTTACTACGCCGGCATCGCCTTTAACCGAGGCGCAAGTTACGGCGCGATGTTTGTCGCCCGCTACATGGACTTGAACAACAAAGAAAACGGCGACATCACGCAGGACAGCTTTCCCATCCGTTACATCAACACTGTTCCAGTTGCATTCGGCAGCAACATGCCGGCGCAGTTTCTGGACAAACCGGCACTCGCTGTCGATATTCCGCGCGGCAGCGCTACTTGCAGCCTCTCCGTTCCACAGGGCGGGACGTCAGTCTCGCAAACCATACCGGCCGGAAACGTTTACGTCGCTTACGCGAATGTTGCAAGCAGCAACGGGGGCCAGACAAGCACGATCAACTTCAGCCGCTCAACGAACTGCGGCGCTTCCTGGAGCGCCCCGATTGCAATCAGCCAGCGATACACGTTAAGCCAGGGCGCCACCATCCAAGTCGATCCTGAAACGGGAATCGTTTATGTCGCATGGCGGGTGATACGCAGTGCGCAACAGCCTAACGACGGCATTGCAATTGCCGCGTCTCTCGACGGCGGACGCACTTTTTTTTCGCCGATCACGCTAGTCAGTCTGCCGCCATTCAGTTTTGCGAACCCCACGGCAGCAGCGTTCTTCGACCAGAACACGACCGGAGCGAGTTTCCGGACGACGGCCTATCCGGCATTGGCAGTTGCCGACAGTGGCATTGCCTTCATTCCAGGCCCAATCTATCTGGCGTGGTCACAACGCGGGGTTGGCCCAAATCGGGAAGCCAGGATTATGATGCTGGCGATCCCCGGTAATGCCAACTTCTCTAACGGCACTTTCACGCCGCCAACGCCTTTTCCCCTGGATAACGGGCCTATTACGAACGACGAGGGAGGAGTGTTCAACTTGACTTCCGGCTTCCAGCTAATGCCGGCGATGACCTTCAACCAAGGCAAGTTGATGGTGCTCTACTACGACCTGCGTCAGGATCACACGATCGGCGAGTTCACGCCCAGCGTTTCTAACGGAGCATTCACTCCGGATGCAAAGGGTAATTTCTTTGAGGAGACGCGCGATCAGGTTGGCGAAAATCCCGACCCTTCTCTGTATTCCCCTTATTTCATAAGCGATGCAGGACTGACAGTTCGCAGGCATACCATTGACGTAGTCCTGGCGGAAGCGAACGCGAGCTTCTCCACGCCGACATTCGGATACGCGCGCGTGTCTCAGTACGATCTCGGCCTGTTTACCGGGGAGAGTGCGGGCGAAAGCGCTCCCTTTCATCAATTGAAGTTCAATCCGCCGAATCTCCCTATGTTCATCCATGGGACCGGCGCCTTTATGGGTGATTACCTGGGCATCTCTGGCCAGCCCTTTGTTTTAGTCAAATGCGGAAACTCGCAATGTTGGACTTACAACAATCCTTCTCCACCAGGAGTGGCAGGAACATTTCTTGCGGCTCCCAAGCCGGCTCCGACGTCAGCGGTGCATTACGCGTCCTGGACAAGCAATCAGGATGTGATTCCGCCAATCGACAATGATTGGACGAAATACACTGCGATCGGAAGCGGAACCAGTGTGTACGACCGCAGCACCACGCTTTCTTGCACACCGGGATATGACGGCACCCGTAACCAAAACGTTTATTCCAGTCGCATCACCCAGGGCCTGTTGGTGTCGTCCCCGCAGAGTTCGAAACCTCTGAGCTTAACGGTCGAAAGAGGGTTCGTAGTCCTGGTGCAGAACCACACAAGCGGGAGATCGACTGCGAATGGCCCAGTGAACTATTTTCGGCTGGCCATCGCCAATCAGCCGGTGAATGGATTTGCATCCTTTACACAGTTGGTGCCGCCGAGCCCAGTGACATCGCAGCGAATCAGGAACTTCTCGCGTGTCACGAGCATTGACGCAGCGATTGCGCCGCATACGGGAATCGCGCGTACTATTTTCGCGGTTTCGAGCAGTCCGACTGCCAGCATTCTGGTAAATGTAACCGAGATCGATGCTTTTGGAGGGAGGCCAATTCAGGGCGGACTTTCCAGCTTTATTCTCCTCAACGCCGACGGCACCGTTCCCTCTGGGCTGGTGGATCCCAATGGTAAGACCGGCAGCGGCAGCATTGCAGGCGTCGAGTTGTACGACCCGAACGTGAGTGCGCCCAACGTGAGCGCGCCGAATGTCAGCGCACCCAACGTCTCGGCGCCTAACGTCAGCGCCCCGAACGTCTCTGCAGCGAATGTCTGCTCCCCAAATGTAAGCGCTCCGAATGTCTCAGCGCCTAATGTGAGCGCCCCGAATGTGAGCGCCTGTGGAGTCGCAAGCCCGAACGTCAGCGCTCCCAATGTCAGCGCTCCGAACGTCTCTGCAGCGCCACCTTCCGACGCAACTTACAGCCTCACCAACAGCGGCAATACCAGTGCGTCTTACCGGGTTGCCGTCGTCGGCGCCACGACCACTCCGTTGCAGTTACTGGTTTCGCAGATATACATGACGCCTCAAACCGATGGAAACTGCAATCTGATAACGCAGCAGCAGAACATCACATTGGCAAATGTTCCCAATGTGCCGGTCGTTTCCCCAAGCAATCTGGGCAATCCCAATGTAAGCGCTGCCCCGGTTACGGAAACTACGGTGTCTGTGCCGCCTGGCGACACAGTTTATTTCACCCTGCGCGGAGACGTTTCCCTCGACCGAATGCGTGAAATAGTCGGCACCGAAGTAAGTGTAGCTGTTCAGCCACATGCAATTGACAGCAACAATACAACCGCGACTACTCCGGCACTGGCGCTCTTCATCGCCACCGCAGCGTTGCCCGATGGGGTTGTCGGTCGCCCCTATGGTTTCTTCCCGCCGGCTGCACTGGAGCTACCTCCCAGTGTTCAATTAGCAGCCTCTGGCGGAAAAGCGCCATATACCTGGAGCATAGCTTCGGAGAACTTGCCTGCGGGTTTGACTCTAAGTTCCAGCGGAGTGCTTTCGGGCACGCCGACGTTCTCAAACTTGCCCGGAGCGATGGTCACATTTCAGGTTCAGGATTCGCTGGGAGTCGTGGCGATCAGAACCTTCGTGATCCGCATCGCTGATCCAATTCCAGCGGCGCCAACTAACCTAACGGCAGGCGCGCTTGGCTCGGGTGACGTCAACCTGACTTGGAACGCAAGTACATCTTCAGTTGTTGGTTATAACGTCTATCGCTCGAATACAGCGGGGGGGCCATACACGAAACTGACTTCTCCAGGTGCGAACCTGCTAAGTTACACCGACACTACTGGCATTGGAGGTCAGACCTACTTTTACGTCGTGACCGCGTTTGGTGTGGAGAACGTTGAGAGCCTTGCATCCAATGAGGTTTCTGCGCTTGTCACAATCGTGCCTGTGTTTGTGGGTCAAGCCGTGGATCCAACAGGAGATGCACTCGGCGGTGGCACTAATCCCGACCTTGTATCGGCAACAATTACCGTGTTCAACAGCAATATGGCTAGCTTGAGCGTACGCTTCGCCCCAGGCACGTTGAATGCGGCAACCACCTCCGTCGAGTTTTCTCTCGATATCGATCAGAACGTTCAAACCGGCTCGCGAGGTATCGACGGCGGCTGCTCCTTACCTGATGGCGATCTCATAGGCACCGACTACATCGTCGATTTAGACTCTGGCTTCGCCGACAATCAAGCGACTATCTACCGCGCTACAAGCAACAACTGTGCGCAATTCGAGGCCATCAACAGCGCGCTCGTCACGATTGTGACCGACGGCATGGATGTTGATGTGCCGCTGTCGGCGCTGACAAATGCTACCGCCGGGTTGGCTGCCCGCGGACCGTGGAACTTCAAAGTGACGGTGAGCACGTTCCTCGGGGATGGAGGTTTCACGGCCATCCTGGATCGAATGCCCGACACGGGCGTGGCGCCAGCATCGACGGCTCCGCCCGGGCCGCCAATACTGTGATTGCGTTTAATGGCTCCGGCACCTGAGGGTAGAGGATGCTGCGCCTCCACCATGCCGGTCGATTCAGAGAGACACGCAGTCCTTCGCAAAAACTGTCATTGCTCAGCTTGCTAGATGGAAATTCGGATTGCGTTCACTGCGCTTGGGAGCGATTGGTCGCTCGCCTTCAAGAACCGTTATCGACGCGAATGACAGTCTCATGCAGACGCAACATGCTGCGTCTCTACCATAGGCCATAGGAGTTACTTCTGAAGCCGCTGGCGGACGTCGGTTAGCAGCGAGTCGCCCTGTGCATCTTTTCTGAGTTGGGCATAGGTCTGGTAAGAATCTTTGGCTGCCGGGCTATTGAGACCTTCCTGCGCGCGACCCAGGTAGTAGTAAACCTGCGGGAAGACGAAGTACGTTGGAGACTCATCCAGGAATAGTGCGGTCGCTTCTCCGCGACGTTTGAGACACTTCTCTAACTCCGATTCTGCTTCCGCGAAAGTGCCGGCTTCAACGTAGGCACGGCCAGCGTCAAAGCGCCCCATCCATGTGTCAGCCATGTTCTGGGATTCCAAAAAGAATCTGAGAGCCTGTTGCGGTCTACCATGGCTAAGCTGGATCTCCCCCTCAATCAACTTTGCATAAGCTTGCGGGTCTGCTTCCAGCGACCTGCTCAACTCATGTGAAATCGATTCCGCCTGTCCATCCTGCTTCGCAGCAATATAGACACGTGCCGCCCAGAAGCGGATTGGGAGCTCATGGCTCAAGGCGAGAGCTCGCTCGGCAGTGCGTACCGCCTGCTGGAAGGTGGTCGCCAGCAGTTGCGCTTGCGACAGCATAGCCAGCTTGTTTGCCGCTCCATCCGGATTCTTGTTATTCAGATCCTGAGTGATTCCCGCTTCCAGAATCTTGATCGCTTCTGAGACGTGTCCCTGATACAAAGCGAGGTCCGCGAGGCCGGCGGAAGCAGCTGAGACTCCGTCGGGCCCGACCTTCTCAGCCTCGTGATACGTCCCGCTTGTCTGCTCAGGATGTCCAAGCGCCAGTTGTGGCAACGCGCTGCCAACATAAGCGAGCACGAGAGAAGGGTTCATCTCGCGGACGGCCCGCTGCTCCTGAATGGCAGTCTCAAAATCGCCCGCGTACATGGCATACAGTCCGACGTTGTTTCGCTGGATTGTATTGCTGGGATAGATCTGTACCGCTCGCCTGCCTTCTTCCAAGGCGCGCGTCATATCACGGCGGTAAAAATATGCGAGCGCAAGATTCGCGATGCCGGTGTTATCTGCGGGATACCTGCCGACCAGTTGCTGGAGCTCTTCCTGAGCTTTTTCGGGCTTTCGAGTCACAAGATAGTAGGACGCCCGAGTCCTGTACTTCTCGCGATCGCTCATGCTGTCGATTTTCGACAGGGCAAGCTGGAAGTACTTCTCCGCCTGCTGCGCTTGCTTCATGTTGTTGTACACGACTGCCAGCACCACATAAGCTCGGCCAAGCTCCGGATCGAATTCCAGAGCTTTAAGAGAATGCTTAATAGCCTCATCATACTTTCCGGTGAACTGGCCAACCTGCGCCAAGGCGTATTCATGTGCAGCTTCAAGCGAGTGAGTCGTATAAGTTTCCGCTGCAGCCAATTGCACGGCTTGCGGAGTTTTGTCGCCCAGCGCCTTGCGAATTCCCGCCGCTAACTTGCCCATGGCGACCAGCACATCCTGCTTCTCTGCCCGATCGGATTTGCTGGCGATAACTTTGTCCGTGATTCCATCGACCGCTCGAACTGTGACGCGATACGAATTACCCTCGCGAGCGATGGATCCACCAATCACGGTGCTAATGCCTTCGCGGGTAGCGACTAGACAGGCAAGTTTTTCGTCAAGCCGGGTGTTGCCCGGCTGTATCTGCAGCCCCAGCTTGCGTGCCTTGACCGAGTTGTACGAGGAAATGAAAGGAGCTCCTTCCATTGCCAGGCTGAACGCAGATTCCAGCGTGCCGTCAAATACCGGCTCCGAGGTGTTGTTCTGAAAATCTGAAACCAGGATCGTGACTGGAGGATGTTCGGCAGGCTGGCTTCTGGATGTCGTAAACCTAAAGACAGCAGTGACGGTCAGCGCTACAGCCAGCAAGGCAATGCTGAGAGTGAGTACCAAACTCGTGCGTGTCACTGCCGGGCGCGGCTGCACGAAGATTGATGCTGGATGCCTACCTTGTAGCTCTCCGAGCGCGGCGATCAGTTCATTAACGTTTTGGTAACGGTTCTTTGGATCTCTCTCCAGGCACTTGGCTACCACCGCGCTGAGCGATTTCGATACGGTTGCGTCAATGTCCGAAATAGGCACCGCGGGTTCTTGTGTCCGCTTCAGCAGACTGGCAACCGCACTCTCGGCCTTATATGGAGTGTCGCCGGTAAGCAGTTCGTAAAGGATCAAGCCGACGGTGAAAAGGTCGGAACGTTCGTCGAGCGGCTCGGCCTTGGCCTGCTCCGGGGACATGTACTGCATAGTGCCGAGCATCGCACCGGTTTGCGTCATGCCACCACCATCGACCATGCGCGCAAGGCCGAAGTCCATCACGACGACACGACCATTCTTGTCGCGCATGATATTGCTGGGCTTCAGATCGCGATGGATGACTCCTTCCGCGTGGGCCGCAGCCAATCCCGCGCAAGCCTGCTGCATGATGTCGAGGGCCTCGCCGGCAGGTAACTTGCTGCGTTGGGCCAGCAAGCTTCGCAGGTCCAGACCATCGATGAACTCCATGGTGATGAACTTGATCCCGCTGGATTCGTGCACGTCGAAGATGCGAATCACGTTCTTGTGCGCAACCTGCCGGGCGAGCAGTAGCTCCTGCATGAAACGCTGGAGCAGGTCAGGATTGGCGGCCAGATCGGGACGAATTACCTTCAGCGCGATCACACGATCGATGTCGCGGTCGTAGGTTTTATACACAGCGCCCATGCCGCCGAGACCGAGCATGGCCATGATCTCGTAGCGCCCGCCGAGCACAGTGCCGGGCTCGAGAATCGCAGAGGAATTCAGCGCCCGAGCTACGCCGGATGCCGCACCCCCGCCGGTTGGGACAGCGCCTCCGGTGAGCGGACTCGGAGTGCCGCTCCCTGAACTGGAGGCATCTTTAATAGCCGAGCCGGTGCCGGCGAGCGTCGGATCCTCGAATGGTCGGTCGCGCGGCTCCATGCAATGCCTCGGGGAACAAGTGCGGGAGAGTTGACGAAGTATACAACGAACTCGGCTCCTGGACGGCTAGAACTAGCGTCAGCGAGCGCGCATTTACGCGTCATTCGCGTCATTCGCTTCGGTTGGGTACATGGGTGTGGGGTGCGCTCGAACATCCGCTATAATCGGAGTAGCCCGCCGATTACCGGCAGAAGATTCAATCTGCCAAGGTCCGCACAATCTCCGGAGAGGTGGCCGAGTGGCTGAAGGCGGCGGTTTGCTAAACCGTTATAGGGTCAAAAGCTCTATCGGGGGTTCGAATCCCCCCCTCTCCGCCAGAATCGCCACCGCACCTTTCCGTTCTGCCTAGTCGTTCGTTGAGCTATCATGCATTTCACCTCTGCGACGAATTTCTAGTGAACTCGCTCGCCCGGACCCATGACTCACCGTTTTATCGGATCATCCTTGCCGCGTACCGAGGGGCACAGCAAGGTCACCGGCCAAGCACGTTACGTTGACGACCTCACATTTCCCGGCATGCTGCACGGGGTGACGGTGCGCACGCCGATTGCGCGCGGCCGCATTCGCCAAGTCAACTTCGCTCCCGGTATTCCTTGGGACGAGCTCACGATCGTCACTGCCTCCGATATTCCTGGCCGTAATCGCATCACGCTTATTGCCGATGATCAACCTTGCCTTGCCGAAGGAGTGTTCAACCACGCCGAGGAGCCCGTCCTTTTGCTCGCACACTCCGACAAGCAGCTTGTGGAGGAGGCACGCCGGTCGATCACGCTTGACGTCGAGCCTCTGCCCGCGATCTTTGGCATCGATGAGGCGCTCGCGAAAAAGGAGATCGTCTGGGGCGGGGACAACGTCTTCAAAACTTTTCTCGTGAATAAGGGCGATGTAGAGAGTGCGTGGTCACAGGCGGATGTGATTGTAGAAGGCGAATACGAGACCGGAGCGCAGGAACAGCTGTACATTGAGCCACAGGGGATAATCGCAATCTTTGATGCCGAAAAGGGATTAACTGTGTGGGGATCGATGCAGTGTCCCTACTACGTGCACAAAGCGCTCATGCCGCTCTTGAACCTGCCACCGGAACAAGTGCGAGTAATTCAGACCGAGACTGGCGGAGCCTTCGGCGGCAAAGAAGAATATCCGTCGGTGATCGCCTGCCATGCCGCGCTGCTGGCGTGGAAATCTGGCAAGCCGGTGAAGATCATCTACGATCGCGCAGAAGACATGGCGGCTACCACGAAACGGCATCCTTCGCGAACGCGGCACCGCACCGCTGTGACGCGCGCTGGCAAGCTGCTGGCGATGGACATTGAATTCATCGTAGATGGCGGCGCATACACCACGCTCTCGACTGTGGTGTTGTCGCGAGGCACCATTCATGCCGCTGGTCCGTATGTGTGTCCCAACGTGCGGATCCGTAGCACAGCTGTGGCCACAAACCATCCTCCACACGGCGCTTTTCGCGGCTTCGGAGCCCCGCAGAGTATCTTCGCGCTCGAGCGCCACATGGACCGTGTTGCGCGGGAACTAAACATGTCTCCGGACGAATTCCGACGCCGGAATTTCGTGCATGAGGGTGAGAGTCTCGCAGTCAGCCAAGTCATACGCGAGCCCGTAAATCTAGAGTATCTGATGGATCGTGCTTTTGAGCTGAGTGA
>C688J18823_10000849_pt1 | contig 18258 bp, 29 predicted proteins | sample HopSoiMetagenom1_FD_18823 | JGI IMG/M metagenome (IMG submission 18823) | reverse complement strand
GCCCGAAACGTGGATATTGGTCGGGTAACGCTCGAGCAGGCCTGGGCCTGGGGCTTCTCCGGCGTGATGGTGCGGGGGTCGGGCGCGGCTTGGGACTTGCGAAAGGCAGAGCCCTACGACTGCTATGCCGAGATGGACTTCGACATCCCCGTCGGACGAAACGGCGACTGCTACGACCGCTATCTCATTCGCATGGAGGAGATGCGGCAATCCGTGCGCATCATGAAGCAGTGCATCGAGAAGCTGAAGTCTGCCGACGGCCAGGGTCCGGTGCTCGTGCAGGACAACAAGGTCGCGCCGCCTAGACGTGGGGAGATGAAGCGTTCGATGGAGGCGCTGATTCACCACTTCAAGCTATACACCGAGGGCTTCCACGTTCCCGCCGGCGAGGTCTATGTCGCCGTCGAGGCTCCGAAGGGCGAGTTCGGTGTGTTCCTCATCGCGGACGGGACCAACCGTCCCTACAAGTGCAAGATCAGGTCGCCGGGATTCGCCCACCTGCAAGCGATGGACTTTCTCTGCAAGGGACATTTGCTCGCGGACGTCTCGGCGATCCTCGGGTCGCTGGATATTGTCTTCGGCGAGGTCGATCGCTGACTGGAAAGCTACAATGGAGGATCAGGATGGATATCAGGGAAAGCTCCGCCATGACCGAAGCGTCCGGCCTCGTGGACGATCAGTTCACCGCGCAGAACGGCTCGCACGCGCCGCACGCTGATACAAGAACAGGACTCGATGCGCCTTCCCAGGCGCCCTCGGCGCAATTGGCCGACCAACTGCGGAAGATGACCAGGGCAGCACCGCTACAAGTGGTCTTTGCGGCGTTTCTGTTGGGCGTTCTGGTGGCTCGGCGTCGCTAGACGTCGGCCGGGGCCGTCCCTTTCATCGGACGACCCCGGCCGTTACACGAGAATCAGGCCAACGCGTTCGTCACCGGCCGGCTCTTCATCTGCTCCACCTGTGCGCCGCTATCCGGCCGCGCCGGTCCGAGCACAGGCTCGTCGCCCAAAGGTTCGAACCCGGCCCGGAAGCTGCACGACCCCTAGCCGTCGAGCGAAGGGCCTTCGCAGTAGCGCCCCGGCTGCAGCGGCGCCGCGTTGCGTTCGGTGCCCATGAACATGTAGGCAGCGAGGTCAAGAGCGGCGACAAGCTCTACGAGCTCGAGAAGGGCCCGTTCGAGGCCGACCTCGCCGCCCGGCAGGCTGCCCTCGCGCAGTTGCAGGCGACATTGGAGAACGCTCGACTGACCACCGAGCGTGCGCGGGCCTGCTGAGCGGCCCTGCCGGATTGCAGTCCAACTATGATGCGGCGATCGCTAACCAGCGAAGCCTCGAAGCCCAGGTCCAGGCCGCGCAGGCGCAGGTAGAGGCATCGCAGATCAATCTTGGCTACACCGACATCACGTCCCCCATCGACGGCAAGATCGGCCGGACCGCTGTGACGGAGGGCAACGTGGTCAGCCCGTCTTCGGGTGTGCTCACGACCATCGTCAGCCAGGATCCGATGTATGTGACTTTTCCGTATCGGTTCGTGAGGCTCTGACGCTGCGCGACCGCTATGCGCGGCGCGGCGGCTTCAACGCCGTGGTCATTCGCCTGCGCCTGCCAAACGGCAGAGCCTACGAGCGCACCGGCCATCTGAATTTCGCGAACAACACGGTCACGACCAATACGGATACCATCACCCTCCGGGGCGAGATCGAAAACCCTCCCACCCAGCACATCGAGGGCAGCGGCACGCCGATTCGCGAGCTGTTTGATGGCGAGTTCGTGACCGTGCTGCTCGAGGGCGTACAGCCGATCGAAGTCCTTGCGGTGCCGCGCTCGGCTGTGCTGTCGGACCAGCAGGGCAGCTACGTCTTCGTGGTCGGAAAGGATAATATGGCGGAGCAGCGCCGCATCCAGGTCGGGCAATCGACGACGACGCTGGCCGGCGTGATCGGTGGATTGCAGTCAGGCGATCAGGTCATCGTCGAGGGCCTGCAACGGATCAGAGCTGGAGCCAAGATTTCGCCAGCACCGGGAAGCTCTCAGATCCAGGCCCAAATGAAGGAAAGTGCGGGGGAGGGCGGCGGCACAGCAGCGGTTGGCCGTGCACACGGGTCGGCAGCAGCTTCGGGCGGATCCACGACCGTGGCCAAGGCGCTGGCCAGGGAGGCGGGGGGCAGCAGGTCCAAACAGCAAGAGCGGCGGGCACTGATTTGATCTCGGCGATTTTCATCGACCGACCGCGTCTCGCCATCGTGATCGCATTTGTTATCACCATCGCCGGCGGACTGGCGTTGCTGCGCATCGCCGTCGCTCAATTCCCGGACATCGTGCCGCCCCAGGTGACGGTGTACGGTACGTTCCCCGGAGCGTCCGCCGCCGTCGTCGAATCCAGTGTCGCGCAGCCGCTCGAGGCGCAGATCGTCGGCGTCGACCAGATGCTCTATATGAAATCCACGAGCGGGAATGACGGCAGCTACAGCCTCACCGTATCCTTTGCTCTCGGCTCCGACCCGAACATCGATACGGTCAACGTTAACAACCGGGTGCAGACCGCGCTGTCGCAGTAGTCATCGCAACGGGGGCTGCCCAAATGAGCCGGCGCGCGGTAGGCACCGCGGTCTTCGGGGGTATGCTGGCGGCAAGCTTGATAGGCATATTCCTGATCCCGATGGTTTATATATTCTTCCAGAATGCGCGAGAGCGAGTGAAGGGGCCCGGTTCGCGCGGGCGCAAGATCACTGCCGGCCGTCGAGTAGCCAATGGCTTGAACGAGCGCGGGCGCTGGCGATCGCTTGTCGCCATTCGCAGATCGAGCTTCGGATGACGGGAGGCCGGAACAACTCCAGCCACCGATCGCGAGCAGATCAGTTGGGCGGATGTCGTCCGAAAGGCCTGGCTCAGGAGCTTCGCTATCAAATCTCAAAACGGCGACCGTGGCGAGGAACGCTCCCCCAATCGCCTGCATTGCGTTCGCAGATTGTAGCCGAACTGGAGCAATGCGATGAGCTATACGGGACGTTTATTGACGTTGACGATTGCATTCCTCCTGATCGGGAGCGGCATTTGGGCAAATCTCGGCTATAAGCCCTTCCGCGATTCACGCGGCCTATGGTTCACCCAAGCGATGCGCGGCATGGCTTCAAATTAGTACGTCTGCCGGCGCACGTAGATGCGGGTGGGGCGGATCGACCGGAAGTCGCATTTTTCCGTTGCCCTCATCACATGTTATTTCGGTCTCCGCCGTTTCGTCTACACAAGACGTATAGACCTGCTTCGGCCGTGCAGGGCGGATGTACCCCTGACGAGCCGCAAGGCCTCGGCCGGGGCCTTTTGCATGTGGCGAGGCTCGCGCAGATGGCTCCCCCTCGGTCGAGCGCTTGAAAGCGCTTCGACAGGGACGCCGCCCGAAGAAGCGATCAGGCCATGGGCTCGTCGTCACGAGGTGGCGCATTCGTTCGCTGCCCTTTGCGGCTCAGATCGCTGGGGACGATGCGGTTGTTGCGATCGACTGCGACTTGCGCCGCCGCGCTGGTATCTCCGGCTCGTGCCGCGAGCTCTTTCAGGATCTGGCGGGACTCGCGCGCGGCCTGGCCCCGGCCAAGTTCCTGCGGGGATTTTCGTCGACCGGCGGTCAGACGAGCGATGGCGAAGACAAGTACCAGCGCAAGGACTGCAAACGCGATGATTTCCATCGGAGATGAACAATGTGGACGGCACCGCAGTTCCTAGTGAGCTGGCGAGGGCCCCCCGTTCGAACAGAGAAAGCCGCCGGCTTCCTCACCCTGACGGCTTCAGAAGTACGTAGCTGTTGATCGTCTTCTAAGCTGCCGTGCGTACCGCCGTTACCTTCGTTCGCGCATGCCGGCCCTTCCGACGCAGGCGGCCGTGTCTGCTGTGATCTGAAAGCAGAGATTGCGAAGCGGCCTCCCAGCCGGAAAGTGTCTTAGGAACCGCCGCGCATCGTTGCAGTTGCCGGTCGAAGGAGCCGCCCATGCGAAGCCTAAGCCTAGGTCAGGCAATTCTCATCGTCGCGTTGTGCGCCATGCTCGCACTTGTCGTGGTCGGTATCGTGTGGGTCTCGGATGCAACCAATGGCGTCGACGACGTCGCCATGGACGAGAACGGCTGGATCGCACTTGGTCTTGGATCGTTCTTTTCGCTCGCGATTGGCTGCGGACTGATGGCGCTGATGTTCTTTAGCAGCCGGCGCGGCTACGACGAGGCTGCAGATCCATTTCGAAAACGGAGCCGAGATAGAACATGAAGTATATCGCGATGTTTCTGAGCCTCATGTTTGGCAGTTTGCCCTTTGCCCTCGCGCAGAGCAATTCGGGCGGGTCGGCAGCGGGACAAACAACGACCAATTCGTCGAGCGTGCAGGGTACCGCGGGCACGAACGCCAGCGGCACCATCCATACCAACCAGGGCAACAGCTACGGCAACAATGCGGCGGGTGGGATCAGTCCAGGCAGGGATCGGACAAGCCAACCTGCGACGAGCAACGCCACGTCCGGCTCATCAGGGCAGGGCAGCGGCAAGTAGCCCGCCGGCGAAGTCGGACGAGCGGGCGCGGCTCAAGTCGCGTGCTGCACCCGGATACTGGCTCTCCAGTTTCGCCGTCGTGACGTGCCAGCCTGGACTATCGAGCATGCGGCCGCGATCAGGGGCGAGGGATGTCGCCACTTTCATTCACAGCAGTGCTGTTGTGTCTCGCGTCCACCTTGGGTCTCCTCAACCGGACGGTTCTGCTGCTTCCCGGTACGTTGGGCTGACGGTGGTCGCGCTCATCGCATCGCTTGCTGTGATCGCGGTCGGCGCTGTCTTTCCCGCTTTGAATCTGGGACTGGCGCTCCGGGACATTTTAGGGATCCGGGAGTTGCCGGACACGCTGTTGAACGGCGTCCTCTGCTTCCTGCTTTTTGCCGGTACATTGCAGGTCGATGTTTCTGCGTTGTGGTCCCGCAAAATCACGGTGTTTCTTCTGGCGACGGCCGGCGTAGTGATCGCAACCGCGCTGTTTGGGCTGGGAATCTATTTCGCGTTCGGCCTCACCGGTGTGAAGATGCCGCTCTCCTGGTGCCTCGTGCTCGGTGCAATTCTGGCGCCAACGGATCCCGTGGCTGTCGGTACGATACTGTCGCGAGTTGGATTGTCCAAGAAGTTGCAGGCGGTGATGGCCGGAGAGAGCCTGTTCAACGATGGCGTTGCGGTGGTGCTTTTTCAGACCGCGCTGTCCTACGCGGTAGGGGCGCACCCCACCTTCGGCTCCATCAGTTTCGATCTTCTGCGGGAGATTGGTGGCGGCGTCATCATCGGCGCAGGAACTGGCTGGATTGGCTATTTGGCCATGAAGCGCATCGACGACTATCCCCTGGAGTTCACCATGTCATTGGCTGTTGCGAGTGGGTCTTATACGCTTGCCAACGGTCTCGGCGCCTCCGGCCCGATCGCGGTGGTGCTTGCGGGCTTTTGATTGGCAGTCGCGGACCCCGCCAGGCAATGAGCGAAAAGACGCGCCGCAATCGTACTCTGTTCTGGTCAGTGGTCGACGAGATTCTGAACTCGCTGCTGTTCATGTTGATTGGCTTCGAGATGCTCGGGCTGGCTCGTCTCGAAAGCTCGACCTTGTTCGTCATTGCACTTGCGATCCCGCTCGGTCTGCTCGTCCGAGCCGCAAGCATCATAGGCACCGCCTTGTGGCTTCATGCCAAGAATCCGAACCGTTGGCGCGCAATCGTGATCCTGACCTGGGGCGGGTTGCGCGGAGCGGTTTCGGTCGCCTTGGCGCTGAGTACCGGCTCCAGCGAATGGAAGAGCGAACTTCTGGCGATCTGCTACGCGGTAGTCGTGTTCTCGATCGTTGTGCAGGGTTTGACGTTGGAGCGGGTCGTGCGCCTGACCCGTTTGAAGGACGAGGTTGAGTGAGCTCTCTTGAGTGATGGCAAAAAGGTAAGGGAAGCCGATGCTCGAGCATCTTGCACGTGGGCGCAAACGACGCCCATCGCAAAAAAAGTTCTCGCATTTTAACTCAATTGAATCACTGAAATCCCGGATTCCGGTATCGCTTCGGGTGCCGGAAGAGGAGTTCCCATGTTCGACGCTGAAACTACGGCCATCCTGCGGGCCGTTCTCGATGAGGTTTGGGTGAGCGTCTCCCGCTACGAAACCAGCGCTCGCACAGATCTGCTCAGCCGTCCATGATCTGGACGTCACGCGTGCTCGTGATCTCAGTTGCGTCGGGGGAGGATCGTGGTGTTTCCGTCAAGCGGTAAGGGATGAGACGGCCGGAACGAACAAGACGGTGGATAGGAACGATGTGCAGCAGCCAACTTTGTTTCTGCATGCGTTTCAGACGCATGAGGCTACCTGTACGGTAGTCCGGAGCGGCCTCAGCCCTGGGTCTTTCCCCCAGGCCTGGGGCCGTTTCGTCAATTCCGACGGCCTCACTCCGTCGCCCGCAGACCCTGCTTTGTCGGCTCATAGCGTTGGCCGTGCTGCTCGAGCCAGCCGCCTTCGACCATTTTCCGCGCCAGAGCCATTGTGCATATCGGCTGAGTGCCGCCGGGATGGTAGAGCGCGTCTCCGTACTGAACCAGGTAGCCGTATACACGGGCCACTCGCAGCGGCTCGATCATCCCGGGAAAGAGAACGAACGGCTTGTCGGTCATTGCTTGTCTCAGGCGCGGGTACTCCCGCGTCGCGCTCCACTGACGCGTCTGGCCGCTCGTTCGACAGCCGCGCCCAAGGTCAGTCCCAGCACGACATCGGTCGTCCAGTGCGCAAGTACGGCCACTCTGGTTGCCGCCAATGCGCCCCCAATCGCCAGGAATACTGCGGTTTTCTTGGGATAGGCCCAACTCAGAGCCGAGACGATTGCACCAATATGCACACCATGGCCCGAGGGAAAGGAGTCATGCGGCTGGCCTGACGTCCCAACACCGCGTCGGTCCTCGCCTACGACGACTCGGTCCGGTCGTGTTCGATCGATCACTCGCTTGATGATCTTCGGCAACATGACTGCTGCCGTGAGCGATACAGCTACGTGATTTCGCGACAACGCGTTGCCGCCTATCGCCTCCGCGCGACATGATCCAACCTACGGCCGCCAACGTACCGAGTACACGAGCATCAGCCGCCCATGTCATAGATCTCGCAAAGTCCTGAATAACGGGGGTGGTGTGGCGGGCTGCCGAAGTCGCTATCGCTGTATCGATTGGAGTAGGCGGAATTAACAAATGTTTCATGGTCTCTTTTGGTTGATGGCGAGCGCGAGAAACGCGCACCTGTGACGACGCGCCGCACGCTCAGGCGTTCCTACTTGCCAGCGCAGCAAGTCGCTGGCCGCGGTGCTGGGAAGCAAACACCATCCTCTATTCACTGCCGGGCGTGGTGACCCCACGCGAATAGGAAACGTGCAGGTCGTTGAGCGTTCAAAAGCACGACCCTGCTTGAGAGGGTCGACAAGTCACAGGGACTATTGTGCGAGATGCGCGGGTGATCTCGGTTGTGCTGCTTGCGCTGCTGATCGCGGGCTTCCTCATCTCGGAGGCAGTCCGCCGCGAGACTCGCGACCGGCTGATGCCAGAGTGCCAGCTGCGAAACATCACCTATGCTCAAGTCCGCGAGTGCGCGGTCACGTCCCAGATGCAGACCCGAACTCGTTCATTTCAATCAGGCGGGTGATATCCGAATCCAGGAGTTTCGTGTCCGAGAGTTTCGCGTCCAGGAATTCGCGTCCGAGAGTTCGCGTCCAACAGTTCGCGCCTCTCGCGAGCTTAGGAACAGCCGCTTTCGCTGAGGAGTTGCAGGCACACGGCCCGCACCTGCATCAGGTCTGCTGTACCTGCAGCAAACCGTTTTCGCGCTGAGGTGCCGACGGAATCTCATCTGCAAGGACCGAAAGAAGATGGCGCGCTTCGGATACCACGTTTCACACGAGCAGTTTGCGCCTTCGGATCTGCTGCGTTGGACCAAGCGCGCCGAGGAGGCGGGCTTCGACTGCGCGATGTCGTCCGACCATTTCCATCCGTGGAGCGAACGCCAAGGCCAATCCGGGTTCGCCTGGTCGTGGCTTGGGGCCGCTTTGGAAGGGACCTCGCTACCCTTCGGCGTCATCTCGGCACCGGGTTATCGTTATCACCCCGCCGTACTAGCTCAGGGCGCTGCAACCCTGGCGCAGATGTACCCTGGTCGCTTTTGGCTGGCGCTCGGCAGCGGTGAGGCGATCAACGAATCTATCACTGGTCTGCCATGGCCCGAAAAGCAGGAGCGCAACGCACGCCTTCTTGAATGTGTAGAGATCATCAGGGCGCTTTTCGCCGGCGAGACCGTTACTCATCGTGGCCGCGTCACTGTCATCGAGGCAACGCTCTACAGCCGCCCCGAAGAGCCGGTCATGTTGGTCGGTGCGGCCGTGACGGAGAAGACGGCAGAATGGCTGGGCGGCTGGGCCGACGCTCTCATCACCGTTCAGGCGCGCCCGAAGCAGCTTGGAAAGGTGCTAGAGGCGTTCCGTCGCGGCGGCGGGCACGGCAAGCCTGTCATCCTGCAGGCGGCGCTATCATGGGCACCGAGCGAGCAAGAGGCTGAAGCCGAGGCGCTCCAGCAATGGGCTCCAAATGTCGCCGGCGGAGAGGTGAACTGGGACCTGCGCCGGCCACAGGACTTTGACACAATCGGCCGTCTCGTGAAGGCGGAGGACATTCGCCGGTCAGTCCTGATCTCCGCGGACCTGGGACAGCACCGAGCCTGGCTGGGCGAGTACGCGGGAATGGGTTTCGCCGAAATCCACCTGCACCAAGTCGGGCGGCGGCAACTGAGCTTTATCGACGCATTCGGGGAGCACGTGCTGCCGGCCTTGAGAGAGGTTTAACAGGTGGGCCCGGCACGACTCCCAGGCGCCCCATGAATTGGTCACCGGGTGTGCTCGGCGAGCGAGCGCCTGCGCCAAACGACTGCCACGGAAGCAACATCTGCGGCTTCTTGGCGTTGACACGCATGCAGAGGATAGCCTTCATCGCGCTCATGTTCGCGTTAGCTGTCATGATAGGCCGCTGGGCGGACGGTGACTTGCATACGGCAGATCGCAACCACCGCGAGCAGACCGTAGGACAAGCGCACTGAACGGACGCCGAAAGCAATGAGCGACACTGGTCCAAGCCCCAGACGATTGGCTTCTGTGGCCTGAGCTGAGCGTCAAACTGGCACGCCATAATCACAATCGTGACCGGCACCGGGGAGCCCGGAAACGCGAAGTACAGGAGGGCATCCTGTTGCTTGTCGCTCGATCGTGGCCGAGCCGCCCTAGCCTTTGAGCCCGAACTCTGGGCCTGCGGGGCTCTTTTGACCCGGATGCCGGGACGCATCCTGCGCGGGGACAAAGCAGCCACGCCCGGAATCGGCAGCCACTTGGCTGCAGGATAACAGCGGCTAGGAACGACCGTCGCATCTTCCCGTTCGACTCTGCATGCATCCGCACGACTACCGGTTGGCGCTTACGATCGCCCGAAACTACTTCGGGCGTCGAGGTTATGCCGATCTAGCCAGCTCTCGCGCGCTGGGTGACGCGATCATGCTGCTGGGTGACGCGATCATGCTGATGCACTCGAGAAGGGAAGAGCGACCACTGGCGATCGCTAATAAGGCGATAACTTTCCTGGAAAACCAATTGCAGGTAAACGAGGGCGAGCAGGCGGAGCCGTTTTCGTCGTTTCCGCGGTTTGTCTTCTACTAATACATGTGCCTGAGCTACGCCATCGGCCGCCTTTCCGCCCTTCCCGTGCTTTGGGAACGGTGATCAATGCTCAGGCGGGGAACGCGAACGGAGACGGTCGCAATGGTCGAAAATCTTTCCCTGAATGAAGAGAGAGAGGTACTCGCAAGTTATGATTGGGGAGCCCTGTGGCAGCACAAACTAAGAGGAACGATCGGTGCGCCTGCCCATTTCCCTGGTTAATTGCAGCTTGGAATCTGACATGGCCACGCGAGTCGTACTGGACCACAGCGGTGACAGCCGCCACGTCTTCGACAGGGTCAACGCGGAAGCCATCCTCCGAGCCGAGACTTTTTTCAATGAACTGACTGCCAAGGAGTTATACGGCGGCGGTACGGACGGGGGCCCGCGAGGTCACACGACTCGGAAATTTCGACCCGCTTACGGAAGAGACGCAGTTCAACCGGCGCCTGGTCGGAGGTTGCTCGAGCGGACGTTGGCCAACCGACGGCACCCGCTCCGATATGGGCTGCAGACCCTTGCGATCACCAAGCTGTATGGCGCATGTTGCGAAGAAAAGACGAGCCATGCGCGCTCGTGGCGGCTGCTTCGCAGCTGGCTTTCGCCCGAGCAAAACGTTCAGCTCGCTCGAAAGGGATATTTCGAGGTGGTAGGAAGCGACACCCGCAAGCGATACCGTATCGGGCGGGGGACGTCAGCCAATGTCAACGAGGTCGATAGCCGCGGAAGGCTCGGCCGAGGATGGTGCTTCGTACCGGTGGGGGGCTTGGCTGAAGGCGATGTGATGCTCAGTCAGAAAATAGCGCTCGAGACAAATGAACCGACTGCGCTGGCCGTGGCCAATAGTTTTCCCGCGCCCACGAGCTTCCATACATCCCGATCCCGGCTTTGGCTCTCGTGGATGGAGCCATGCTTGATTTCTGTAGCAGTGGCAAAATGGTGTTTCCGTGGTGGGTTCAGCTGACTAGAGGCGGCGGCGAGGGAGAGGGGCCGCCGATCAATTCGCCTCCTCGTTGACAGGCACAAGTGGGAAGACGTGCGTGCAGGAATGTTCGATGATTGCGCTTAGAGGCGCTCTTAGCGAGCTGGCTGAAGGTCTTGCCGGCGCAAAGCTTCGTTCCGACTTTGTCGGCAGTTGGAGATGGGCGCGGCGGAGCCGCCTTACGCGTCGTTGGGACATGTATTGTTCATGAGCCGCTCTCTCGTGATCGCAAGGGTTGGTCGAACGTCGCTTCACAGAAGCTGGATCGATTCCACCAAGAGACGTGATTGGGATCTCTATCTCTGTCCCTACGAAGAAATTGCATCCCAGACCGATTTGGAGTGCCAAGTTGGAGAGGTTATCCCCGGCCCGAAGTGGACAGGCCTCACCAAGCTGCTGAACTCTTGGTCCGGCTGGCATGACTACGATCAGATATGGATGCCGGACGATGACATCTTTGCCGCGCAAGACGGCATCACGAAGATGTTTGACATTGGCCGTGCGCTCGATTTTCATCTCTTCGCGCCCGCTCTGCATGAGGCTTCGTATTTCGCTCACTTCATCGCGATGCGAAACACGAGCTTCTTTGCCAGGCGAGTGGGTTTCGTGGAGATCATGATCCCGTGCTTCCGCCGTACGACGCTCCAGGAGCTCCTTCCCACTTTTGAGCTCTCGACCACAGGCTGGGGCTTTGGACTCGATTCCGCATGGCCGAAGATTCTGGGCTACCAGCACCTCGGCATCATCGACGGGGTATCTGTCGTGCACACCCGCCCCGTCGGGACGTTCAAGCAGCGGGAACTCCGCAATCGCGTGATGCAGGAGTCCGATGACATCCTCGCGCATTTCGGCTGTCGCCAGCGTATGGTCACATTCGCGGGAATCGGTGCCGACATGTGTGAAGTCAATCTCACCCCGGAGGCCCTCCTGATGCAGCTCGTGCGAGGATGGCAACACCTCTTTGATGGGTGTCCCGAAGCACTGCGATGGCTCTTTGATCAGCAGCGGTGCCTCTTATCGGATTCGTCCTACCCGACGTCCGGCCTGCCGACCAGTCCAGAATCTCGGGCCAAGAGCGGGTCAGAGGGCAGCAACTAGCTGCGATCCATGGATCAAGAGCGAATGACCCGGGCAGCGCTTGAGCCTGAAGACTGCTCCAGCAACCTGCCCGAGGTCAGGAAGGCTTGATGCACGTCGGACAGGCTGCCGACGATCGCCTCTGACAAAGCTATCATTTCCGTTGTCGCGGGAAGCAAGTCCGGAACCATTATGACCCTAATTCCCGCGGCATGGGCCGCGCGAACGCCGTTGTATGAATCCTCTAGCGCGATGCATCTATCAGCTGGCAAACCCAACTCGCACGCCGCCTTTGCAAACAGGTCGGGGCTCGGCTTTCCCCTTGCAACATCTGTTCGGGTGACAACAGCCTCGAACCATTCCGTTGCCTGTACCGCGGTCAGCGTCCGCATGGCCTTTTCTCGGGAGGAGGAGGTTGCGAGGGCCTTGGGAATTCCCAGGCGCTTCAGAAGCGTGAGGAGCTCTTCAGCTCCCGGCTTGAGAGCGAGATGACCTGCCCTTACCAGCGTTTCGCACGCAACCGCCGTCTCTCTGACGTATTGTTCCGCCGGAAAATCCAGACCGTAGCGCAGTCGCAATAGACTGAGCGAGCCGTCTTCAGGAAGACCGATCATGCCGGTGAACGTTTCGGCGTCAGGCTCGATGGCGAATACCCCTGCTGTTTGGACGAGAGCTTCGCGTGCCAGCCGCTCACTATCGACAAGCAATCCATCCATGTCAAAGATGACGCCGCGGATATTTGACAGGTTCACGTTGAGACCCTCGCGGCCGTCATCAGCACTCTCGACACGGCTCCGCGTGCGCCCAGCAGCCTCAGAAGGTCTATCGCTTCGGCCAGTTGATCGCCAAATGCCGGGACCTGCGGCAGCTCGGTCCCGAATATGTCTCTCCTGCACAGCAGTCGCCGGACAAAATCTCTGGTGTCGCCCGACGTGGCGGCGAGATCTTGCAATGCGGGAGCGGCATCATCCTCGAGATTGCCGGCATAAGGCATCATTCTGGCAGTGCAACAGGCCCACGCAGCCACCGCCAGCACCGTGCATGGTGATGACCGGCCCGCGACGATGTTTTCTCTCACGGAGTCCAGCAAGCGCGGTTGCAGCTTTTCCGCTCCATTTCTGGCGATCCTCTGTAGCTGGTGCACGATGTACCTGTTCTGCCAGCGTTCCAACAATTGACAGCAATAGGCGATCAGGTCGTGATTGCTCGGGGGAATCGTCGGGACCTGCTCGTCCACCATCAGACGCGATACATACCTCAGGTAAAGCGGGTCGAGCACGAAGTCGGAGACAGTCTCCAGCTGTGACAGCATGCCGAGGAACGCAATGGCCATGTGTGTGCCGTTAAGAAGCCTCAGCTTTGAAGCCTCCCATGCGGCTACGTCGGAGACGTATGTGGCGCCCGCCCGTTCCCAGCTCGGCCGGGGTCCTTCAAAGTCTTCGATCACCCATTGGCGAAAAGGCTCGGTTGCGACGGCCGCCAGATCCTGGAGGCCCAGGAGGCCGGTGGCTGCAGCGCCGTCCTCGCTGGTCGGTACCGGCACGATGCGGTCCACGACTGACGACGGGGATTGTACGTTCCGGTCGATCCAATGCGCCAACGAAGCGCTCTCACGGTCGGCTCGCTCGAGTAGCGTCTGGCGCAGGCGGCGGCCGTTGGCCGGCATGTTGTCACAGGAGATCAGAACGGGCGGGGCTGTTCCACGAGCGCGTATTGTTGCGAGGCCCTCGACCAGTATCCCTATCGGATCAACAGGAGAGTCCCACGGCACCTCGACGGGCGCGGCGTCCGGCAAATATCCCGACGGCGTGATCGTCAGGGTGACAATGCGTGTCCGAGGGTCAGCGAACGATGCAATTACACGCGAGCGTTGAGCCCGTGCGAAAAGGACGTCCCTTAGCACGCCGACGACTTGCGCACTGACGTGGTCGCCGCCTCGCTCAAGCACCGTGTAGAGGAAATCCTGAGGCGCAAGCAATTGCCTGATTTTTCTGCTGCGGAAGCTCACCCCGACCACGCCCCACGCGGAGCTACCTTCCAGTTCGATGGCCCTCTGGGTGAAGACGTTCTGATGTGCCCGGTGGAACGCGCCGCAGCCAAAATGCAAAATGCCTGGCCGTAGCGTCTGGTGGTCGAAAGACGGCCATCGGATGTTTTGGTTCTCACACCTTCCGTTGGCAATACCAAGCCTCTGCACCGGCCGTGTCCGCGCGCCGAGACTTATTGCAAACGAGCTTCGATGAAATGCCTTGGTCATCGCCTTTTCCGTGAATGCGAGTTGGCAATGCCGGTGTGTGAGGCTGGTTGCTATTTGACAGGCGCTCTTCAGAAAAACAGCAACCAACGTCTTCGAAAGGCATTGGCTCTCCACCACTGAAGGAGGAAACGGTCAGTGAGACAGCATCTCGTCATCGCCCGTGTCGGCAGAAGGTCGTTGCATCCGTTCTGGCTCGAGCCCGCCAAGGACCGCAGCTGGGACCTTTACCTATGCCCATTCCAGCAGCTTGATCCGGCTCATGGTGCCGACTGTGAGGTCGGCGATGTAGTGCCTGGTCCGAAATGGGCCGGGTTGAGAACCCTGCTCAACAGCTGGAGCGGGTGGAAAGACTACGAATACGTATGGTTTCCGGACGACGACATCTTCACCAACCAGGATGACATCAACGCCATGTTCAGGCTTGGAGGGGCCTTGAATTTCGAGCTTTTTGCGCCGGCGTTGCAGGAGGGCTCGTACTACGCCCACTACATCACGATGACAAATCAGAGCTTCTTCGCCAGGCGCGTCGGCTTTGTCGAGATCATGGTCCCTTGCTTTCGAAGCGAAACCTTGGAGCGCTTGCTGCCGACCCTGGAGCTTACGACAACGGGGTGGGGCTGGGGTTTGGACTCCGTATGGCCGAAGCTCCTGGGGTACGAAGGGCTCGGAATCCTGGACGGTGTTCCAGTCCTTCACACGCGTCCTGTCGGCAGTTTCAGGGATCCGGATCTCGGAAGACGTGTGATGGAGGAATCCGATCGGCTGCTGCAGCAGTACGGCTGCCGACAGGAAATGACGACCTTCAGCGGCATCGATGAGGCGCTTGCAGATGTTGCGCTTACGCCGGACCAACTGCTAGTTCGCCTCGCCGAAGGATGGCACTACCTCCTCGACAGGGACCCGGCCATCTTGCGGTGGACCGTTGAACACCAACGGAGCTCGTTCGAGTGGAAGCAATATGGGACGGAAGGCGCGCCGAGCGGGCCGTTCCGAAGCCTTCCGATTACCCTTCCGGGCACAGCTCAGACGAGCCTGACTGCAAGAGCCGCTCCTCCCGGTAATAACGTTTGCGCCGGTCGCGCCGGTGAGCCAGCTCTCTATCCGAATTCCCATTGTGCTTGAGATTGGCCAGGAGCGAGCGGCTTCCTGCAAAAGAGCCCGAACATGCGCGGAAATCTGCTTGGCAAGTCATCCCGCACCCGCAAGCCATCGGCACGGATTGCCCAGAAAGCAAATGAACCTGCGGCTCAGTTCCGCCTCGGCTCAGTTGTCGCAACGGTCTGGCGCGATGGTCAATCGTACAGCACCGTCCTGGCAAAAACTTTCCCGGAAAGAGATGATCACATGCACACCGACCGTCTCGATTCCGATGATCTTCTGAATGCGGCGAAGTGCCTCGAGCAGGCGGAAAGGTTTGTTGCCGCTCAACTCGGTAGGCCGCCGCGGCGCTAACATAGGCGACTGGAACGGGTACTCCGTTGTCCCAAGGCGCGCGCGCTGGTGTTCAGGTCTGCCACTTTCAAGATTATTCCAATCACATAACCTGTGTTAACGGTCATTGCGACGCTCAGGGCAGCGATCTCCCTGCGCAGCCGCTATTTGCCGAGCCCGCGTGGTAGCTCAGAACAGCGCACGTAAGGCAATGCTTCCGAACAGCGCGTTTCTGCTGCGGAGAATCACTTCTAGGAACGCGCCACGATCGGCCATGTTAGCTTTGCTGAAGCAGCCACAAGGCTGAGCAAGGCGGGCGAAGATCTGATCATGAAATTGCCTATTCTCGTCACCGGCGGTGCCGGATACATCGGAGCCCATTGCTGCAACGCCTTGGCGGATGCCGGCTTCGTGCCAATAACATTTGACAATCTCAGCACGGGCCACACTGAATTCGTCAAATGGGGGCCGCTGGTCGTTGGAGACGTGCGCGATTGTGCAAGTGTGAACCGAGCCATCTCGGACCACAAGGCCGCCGCTGTGGTCCATCTCGCCGCCGCCAGTCTGGTCGGCGAATCCGTCGTCGATCCGGAGAAGTACTATTCTCACAACGTGGAAGGCAGCCTCTCAGTACTCCGTGCTATGCGCGAGACCGGCTGCAACCATATGGTTTTCTCAAGCACGGGCGCTGTGTACGGGAACGCCGGCAGCGAGGCGCTGTCCGAGCAATTGCCGTGCTCTCCTGTCAATCCGTACGGCCGTTCCAAGCTCATGGTTGAGCAGGCCTTGGCCGACTACAAGGCAGCCTACGGCTTAACCTCATTCGCCCTGAGATACTTCAACGCGAGCGGCGCACGACCAGAAGCGGGCATCGGCGAGCAACGCCAAAACGAGACGCATTTGATACCGCGAGCCATGTCGGCTCTCTCGGGACAGCTTGGCGAGTTCGCCATATTCGGGACCGACTATGCCACCCCCGACGGTACGGCCATCCGCGATTATATCCATGTCATGGACCTTGCTGCGGCCCATGTCAGCGCGGTGCAGGCCCTGCTGGCGGGACAGAGTGGAGCTTGCTGCAACCTCGGCACCGGCCGTGGATATTCGGTCAAGCAGGTGCTCGACGCTATTGCAGACGTTGCTGGACGCAATGTTCCGCGTGCCGTCCGTGAACGTCGGGCTGGGGATCCTCCGGTTCTTGTTGCGGACCCGTCCGCGGCGAGGCGGATCATCCATTTCAGGGCCGCGGCATCTGACCTCCGGACCATCGTGTCGAGCGCATGGGCCTGGCATGTCTCCCGTCACGGCGAAGGCGCTCCGGCTCGTGCACCCGTCATGAATAGTGCCGCGTCCGGCAAGATTGCGAACGCGACTGTGCAGCCCGGAGTGTGAGCCGTGTTGGATATGGTTCGGGATGAGGTTACTGAAAGAGCGTTCGTCGTTCTGCCGATCTTGTCGGCCGACGGGGCGCGGAATGCGCGCTTCTCGCGAGATCCGGCGCAAAGGCTCGCGGAGACCGTGGGACTTACCGAGGCAATCGGGCTGCGCGTCGAAGGCTCCATGCTCGTCAAGCTGGAACGGCCCCACGCCCGGGCGTACGTCGGGACCGGAAAGGTTGAGGAATTGCGTTCTCTCATCGATGCTCATCATGTTTCCCTAGTGATCTTCGATGAAGCGCTATCGCCTGTTCAGCAGCGAAATCTCGAGCAATCCTGGCAGGTCAAGGTGCTTGATCGGATAGGGCTCATTCTCGAAATCTTCGGTAGACGCGCAAAGACGCGGGAGGGGCGACTTCAGGTCGAGCTCGCGCATCTCGAATATCAGCGCAGTCGACTGGTTAGGTCATGGACACATTTGGGGAGGCAGCGGGGCGGCTTCGGCTTTTTGGGAGGTCCCGGAGAGACCCAGATCGAGTCCGATCGGAGAAATCTAAGGGAGCGAATAGGCCGCATAAAGATCCAGATCGAAGAGGTCAGGTCCAAGCGTCGGATGCATCGGTCGCGGCGCCGACGTAGCGATTTTCGCAGCGTCGCCTTGGTAGGCTACACGAATGCAGGAAAGTCGACCCTCTTCAACAGGCTCACTGGGGCGCATGTCGAATCCAGTCCGATGCTATTCGCGACCCTCGACCCGACGGTCAGATCGTTATGGTTGCCTCACGGGACCAAGGCGGTCCTCTCCGATACTGTCGGTTTCATTTCCGACTTGCCGACGACTTTGGTCGCTGCATTCCGGGCGACGTTGGAAGAAGTGACGCAGTCCGACCTTGTCTTGCACGTCCGAGACATTGCCAACCCGGAGACCGAATCCCAGCGCGAAGACGTCCGGATTGTGCTGAGACAAATTGGTTTGGAGCCTGACGATGGAGAGCGATTCCTGGAGGTCTGGAACAAGGTCGATCAACTTGATCTGGACGCGCGGTCCGCCCTGTACAAGAAGGCTGCGCGTCCGCCGGGCGCTCCGCAAGTGTTCGTTCTGTCCGCGCAGAGTGGCAGTGGTGTCGATGCACTCAGGGGGGGTATCGAAAAGCGCCTGATTCAGGGCCGAAGGATTGTGCGAGTCTTTCTCGACCCGGCTGCAAGCGACGCGATATCCTGGCTCTATAGCAACGCCGAGGTTCTAGAGTCTCATGCTGAAGCGGGTCGTCTTGTGCTTAGCGCTCGTATGCAAGAAGGCATGTACGAGATCTTCAGCAACAAGTTTCATGGCCCGGAAGCTGACTTCTCCGAGCAGAGGCGAGGAGGAGAGGCAGCTGAGTAAATCTAGCTTGTACTCTTGGCCGGCCGCC
>C688J18823_10000848_pt1 | contig 18264 bp, 15 predicted proteins | sample HopSoiMetagenom1_FD_18823 | JGI IMG/M metagenome (IMG submission 18823) | reverse complement strand
CGCCGAAGTCGATGAATTCGAGCATGCCGAGCGTCGCGAAGCGGATGCCGAAGCCGTATTTGATGGCCTTGTCGATATCCTCTGCGCTCGCCACGCCCTCCTCGACCATGCGCGCCGCTTCGTTCATCGCCAGCGTCTGGATGCGCGGCACGATGTAGCCGGGGCGCGCCGCGCACACGACCGGCACCTTGCCGATGGATTCGAGCAGCGCTTTCAGGCGCGCCGTAACGGCGGGATCGGTGTGCTGGCCGGGAGAGACCTCGACCAGCGGCACGAGAAAAGCCGGGTTGAGCCAGTGCGCGTTGAGGAAGCGCTCGGGATGCTCGACCGCGGAAGAAAGATCGTCGACGAGAATGGTCGATGTCGTCGACGCGATGATCGCGGTTGGCCCCGCGATTTCCGCGGCCCGGGCGAGAACATCGCGCTTGAGGTCCGGCACTTCCGGCACGGCTTCGAAGATGACACCGGCGGACGAGAGGACTGCCTGCGCATCCTTCTCCGTCACCACGGAGACCCGCGCAATCAGGGTCTCCACCTTGACAGGATCGAACAGGCCGAAGCCCGCGAGCGTTGTCAGCACATTGCGCACTTCTCCGAGTGCTTCGGCGGAGAGCTTGCTGGATGCTGCCGCGTCACGCGCTTTGAAATCGACCAGCGTCACCGTGTGTCCCGCATAAGCGAACACGACCGCGATACCGCGCCCCATGCGCCCGGCGCCGAGACAGGCGATGCGTTCTCTCATGGAAGACTCTCGGCGAGAATCCTTTGGACGGCATTTCGATCGGAGGGCAACCCGAGCGACGCCAGTGTCCGTCCCGTCTCCATGAAATCCTCGCCGCAGATCGCGCCGCCGATCGACAGGAACGCGCGCGCGAGCGGCGTCCGCACGCCGGCAAGTTCGCCGCATGAGACGAGAAATGACAGCCCGATCCGCACATCTTCGAGCATGTAGCGATGCTGCGTCAGCACGATGTGCTCGCGCCAGTCGCCGCTATCGGTGAGCTTGTCATGCGAGCCGCGGCCATACATCCACTCCTCACCTTGTTCGGCGTAGTGATGAGCGAGCGGAAAGTGCGGCGCGCCGTAACCGAGCGCCTCGCGCACCGCGATCCGCTCCGCATCAAGCGCGTCGGTGACTCGGCGCACCGCGGCCTGCGTGCCCTCCCGGTGGATGTCCCAGCGCGGAAAGTGTTCGAGCGGCGCGGCGTTCATCACGATCAGCGGCGGATGGATGATCGGCCCGGCATTCATCAGCGCGGCCGAGAGCGCATTGCCGCAATCCTCGATCACGCCAGGAAAGGCGCGGCCGATGACGGCGAGCGCATGATCTTTCAGCCGCAGCGGGAGCACGCCGGTCGGGAGCCGCTTCGCCCGGATGGTGATCGCGACCTCGAAGGGTCCATGCTTGCGCGCGAGCCAGGGCAAGGTGCCGGTCTCGGCGAACGCCACATCGGCGCGATTGCCGGCATCGAACACCGCCTTGGCAAAAATGTACGAGCCGAACGTGCCGGGCGGCAGGAACACGACCTGTCCGCCCTTAAGATGAGGTGCGAGTGCGCGCGCGATATGGATTTGTGCGGTCGCGGGAACGGGGCAGAGGATCAGCTTTGCGTCCTGCGCGGCTTCAGCGATGTCGTTGGTGATCAGCGCGGGCTTCGTCTCGTGCCGCCCGCGAAAATCCTTGACGGTGATTGTGCCGCCAGCGGCTTTGTGCGCCTCGAGCGCCGCGCGGTCGCGCCGCCACAGCCGCACCTCATGGCCGGCAAGCGCCATGTCGCCTGCCGCCGCGAACGAGCCGTTGCCGCCGCCGAGCACAGCGATGCGCATCACGCGCGATCCCGTTCGCGCAGCACGAAATGCTGCACCTTTCCCATCGCATTGCGCGGCAGCGAATCCACGAACACATACTCGCGCGGCACCTTGAAGCGCGCGAGCTCGCCCAGCAAATGAGCCTCAAGGGCCTGCCCATCGCACGTTGTATCCGCCCGCCGCACCACATACGCGACCGGCACTTCCTGCCATTTTGGGTCGGGTCGGCCGATCACGGCTGCTTCCGCGACATCCGGATGCGCGCTCAGCACGCGCTCGACCTCGGCCGGATAGATGTTCTCCCCGCCGGAGATGATCATGTTCTTCTTGCGGTCGTGGATGAAGAAGTGCCCGTCGGTATCACGCGTACCGATGTCGCCCGAATGATACCAGCCGTCGCGCAGCGTTTCGGCGGTCGCTGCCGTGTTGCCCCAGTATTCGAAGAACACGTTCGGCCCACGCAGCACGACTTCGCCCGCGACGCCAGCCGAAACTTCTTCGCCCGCATCGTCCACCACGCGCGCCTCGCACACGAGGCCGGGCAGGCCGGTCGAGCCGGGGCGCTGGTCGCCGTTCACGCGCGTGTAGATCGCGACCGGGCAGGTTTCGGTCGAGCCGTAGACCTGCAGCACCGGCACGCCGCGAGAGGTGAAAGCGTCAACAAGGGCCTGCGGCACCTGGGTCGAGCCGGTGGTCAGCGCCCGCAGGCACGTGATGTCGGTCTCGCTCCAGCGCGGATGCTCGGTGACGGCCTGCATGGTGGTTGGTACGAGCACGGTCAGCGTTGGCTTGTCGCGTGCAAGCGCATCGAGTGTTGCATCGGGTGTGAAGCGCGGATGCAGCGTCACGGTGGCGCCGAGCTGCAAGGCCGGCGTCGTCTGGATGTTCAGCCCGCCGACATGAAACAGCGGCAGAACGGTGAGCACATGATCCGCCGCCGTCATGTCGTGCATGTGCTGGCTCATCACGGCGTTCCAGATGAGCGCCTCCTGCCGCAGCACCGCACCCTTGGGACGGCCCGTGGTGCCGGAGGTGTAGACGATCAGCAGAGGCAACGAGAGATCGACGTGCGGGTTGCGCCCGTCGCCGCTGCCCGAGGCGAGCAGGTCATCGAAGGAACGCGCGAAGTCGAGTCCGACGATACGCACGTCCGGCATTGCCCGCTTCAGCGGATCGATGACGGCCGCGAAGCCCTGCTCGACAACGAGCGCCTTCACGGAGGCATCCTGGAGGATGAAAAGCTGCTCCGGCACCGCGAGCCGCCAGTTGAGCGGCACCAGCATCGCGCCGAGCCGCGCGCAGGCATAGAGCAGCACCAGATAATCGGGATGGTTGAGCGAGAGGATCGCGACGCGATCGCCGCGCGTCACGCCAAGTTGCGATTTCAGCGTTCGCGCTGCTCCCGCGATACGTTGCGCGAATTGCGCGTAGCTGAGCGCAGCATCGCCGAACCGGATCGCATGCTTATCCGGTGCGAACGCGGCATTGCGGTCGATCAGGCCGGAAAGGTCCACTCAATCGTCCTTCTCGCCGGGCTCATACAGCGTCTCGCGGCCGAGCCGGTCGAGACAGATCTCCGCAGTCCACGGCAGCATCAGCGAGCCACAGCGGCTGTCACGATAGATACGCTCCAACGGCAGCGATTTCAGCATCGACTGCCCGCCGCAGGTGCGGATCGCCTTGGCGGCGAGCGCGTTCGCGTTCTCCATCACGGTGTGCTGCGCCGCGTAGGCGCGCAGCACCTGTTCCTTCGTTGGGTTCGTGCGCGCCTCACTCACCGCCTGGAACCAGAGCGCCTTGGTCTGCTCCAGCATCACCCGCATCTCGGCGGCCGCGATCTGCTTGGTGGGAAACATGCGCCGCTTCACCGCGGGCGCGCCCGGCACCTCGCCGCGCAGATACGCGACTGTGAAGTCATAAGCCGCCTGCGCAAGCCCCATGTAGGTTGGAGAGAGCGTGAGGAACATGTGCGGCCACGAGGTCGCGGCGCGGAAATAGACGCCGTGCGGCATCAACAGCTCGCTCTCCAGCACGAACACGTCTTTCATCAGCAGCGTGCGCGAGACCGTGCCCCGCATGCCGAGCGGATCCCAGTCGCCGACGACGCTGACGCCTTTCGCGTTCGCCGGGAGCGCGAGATAGAGCGTGTTGCGTCGGCTTGCCTGTTCGCCTTCGGCGCGCTCGGTGCAAAGAATGCCGTAATAATCCGCGGCACCCGAGAGCGAGGCGAAGATCTTCTTGCCATTGACCACGAAGCCGCCGTCGACCGGTTTCGCCTCCGTGCCGAAGGCGGCCGCACCCGCGGCGGCCGCACCGCCTTCGGAGAAGGGCTGCGAATATATCGCGCCTTTCTCGACGATGCGCCGGTAGTGAATGCCGCGAGCCGCGTTGTGTGCAGCGCGCTCCTCCGCGCTCATTTCCAGGTCGTCGGCGAGGGCGCCGGTCCACAGCGTCGAGCACACATGCATGTTCCAGGAAAGCGCGGTCGCGCCGCAGTAGCGGCCGAGCTCAGCGGCGGCGAGGCAATAGGTGCGGAACGAGGTGCCGAGCCCGCCGTGTTCTTTCGGAACGCAGACGCGCAGCAGACCCTCAGGATGCATGTCGCGGAAATTCTCGATCGGGAACGTCGCCTCGCGATCATGCTGTGCGGCGCGGGGCGCGAGTACGCGCGCGCCGAAGCGGCGCGCCTTCTCGATCAGCGCGGCTTCCTCGTCGCCGAGCCGGAAGGCGGCTGGCGCGAAGATCGGCGCGTCGCGGTCGTGAGCATCAAGCGTTGAATGGTGCATGCCGCGAGACTATCAGGCCGTGGTGCCAAGGGCATGCTGGAGAAAATTGAAGATCGCGGCATCAAAAGCGGCGGGCGCCTCGAGGTTCGGCATGTGGCCGCGGCCCGCGATGCAGAAGTAGTAGGCGCCGGGAATCTTGCTCGCCATTTTCTCCACGACCGGCGGCGGGGCCTGTCGATCGTGCTCGCTGGCAAGGCAGAGCACCGGTACCTTGATGACGGGCAAGTTCGCGCGCTCGTCGAACATGGCGAGGCATTTCACGGCTGCCCGATAGGTCCGCTCCGGTAGCGCCGCATATCCTTCGATAAAAAGCGCGCGTCCGGCGGGGTCGGGATCGGGACCCATGATGCCATCGGCGGCCCCAGGCGCGGCATCCGCCATCTTCTTTCCAGCGTCGAGTGGCGCGAGCCGATCCGCGACGAACTTCTTCTGGAAATCGCCCGTGGGATTACCGAAAGCGGGTGATGTGCACGAGAGGACAGCGGCGCGATATCCCATCGGACGGCGGCGCAACAGCGTCTGCACCACCATACCGCCCATCGAGTGGCCGACGAGCACAGGCTTCTCTAGCGCGCTCTTCTGGATGCTGGCCTCGACATCTTCGGCCAATGCATCGAACGTCATGGCATCGACCGGGGCGCGTCCGCCGTAGCCTGGCAGATCGAGCGCCACCGGCTGATAGCCGCGGGCCGCAAAGCTCGCAATCTGCGGCGCGAACGAACGCGCGCCGCCGCCGATACCGTGCAGGAAGACGACCGGGATCATAACGGGTTGCCCTCGCGTGCTGGTATGGTTGCCTCGCCGAGCGTCTGCATCAGCCGGTTCGCCCAGGCGAACATCGCGACTGCGTGGGTGAGGTCGAGGATGTCGAGATGGCTCAGGCCCTGCGCGCGCAGCGGCGCCGCATCCGCCGGCGTGATGGCGGCGGGATCACGGGTGAGTTTGACGGCGTAATCAACGATCGCCTTCTGGCGCGGTTCCAACGTGGCGGCCACGCCATCCTGTTGGATGCGCTGCATCACCTCGGGCGCTTTGGTCAGCTCGGTGAAGCGCTTGGCATGCACCGAGGCGCAATAGGCGCAGCCGTTGATGCGCGAGGCGACGACCGCGCCAAGCTCGCGCTCCGCGCGCGGCAGGCCCTTCGCGCCGAACATGATGGCGTTGTAGAGCGGCGAGCGCTGCTCGAGAGACTCGGGGTCGTGCGCCAGCACCAGCGAGTAGGCGCCGACCGCGCGGTTCGACGGCGTGATCTTCAGCGCGGCGCGTTGCGCGTCGGTCGCCTGATCGAGGTCGACCGGCGCAAGCCAAGGCTGCCAGTGGAGCTCGCCGCGAGTGAAATCGCGCATTGGTTTGGTCATAAGGCGCCTTTCAGCATGCGCAGGCCTGCGAGCACGCGCGACTGAAAGTTCACATAGGCAATGAGCTGCGAGAGCAACACGACCGCGTGCGAGGAAAGGCCGGCAGCGAGCAGATTGTCGATGTCCTTGCGCTCGGCGCTGCCGGGGCCCCGCGTAACCAGGTCTACGTGGGCGAGGATCGCGTCCCAGCGACCCTCGGTGATGCGCGCGCTGCCCTCCACGGTCCGGGCCAGCGTCCCGTTCGGATCGAGTGTCGCAAGCCGGGCCCGGTAATGCTCGCTCAAAACTGGATCACGCAGCAGTGTCGCGACGCGCAGCGCCGCGGCCGTGCGTTCGGCCCGCGTCAGCCCGCCGTCGTCCTGGGGCGCGAAGATCGCATCGTCGCTCCCCTGCAGGTGCTTCACCACGTCAGGCCGCTGGCGTCGCAGCGCGGCGGGAGCCGAGTCGGCGAGACCCGCCAAGGTATCCATCACGTCCGGATTTCCGTCGCTCATGTCTTCGCGTCCGCCGGTTCATCGGCGAGGAATTTGCTCACGTCCTCATCGAGTACATATTCATCGCCGCGGAGCTCCGGGTTGCTCCAGCTGGCGAGCCGCTGCGATGTGCGCGCATAATCTTCGGCGAAGAGTCCGTTCACGACGCCGCGCGCGGTGCGCTCCGCCCCGAGGCTGATCGCCGGGATGTCGCCCGAGATCGGCCCATGGCTCATGGTGGCCGCATAGTTGAAGCAATGAATGCGGTTGACCCAGATCGGCGCGCTCTCGCGGCGCCGAAATTCAAAATGCGCGCCGAGATAGGGATGCTCGGCCTGCGCGTACTCCACGCCCCGCGGCGGAAGAAAGTGATCACGCCAGAGCTGCACATGCGGCTTCAACGCCGCAAATTCCGGCCGCTGGCCCCAGTCGACCGTAAGCCCGGTCGCGAGGATCAGGCGATCGAACGCGAGCTTGCCGCGCGTCGTGTCGAGCATCACGCGTCCGTCGCGCACTGAAGCGGCGCGCACCGCGCAGCTCGGAAGAATCGAGAAATTCCTGTGCCGGCTGCAGCGCAGCATCGAGTTGCGCGGTGCGGGTACTCCTTGATCGTCGACGTAATTCACGATCTCCCATTTCTGCGCGTCGGTAAGACTGTAGAAGCCCTGCCAGAAGCCCGCGCTGCCGATGCCCATGTTCTTGTTGATGCGCGGCACGTCGGCGCGCCGCATCACCATGGCGGCATGCGCGGCGCCGTGCTCAAGCGCTTCCGCCGCGCAGTCGCAGGCCGTTGATCCGGCGCCGAGAATGCTGACCGTTTTGCCGCGAAGTTTGGAAAAATCGATCTCGCCGAGCGAATGCATGACAAAGCGCGGATCGAGCCCGCGGAAAATCTCCGGCGTGTAGGGACCGCCCAGTCCATCACGCCCGTTCGCCAGCACTACGCGACGCGCCGCGACCTCGCGCGTACCTTCTCTCGAACGCAGCGTGAGCAGAACAGTGTCACTATCGCCGCCGATATCGATCAGCTCGGCGCCGTTCTCGATCGGCACGTCGATCATGCGGCGATACCAGCGCAGATAGTCCATCCACTGCAGCCGCGGAATGCGATAGAGCTTGCTCCATGCGGCCGGCCCAAATTGTGCCTCGAACCAGGCTCGAAACGTCAGGCTCGCGAGCTGAAACGAGGGGCCGGACAGCTCCGGCGGCGAGCGCAGCGTCTCCATGCGAGCGGTGGTCGCCCACGGTCCTTCGAATCCCTGCGGCGCGCGATCGAACACGCGCAGGCTACGCACCGCCTGACATCTGAGCGCGAAGGCAGCACTCAGTCCGGCCATGCCCGCGCCGATGATCGCAACGTCGAGCACCGGCCCGTATTGCGGATGCACACGCGGCTCGAGCCAGTCTTTCTCCGGCGGCAGCGTCAGCAATTCGAGGTCGCGCCGGAACCGTGCTTCGAGCCCGGCGAGCGAACTCTCAGGCTCTGGCTTGCGCTGTTCCGTCATCAGGCGATTGTGGCACTGCATTGCGGGGTCGGCTACGCTTTAGCCGGGCAGGGGACCGAATGAAATACTCCGTCTTTTCATTGCTGCGGGAGGCGCTGCGCGGCCACACAGGCTGGACGCCGGCCTGGCGCAAGGCCGAGCCCAAGGCGCAATACGACGTGGTGATCGTCGGCGGAGGCGGGCACGGGCTCGCGACCGCCTACTATCTCGCCAAGGAGCACGGCATCACCAACGTGGCCGTGCTGGAGAAGAGCACCATCGGCTCGGGCAATGCGGGCCGCAACACCACCATCATCCGCTCGAATTATCTGCTGCCCGGCAACGAAGCCTTCTACGAATGGTCGATGAAGCTCTGGGAGGGGCTGGAGCAGGACTTCAACTACAATGCGATGGTGAGCCAGCGCGGCGTGCTCAACCTCTATCATTCGGATGCGCAGCGCGATGCCTACGCACGGCGGGGCAATTCCATGCGGCTGCATGGCGCCGATGCCGAGCTCCTCGATCGCGTGGCGGTGCAGCGCATGGCGCCATACCTCGACTTCGAGAACGCGCGCTTCCCGATCCACGGCGGCTTGTTGCAGCGGCGCGGCGGCACGGCGCGGCATGACGCGGTGGTGTGGGGCTACGCGCGCGGCGCCGACACGCGCGGCGTCGACATCATCGAGAACTGCGAGGTGACCGGAATTGATATCCGCGATGGCCGCATCATCAGTCTCGACACGACGCGCGGCGCCATCAGAGCGAACAAGATCGGCCTTGCGGTCGCCGGCAACACAGCGCGCGTTGCGGCGCTCGCCGGGCTGCGACTGCCGATCGAGAGCCACGTGTTGCAAGCCTTCGTGTCGGAAGGCATCAAGCCGGCGATCGACAGCGTCGTGACCTTCGGCGCCGGGCACTTCTACATCAGCCAGTCCGACAAGGGCGGGCTCGTGTTCGGCGGCGATATCGACGGCTACAACTCATATGCGTGGCGCGGCAACATGCCGGTGATCGAGGACGTGATGGAAGCCGGCATGGCGCTCTGGCCGGGCCTGGGCCGCATCCGCATGCTGCGCCAGTGGGGCGGGCTGATGGACATGTCGATGGACGGCTCGCCGATTATCGACCGCACGGGCGTCGACGGTCTCTACCTTAACTGCGGCTGGTGCTACGGCGGCTTCAAGGCGACGCCGGCCTCGGGTTGGTGCTTCGCGCATCTGATCGCGCGGGACGAGCCGCACAGCGGCGCGGCCGCGATGCGGCTCGATCGCACCATGACCGGCGCGGTGATCGACGAGAAGGGCGCGGGCGCCCAGCCGAACCTGCATTGAGGTCGCGTTGCGTATCCCCTGTTCCTTTTGCGGCCCCCGCGGAAACGAGGAGTTCACCTATCTCGGCGACGCGACCGTGCGCCGGCCCGATCCTGCGGCGCCGAACGCGATGCAGGCGTTCCATGATTACGTCTATCTGCGCGAAAACCCATCAGGTCTGCACCAGGAGCTCTGGTTTCATGGCAGCGGCTGCCGCTCATGGCTGATCGTCACGCGCAACACGCGCACGCATGAGATCAGCGATGTGAAATTTGCGCTGCGTGGGGGCGAAGCGTGAGTTCGCATCGCCTCACAAGCGGCGGGTTGATCAATCGCGCGCAGCCGCTGTCGTTTTCATTCGACGGGCAGGCCTATTCGGGCTTCGCGGGTGATACGCTCGCCTCCGCACTGGTCGCGAATGGCGTGAAGCTCATCGGACGCTCGTTCAAGTATCACCGCCCGCGCGGAATTCTCACGTCCGGCTCGGAGGAGCCGAATGCGCTGGTCGAGTTGCGCACCGGCGCGCGGGGCGAGCCGAATACGCGCGCGACGACCGCCGAGCTTTACGACGGGCTCGTCGCCGCAAGCCAGAACCGCTGGCCTTCGCTGGCCTTCGACGTTGGCGCCATCAACGACAAGCTCGCGCGCTTCCTGCCCGCCGGCTTCTACTACAAGACCTTCATGTGGCCGGCGAAATTCTGGGAGGCGGTGTACGAGCCGCTGATCCGCCGCGCCGCGGGGCTCGGCCGTGCGGCCGGCGCCGAGGATCCTGACCACTACGAGAAGGCCTTTGCGCATTGCGATGTGCTGGTGATCGGCGCGGGTCCGGCCGGGTTGATGGCGGCGCTCGCGGCAGGACGCGCGGGTGCGCGCGTGATCCTTGCCGATGAGGATTTCCGGGTCGGCGGGCGCTTGCTCTCAGAACGATACGAGATCGACGGCAAGCCTGCCGCCGAATGGGCGGCTCAGGCCGAGGCCGAGCTCGAGGCGCTTCCCGACGTGCGCATCATGCGCCGCACCACGGTCACCAGCGTGTTCGATCATCGCCAGTACGCGGCGCTTCAGCGAGTGAACGATCATGTGGCGCTGCCGCCGGAGCACGAACCGCGCCAGCGGCGCTGGAAGATCGTGGCGAAGCGCGCGGTGCTGGCGGCGGGCGCCCACGAGCGAATGATCGCGTTCGGCAACAACGATCGGCCCGGCGTCATGCTCGCAAGCGCGGTGCGCACGTATGTCAACCGCTACGCCGCAGCGCCCGCGCGGCGCATCGCGGTATTCACCAACAATGATGACGGCTGGCGCACGGCGGCCGACGCGCATGCGGCGGGGATCGAGATCGTGGCGGTGGTCGACTCGCGCGCCGAGCCGCCCGGTGACTTCAGCGCGCTTGGCATCAAGACGATCAAGGGTGCGCAAGTCTCGCATGTGCATGGGCCGCTTGCAGTCGACGCCATCGACGTGGTCCAGCACGGCCGCACGACAAAGATCGAATGCAATGCGCTCGCGGTCTCCGGCGGCTGGAATCCCGCCTTGCATCTCACCTGCCATCTGGGCGGCAAGCCGGTATGGACCGAAGAGATTGCGGCATTCACGCCCGGCGCGCTCCCTCCGGGCATGCACGTCGCAGGCAGCGCGAACGGTGCGCTGACACTCGGCCAATGTCTCACCGGCGGCATGGCGGCGGGCGCCATGGCAGCCGTCAAGTGCGGCTACCCGATGGCTACGATCGCGCTGCCGCGCGCGAACGAGGAGCCGGCGGAGATCGCGCCGCTGTGGCACGTGAAGGAAAGCCGCGCCAAGGCGTTCGTCGATTTCCAGAACGACGTGACGGTGAGCGACATCGCGCTTGCCGATCGTGAAGGCTTCAGCGCGGTCGAGCACCTGAAGCGCTACACCACGCTCGGCATGGCGACGGATCAGGGCAAGATCGCCAACGTGAGCGGCCTCGCGATCCTCGCCGAATTGTCAGGGCGCAGCATCCCGGAGGTCGGCACCACCAGCTATCGGCCGCCCTACGTGCCGGTGAGCATAGGCGCGATCGCCGGCCATCATCGCGGCCGCGACTTCCGCCCGATCCGGCTCACGCCTTCGCATCAATGGGCGACCGAGCAGGGCGCTGCGTTCATCGAGTCAGGCGCGTGGCTGCGCGCGCAGTATTATCCGCGCGCCGGCGAGAAGGACTGGCTCGACACCGTCAACCGCGAGGTCACGACAACCCGCGGCAGCGTCGGCGTGTGCGACGTCTCGACCTTCGGCAAAATCGAGATCGAGGGTGCGGACGCCGCGGTGTTCCTCGATCGCGTCTGCGCCAACACGTTCTCGACGCTCGCGGTCGGCAAGGCGCGCTATGCACTGCTGCTGCGCGAGGACGGCTTCGTGCAGGATGACGGCACCGTCGCGCGCCTTGCGCCCGAGCGCTTCGTCATGATGAGTACGACCGCGAACGCGGTTCGCACGATGCAGCATCTCGAATTCTGCCATCAGGTGCTCTGGCCGTCGCTCGACGTTCAGCTTGCCTCGGTGTCCGAGCAGTGGGCGCAGTTCGCCATCGCCGGTCCGCGCTCGCGCGACGTACTGCGCAAGCTGATTGACGAGAAGCACGACGTTGCCGACAAGACGCTACCGCATCTGGGCGCGCGCGAGGTGGCGGCCGGCGGCATCGGGGCGCGGCTCTATCGGCTGTCGTTCTCGGGCGAACTGGCCTACGAGCTTGCCGTTCCGGCGCGCTATGGGGATGCGCTGATCCGCGCCATGATGGCGGCGGGCGAAGAGTTCGGCATCACGCCCTATGGGACCGAGGCGCTCGGGGTGATGCGCGTCGAGAAGGGGCACGTATCCGGCAACGAGATCAACGGGCAGCTCACCGCGCGCGATCTCGGCCTTGCGCGGCTGGTGTCGGCAAAGAAAGACTGCATCGGCCGCGTGATGGCGCAGCGTCCCGCGCTTCTCACTGAGGAGCGGCCGGCACTCGCAGGCTTCCGCCCGGTGGACCGCAGGGCGCGGCTGCGCGCGGGCGCGCATTTCTTGCCGGTAGGAGCCGTAGCAACCATCGGGAACGATCAAGGCTACATGACCTCGGTGGCGTTCTCGCCCATGCTCGGCCATTGGGTCGGACTGGGCGTGATTGCATACGGGCGGCAGCGCATCGGCGAGCGCGTGCGCGCCTACGATCCGGTGCGCAACGGCGACATCGAGGTGGAGATCTGCAATCCGGTGTTCTTCGACGCAGAAGGAGCGCGACTTCATGCTTAGCCTCGCGGCACGCTCCGCGCTCTCGGGCATCGCGCTGCCCGGTCGTTACGGCCGTGCTGGAGCAACGGGCCTCGTAATCGAAGAGGTCACCGATCTCGCCTTCGCCAGCATCATGTGCAAACGCGAGAAGCACTTCGCGCTGATCAACGCCGTCCACACGGCGTTCGGCATCGTTCTGCCGGACGGGCCGCGCCGAGTGACGCGTGGCCATGTCACGTTCGCTGGCGTCGGCCCGGACCAGTGGATGGCGAGCGCGGACGGCGCGGATGCGGCAGGCTTTGCTGCACGGGTGCGCGCGCGCATCGGCCCGTTTGCGGCGGTGTCCGATCAGTCCGATGCGCGGCTGGTGCTGCGCGTCAGTGGCCCGCGCGTCCGCGATGTGCTCGCCAAGGGCGTGCTAGTCGACCTGCATCCGAAGGCGTTCAAACCTGGCGACATCGCGTGCACGGTCGTCGGCTACATCAATACGCAAGTCGATATGCTGGATGAGACAACCTATCAACTCGCAGCCCCACGGAGCATGGCGGGCAGCTTCTGGTCGTGGCTGACCGCATCCGCGGCCGAGTTCGGTTACGAAGTGAGGGGCTCGTGACGCATCCGCTCGATCCGCTGTTTCGTCCGCGCAGCGTCGCGATCATCGGCGCGTCGAGTGATCCAACGCGTATCGGCGGACGGCCGGTGCGGTTCACCAAGTACGGTTTCAAAGGCCCGATCGTCCCGATCAATCCCAATCAGAGGGAAATCCAGGGCCTGACCGCCTACGCGTCGATCAAGGACGCGCCGGGCGAGATCGATCAGGCGATCATCGCGGTGCCGGCGAAGGCCGCGATGCAGGCGGCGGATGACTGCATCGCCAAGGGCGTGAAAGCCGCCGTGATGTTCTCCTCGGGTTTCGCCGAGACCGGCGCGGAAGGCCGCGCGATGCAAACCGAGCTGGCGCGGCGCTGCGCGGCGGGCGGCATGAAGCTGGTCGGACCCAATAGCTTGGGCATGCTCAACACGCGCATCGGCCTCTACTCGACGTTCTCCTCCTACTTCGATCCGCTCTGGCCACGCATCGGCCCGGTCGGCATCGTCAGCCAGAGCGGCGCGTTCGGGACCTATTTCCTCGCGGTCGCGGCGGAGCGCGGGCTTGGCTTTTCCCATTGCGTCGCGACTGGCAACGAGGCCGATGTCGATGTGGCCGAATGCGTCGACTGGCTCGCCGATGATCCCGACACCGGCGTGATCATGATTTATCTCGAAGGATGCCGGGATGGCGCGCGGCTGCGCGCTGCGCTCGCGCGTGCGGCGGCGAACCGCAAACCGGTGGTCGCCATGAAGGTCGGCGTGTCGGAGCAGGGCGTCGCGGCGGTCGCTTCGCATACAGGTTCGCTGGTCGGCTCGGATGCGGTGTTCGATGCAGTGTTTCACGAATACAACGTGCATCGCGCGCGCTCGATCGACGAGCTGGTCGATGTCGCCTATGCCTGCTCGGGCGGCGTGTTCCCGAAAACGCCGCGCGTCGGCGTGGTGACGATCTCGGGCGGCGTCGGCATTCAGATGGCGGACGCGGCGGCCGAGCTCGATCTCCCACTGCCGCGTATGCCGGACGCCGCTCAGCAGAAGATCCTCGCGATGGTTCCGTTCGCCGGCCCGGCCAATCCGGTCGACGCCACCGCCCAGGTGATCAACGACTGGTCGATGTTCACCGCCATCCTCAACATCGTGGCCGACGAGGGAAACGTCGACAGCGTGATCAGTTTCCTTGCGCACACCGGCACATCGCCCGGCGTGATGGAGAAGCTCAAGCCCGCGCTGCAGCAGGTGCGCGAGCGCTTTCCTGGCCGCGTTTTCATGCTGTGCGCGCGCCTGCCGCGCGAAATGGCGGACGAGTTTTTTGAAATCGGATTTCTGACGTTCGAAGATCCGACACGCGCCATCGCGGCGGTGGCAGCGCTATCGCGGCTGGCGAAGGGATTTGCGAAACCGCGTGAAGCGCAAGTCAATGTAAATGCCGCGGCTCCGCTGCCCGTAGGACCAATCAACGAGGAGGATGCTAAACGGCTGCTCGGTGCGGCCGGTATTTCTTTTGCGCCGGAGCAGACGGCGCGCACACGCGATGAAGCCGTGGCGGCCGCGAATGCGGTCGGCTTCCCGATCGTGCTGAAGGTGCTGTCGCCCGAGATTGCGCACAAGTCGGAAGCAGGGGGCGTGGTGCTCGGTTTGCGCAATGCGGACGAGGTCGGGAACGCCTACGAGGCGATGATGGCGCGGGTGCGGGCGCACGCTCCGCAGGCACACATCGAGGGCGCGCTGGTCGCGCGGATGATCGAGGGTGGGGTCGAAACGGTGATCGGCACCAAGCGCGATCCAATGTTCGGGCCCGTCGCGATGTTCGGGCTCGGCGGCGTCTATGTCGAGGTGCTCAAGGACGTGACCCTGCGGCTCGCGCCACTCGACCGCGCGACCGCGCTCGACATGATCCGCGGCATCAAGGGTTTCCCGTTGCTCGCGGGCGCGCGCGGAAGGTCGCCGGCCGATCTCGATGCACTTGCGGATGCGCTGGTCGCAATGTCGCGCTTCGCCGCCGCGCACCCGGAGGTCGCCAGCGCCGAGATCAATCCGTTCATCGCGCTGCCGCAGGGCGGCGTCGCGGTCGATGCGCTGATCCTGACCGGAGGCGGCACATGAATCTCGAGACGGTTCGCTTCGAGGTCGCCAACTATATCGCGACGGTCACGATGGACCGCCCGCCCGTCAACGCGCAAAACAGACAAGCGCGCGAGGAGCTGATCCGCGTGTTCGACGAGATCAGCGCGCGCGACGATGTGCGCGCCGCGATCCTCACTGCCGCCGGCAAGCTGTTCTCGGCCGGCGCCGACGTGAAGGAACGCGCCGGCATCGCGCAGGAGCCGTCGGACTACATCCGCAACAACCGGCTGGTGCGCGATTTCTTCGACGCGGTCGCGGACTGTACCAAGCCGGTGATCTGCGCGGTGAACGGCGGCGCATTCGGCGCGGGCTTCGCGCTGATGCTCGCCTGCGACATCATGATCGCGAGCGAGGACGCGTACTTCGTCATCTCCGAGCTCGACGTCGGTCTCGCCGGAGGCGGGCGCTTCCTGATGGATCACTTCGCGAAGTCGATGACGCGCTACATCTATTTCACGGGCCGCCGCATTCCGGCCGCCGAGCTTCACCGGCTGGGCGTGGTCTCGGCCTGCGTGCCGCGCGAAAAGCTGATGGACGAGGCGATGGCGATCGCGCGCGAGATCGCGGCGAAGAGCCCAGTCGCGGTGCGCGAGGTGAAGCGCGCGCTCAACGCGATTGAGGAGATGCCGGCGCGTGACGGTTACCGCTTTGAGCAAACCGTCACCGTCGCGTTGTCCACGACCGAGGACGCCAAGGAAGCGCAGCGCGCCTTCATCGAAAAACGCAAGCCGGAATTCAAGGGACGATAGGGAGAGCAAAATGCCCAAGGGTCTGCTGCTGATGATGACCGACATCGACCCGGCGCATGAGGAGGACTTCAATCGCTGGTACGAGGAGGAACATCTCGCCGAGCGCATGGCGATCCCGGGCTTCATCAATGCGCGGCGCTTCACCGCGATCGAAGGCGGGCCGAAATATCTCGCGCTCTACGATCTGGAGTCGGCTGAGGTGCTGCAGTCGCCGGCCTACCGCCACGTCGTCGAAGACGGAACGTCGGAGTGGACGAGACGGATGCAGAAGCGGTTCATCAATTTCCGCCGCAATGTGTATGTGGGCCTGAGCGAGCGGAAGGGTTAGGGTTTCGCCGCCGGCCCGCTCTCATTCCCGCCCACCACGACACCGGCCCATTTCTCGAACATCTTGATCAGCGCGGTGAAGTCTTCTTCGCCGCGGCCTTCGACCATGCCCATGTGCCACATCTCGACGACATTGGCGCCGAGCCACATCGGCACGCCGAGGTCGCGCGCCTCTTCCAGTGCGAGCGACACATCCTTGTACATGATCGAGGTCTTGCCGCCGTAGTCGAAGCTGCGCGTCAGGATCGAGGCGGGGAATTTGTCGAGCGTCGTGGCATTGCGGCCGGTCGAGGCATTCACGGTGTCGATCAGTGTGCGCGCATCCACGCCGGCTTTGACAGCCATCGCGGAGCATTCATACGCGGCGAGCATGCCTGCGGCCGAGATCATGTTGTTGGCGAGCTTCGTCACTTGCCCCAGCCCCGGCTTGTCGCCGACGTAGAACACGTTGCGCGCCAGGGCCTGGAGCATCGGTTTCACGCGTTCGAACGCCGCGTGCTCGCCGGCGGCCATGGTCGACAGCGTACCGGCGCGTGCACCGCGCGGGCCGCCGCTCACCGGCGAGTCGATCACCGCGATGCTCTTTTTCGCGAGTTCGGCCGCGATCGCCTTCACGGTCTTCGAGCCGATCGTGGACATCTCGACATGGACGTGGAGCGACTCCGAACCGATCACGCCGTCCGTGCCGTAAGCGACGGCCCGGCTGATCTCCGGCGCGGGAAGGCAGGCGATCGAGACCTCCGCGCCAGTTGCGGCCTCGCGCGGCGATGTCGCCGCAACGCCGCCGCGCGCAACGAGTGGCGCCATCGCCTCCGCGCGCGGATCGAACAGGCGCACCTGGTAGCCGGCATCGATCAGCTGCTCGACGATCGGCGCGCCCATCGCGCCGCAGCCGATGAAAGCGATTGTCTCCATGCGTTTCCCCACATGCCGTTATGCGTGAAGCGTCGAATGCCCGCCTCTGGCCGTCAAGGCTCGCGGTGCCGTAGAATGCTGCTACATAACAAGAGCCAAGGAAGCACCCATGCCCGCGCTGACCGCCGACCTCGCGAAATTCGTTGCTAGCATCGATCCGGGTACCGTGCCCGCGCGGGCCACGTTCGGTGCGCGCATCGGCATGCTCGATTGCGTCGGCACCATGATCGCGGGCGCGAACGAGAAAGCGGTCAAGATCGTCGCGCAGATGGTGCCGGCTTACACCGGGAACGACGGCGCGCCGGAAATTCCGGGCGGGCGCAATCTCTCCGCCGGCGATGCCGCGCTGGTGAACGGCGTCGCCGCGCACGTGCTCGACTACGACGACGTTGGCATGGACGGCCATCCGAGCGCCGCGATCACGCCGGCGATTCTCGCCGAAGGCTGGACGCTCGGCTCGAGCGGCGAGGAGGCGCTTGCCGCATACGTCGCGGGCTACGAGGTTTGGGCGCTGCTGCAGGAGCTCGAGCCCGGCGCGCTGCACGAACGCGGGTTTCATCCGACCGCCATCTGGGGAACGCTGTCGGCGGCGGCCGCCTGCGCGCGGCTCAATGATCTGAACGAGACCGAGATGACGAACGCAATCGCGATCGCGGCCTCGCTCGCCGCCGGAACGGTCGCGAACTTCGGCACCATGACGAAGTCGCTGCATGCGGGCCGCACGGCGCAGTCGGGCGTGCTTGCCGCGCGGCTTGCGAAGGCGGGCTACGACGCGTCGCCCGACGTGCTGGAGCATCCGGCAGGCTTCATGCGCTCTCACTCCGCCTCGGGGAACCCAGCGGTCGCGCGCGGCGAGTGGGGTCTCGGCGAGACCTGGCGGCTCGAGAAGATGGGCATCAACATCAAGCGCTATCCGATGTGCTACGCGACGCATCGCTCGATCGACGCGATGCTCGATCTCGCGGCTGAGCACAACCTCGATCCGGATTCGGTTGACGAAATCCATGTGCGCATCGGCAACGCGCAGGATCTGATGCTGCGCAACCGTGAGCCGAAGACCGCGCTCGAAGCGAAATTCTCGATCGAGTTCGCGATGGCTTCGGCGCT
>C688J18823_10000847_pt1 | contig 18274 bp, 19 predicted proteins | sample HopSoiMetagenom1_FD_18823 | JGI IMG/M metagenome (IMG submission 18823) | reverse complement strand
CCGCCTCGTCGGCCGCGAGCCGGCGGCAGACGTCGGCATACAGCGGCGAGCCGCTGCGCTCGCACGCCTCCGCCTGACGCAGGAAGGCTTCTTCGAGCTTGGGGTTCAGGCGGTTTCGAGCGCCGACTTCGCCTGCTCGGCGATCGCGCCGAATGCCTGCGGGTCGCTCACTGCAAGCTCCGCGAGGACCTTTCGATCGAGCTCGATGTCGGCCTTCTTCAGCCCTGCGATCAACTGGTTGTACGAGAGGCCGTTGGCGCGCGCGCCCGCGTTGATCCGCATGATCCAGAGCCGCCGGAAGGTCCGCTTCTTCGCCTTGCGGTCGCGGTACGCGTATGTGAGGGAGTGCTCGACCTGCTCCTTCGCATAACGGTACGAGGACTTCTTGAGCCCCCAGTAGCCCTTCGCCTGGGCGAGGACCTTACGCCGCTTCTTCCGTGCGTGAACCGATCGTTTGACGCGCGGCATCAGCGCCGCCCCCCGAGCATCTTCCTCAGGGTGTTCCGGTCGCTAGGCGCGACCGGCCGGTCCTGCCGCACGCGCTTCCGTTTCCCCGGCTTCCTCTTCACCAGGTGACCCGGAGGCGACGTCCGGTTGTCGCGCCGGCGCAAGATCGTTCCCGCCCCGGTCACCTTGAACCGCTTCTTCACTCCGCTGTGGGATTTCGTTTTCGGCATCTCGTTTGACTCCTGCGTTCTTCGTCGGTCCCAGGACCATCACCATGTTCCGGCCATCCTGCAGCGGCGGCGACTCGACCTGGGCGATCTCCTTCAACTCGTCGGCGAGCCGCATCAGCAGGTCGCGCCCGCGCTCCGGATGCGTCTGCTCACGCCCGCGGAACATGATCGTCACCTTGACCTTCGCGCGCTGGTTGAGGAAGCGCTCGACGTGGCCCTTCTTGGTGTTGTAGTCGTGGATCCCGATCTTCGGCCTGAGCTTGATCTCCTTGACGTTGATCTGCGTCTGGTGCTTGCGGGCGAGCTTGGCCTTCTGCTCCTGCTCGTAGCGGTGTTTCCCGTAGTCCATCACCTTCGCGACGGGAGGATCCGCCTGTGCGGCGACCTCGACCAGGTCGAGGTTCTTCGAGAACGCGTACTCGAGGGCGTCGCGTGTGGACTTGATTCCGAGCTGCTCACCGCCCTCTCCGATCAGCCTGACCTGTTGCGCGCGGATCGCGTCGTTGACGCGGTCCTGCGGCGGGGGCGGCAGACGGTCCGGGCCGGGTCGTCGTCTCGGCCTCAAAGAGCAATCACCAAGCTAGCGTCGATCCTTTCTGTCGAATGAAAAAGCCGCTGCAAGCAGCGGCCCAAGCCCCTCGTCTTCGCGACTCGGTTGAACCTCCGGGAACCGTGGCTCGGGAGGTGAGGAACGTGGGCGCTCCTGCTTTGCAGGCCTACAGCGTAGCAAGCTCCGATCTGAGCGCAGCGAGGCCCAGGGTCGCCTGCTCCCCGCCGCGCTTCCGCACGGCCAGCGCCTCGTCCGACTCCTTGTCGCCGAAGACGATCACGTACGGGATCTTCTCGAGCTCCGCGTCGCGGATCCGCCTGCCGACCGTCTCGTCGCGCTCGTCGACCTCGACCCGGTAGACGGCGAGCTCCTGCTGGAGCCGACGTGCCGCGCCGCGATGGTCCTCGCCGACGGGGATCACGCGCAGCTGCACCGGCGCCAGCCAGAAGGGGAAGGCGCCGCCGTAGTGCTCGATCAGGATGCCGACGAATCGCTCGAGCGAGCCGAAGAGCGCGCGATGGATCAGGTACGGCGTGTGCTCCTTGTTGTCCGCGCCCATGTACGTGCAGCCGAGTCGCTTGGGCTGCTGGCTGTCGAGTTGGATCGTCCCCATCTGCCACGGCCGCCCCAACGCGTCGTCCATGAAGAAGTCGATCTTCGGCCCGTAGAACGCGCCTTCCCCCTCGGCCACGCGGTACGGGACGCCCATCCGGTCGATCGCCGTCCGCAGGACGCCCTCGGTGAAGTCCCACTCCTCCTCGGTGCCGAGCTTGTTGTCCGGCCGTGTCGCGAGCTCGGCGTGAGCGAGCTCGCGCACGTCGAAGCGGTCATAGAGGAATTCCAGGTACGCGAACATCTCGTCGATCTCGGCCTGGATGTGCTCCTCGGTACAGAAGACGTGCGCGTCGTCCTGGCTGAACTGACGTGCCCGCGTCAGCCCCTGCATCGAGCCGGCGGGCTCGTCGCGATGCAAGACCGCCGCCTCGGCGTACCGAACCGGCAGCTCGCGGTAGCTGCGCAGGCGTGCGTTGAAGAGCAGCATGTGACCCGGACAGTTCATCGGCTTCAGGCCGTACAGCGATTCGCCGTACTGGATCCGGAACATGTTGTCGCCGTACTTCTCCCAGTGGCCGCTTCGCTTCCAGAGCTCGACGTCCCACATCAGCGGCGTCTTCACCTCCTGGTAGCCGCGCTTCGCGTTCTCCTGCCGGCGGAGGTCCTCGAGCGCGTTCCAGACGACCATCCCCTTCGGGTGCCACAGCGCGGCGCCCGGCGAGACCTCTTCGAAATGGAACAGGTCGAGCTGCGGGCCGAGACGCCGGTGGTCGCGCCGCCGCGCATCCTCGAGGCGCACCAGGTACGCGTCGAGGTCGGCCTTGGAGTAGAAGGCCGTGCCGTAGATGCGCGTCAGCTGCGTGTTGTGCTCGTCGCCGCGCCAGTACGCGCCGGCGATCCCGGTCAACTTCAGCGCCTTGATCGGACGCGAGTTCTGCAGGTGCGGCCCACGGCAAAGGTCGGTGAACTCACCCTGCGTATAGACCGAGATCGGCCCTTCAGCCGTGTCGACGAGCTCCACCTTGTACGACTCACCCTCGTCGGCGAACCGCCGACGCGCCTCGTCCGCCGAGATCTCCTGCCGCGCCCACTCGCGTCCCTCATCGAGCTCGCGCATGACCTCGGCCTCGATCGCCGGCAGGTCGTCCTCGCGGATCGGCGCCGGAAACTCGAAGTCGTAGTAGAAGCCGTTCTCGATCGGCGGCCCGATCGCGATCTTCACGCCGGGATACAGGCGGCGCACCGCTTCCGCGAGAAGGTGCGCCGACGAGTGGCGCAACACGGCGAGCGCATCGGGATCGTGCTTGTCGCGCGTCGTCAGGATCTGGATCGGCTGACCGTCCTCGAGCGGGAGTCGGACGTCCTGAACGCGCCCATTCGTCCGCACGAGCACCGCTTCGTCGGCGAGCTTCGGCCCGATCGCGCGCGCCGCGTCGAGCCCCGTCGCGCCCTCGGGAAGTTCGAGTTCCGACTTGTCGGGAAGGACGACCTTCATGAGCGAACAGGATACGGCCCACCCGCGCGAGGACGACCGCAACGACGAGATCGACGAGTCGCCCGTTCCGGACCCGACGACGAAGGACACGGGCACCGGCGACGATCCCGAAGCGGACTAGCTCTTCAGTCGCGGAACTCCATCAGCAGCCACGTCGCCGAATGGTCGTCGTCCGGCTCGCGTTCGCCGACGGCGACGAACCCGGCGCGGCCCCACGCCCGAACCGCCTGGTCGTTCCACGTGTACGGGTCGACCGTGACACGTTCCCAACGCCGCTCGTCGCGCAGGTGACGCGCGACGGCGCGCGCGGCGTCCGGCCCGAAACCGCGCCCGCGCGCGGACGGGATCAGGAACATGTCGATGCCGCCGCTGCGACCGTCGTCGGTCCACACCTGGAGATAGCCGACGTCGGCGCCGTCGGCCCGCACGATGTACGCCTCGACATCGCTACGCCGCAACCGCTCGAGCATCTCCTCCCGCGTGAACGTCTCGCCGTCCCAGTAGCGCGCGACATCGCGATCGCGATGCCAGCGAACGAGGAGATCCGCGTCCGCGTCGGTGGCCGGCCGGACTTCGGTCAACNCGCCGCGAGTGCTCATTCCGCGGCCGCATCGCGCAGACGTTTCGGCGCGCGCAACCAGTAGCTCTCGCGGAGCCATTCGAGCCCCGCGTCAAGCGATTCGTCGTCACTGATCCGTGCGGTGATCCACCCGTATCGACCGACGTAACTCGCGCGCCTGACGTGCGGCAATTGCAGTGCGAGCTCGCGTTCCTCGTCCGTCACCTTGACCGTCAATTCGCATTCACCGTCGCGATCCGTCATCATCGCGAACAGTTTGTTGTCGGCGACCTTGAAGACGGGGAAACCCCACGGCGCATCTTCATACGTGGCGGGCAACGACAACGCGAGTGCGCGAATGCGGTCCGAATACGACGTCATGGTCTGCGCACATGTCGTTTCGACGTGCACATTGCGGGGAACTGTCGCGACGTACGTCGACAAGGAGGATGCATGGGTCAGAGTATCCGCGACATCATGACGTCGAATCCTTCGACGATTGAACCGGACAATTCGATCGTCGAAGCGGCTCGAATCATGAAGCAGCAGGACGCAGGGGTTGTCCCTGTTACAGAGAACGGACGCCTGACCGGCATGGTCACCGACCGCGACATAGCGATCCGCGTCGTTGCGGAAGGGAAGGACCCGCAGTCGACCACCGTCCGCGAGGTCGCGTCGACCGACCTCGTGACCGTCGATCCTCAGCAGGATCTCGACGAAGCGCTGCGCCTGATGGCGCAGCACCAGGTTCGTCGCCTGCCGGTGGTCGAGGAGGACGGACGGCTGGTGGGCGTCGTGGCGCAAGCCGACGTCGCCCGCGAAGGGGACGACACGAAGACCGGCCAGGTCGTACAGGAGATCTCCGACTAGGAGGGTTGCATGGAGAGTTACCCATTCAGCACGACCGCCGACGACTCGTCCACCGAGCAGCAGAGCACCGCTGCCGGCGAGCAGACGTCGGAGGGTTTGCAAGAGATCGAGGAGGGCGTGGAGAAGGTCCGCGCTGCGCGGTCCGGAGGGACTCGCAGACGAACCGGAACCACGCGCCGCTCGACCGGTTCCACCACATCGCGGTCGCGCAGCACGTCGTCCGGCAGCTCGAGAAGCTCGTCCGGCGGGACGCGACGGCGGAGCACAGGCACCCGCAGCACCGGCACGCGCAGCACAGGCACCCGCAGCACCGGCACGCGCAGCACGGGCACCCGCAGCACCGGCACGCGCAGCACCGGCACGCGGAGCCGCAGCACGGGTACCCGCAGCACCGGCACGCGGAGCACCGGAACGCGGAGCCGCACCACGGGCACCCGCAGCACCGGCACGCGCAGCACGGGGACGCGGAGCCGCAGCACGGGCACCCGCAGCACGGGAACGCGGAGCCGGAGCACCGGAACCCGCACCACCGGCACGCGCAGCACGACGCGCCGTTCGCCCTCTAGAGCAGCATCGGCGAAGGGTGGCCGCGCAGGCTCGACTGCATCCAAGCGGGCAGCCGGCCGCGCCGGCGGGCGCGCAACGGCGCGCAAGCGGACCACCGGGACGACGTCGCGGAGCCGCAGCACGACCGGGACGCGGAGCCGCAGCACAGGCACGCGCCGGAGCACCGGGACGCGGAGCACCGGTACGCGGGCACGCAGCACGGGTACGCGAGCACGCAGCACCGGGACGCGAGCACGCAGCACGGGCACGCGGAGCACCGGCACGCGAGCACGCAGCACGGGCACCCGCAGTACCGGCACGCGCCGAAGCACGGGCACGCGGGCACGCAGCACGGGCACGCGAGCACGCAGCACGGGCACGCGGAGCACCGGCACGCGAGCACGCAGCACGGGCACGCGGAGCGCCGGCACGCGCCGCAGCACCGGCACGCGGAGCACCGGCACGCGGAGCACCGGCACGCGGGCTCGCAGCACGGGTACGCGGAGCACCGGTACACGGGGCCGCAGCACGACGTCGCGGGCCCGCAGCACCTCGTCGAACGGTCGCCGCACGAGCTCGCGCAGCGGCAGCACCTCGTCCAACGGTCGCCGCACGAGCTCGCGCAGCCGTTCGACCGGGACCCGCTCGAGTAGCGGGACGAAGACCGGTGGTCGCATGACGGTCCGTGCCGCCGGCAGCCGCGGCGGCAGGGCGTCCAGCCGGAGCACGAGCGGGACGTCGCGAAGCCGTTCGACGACCTCGCGGAGCCGCAGCACGAGCTCGCGCGGTCGCAGCACGGGCGGACGCCGCAGCACGACGCGGCGCAGCAGCTCGAGCTAGAGCAGCGTCATCCTGAACGCCGGAAGGCCCCGCGCGAGCGGGGCCTTCCTTTTCTCAGCGAATGCCGGTGTCGATCGAGAAGCGGACGGTGCGCATGCGTCCGGCGAGGACGCGGACATGCGCCGGCGTGATCGTACGGCCGAGGCGCGAAGGCGGCGCGACACGCACGCTGTAGACGCCCGCTGCGAGCTGGACGCGGTAGGTCCCGCGCTCGGTCGTTTTCGTGCGAGCGACCTCCGCGCCGTTCTGCGCGAAGACGATCGTCACGCGCGCGGCCGGCTCCTCGCACGGGTCATCGACGCGACAGACGGGCATCGTCGGGCCGCGGGTGACGGCGCCACGCAGGCCGGTGGCTGTGGCCGCGTCCGAGTGGGCGACGACTGCAGCAGCGGCGCAGGCGAGCGCGATTGCGACGAGGCTCCGCACGCGGGGAATAGTAGCTCCCGCTCTCGAGGGTCACACCCTCCGGTCTGACGCCTTTCGCCGTGCGCACCACGTGCCCACAGGACCGTAAAAAAGGGTCAGGCCCGGAGGGCCTGACCCTTTCTACGACTGTCCTTCGACGCCGTGTTAGGGCGTGACCTGCGAGATGCGCGTCGACCAGTTGCCGAGCGCGCCGCGCGTGTTGCTGCACGTTCCGAACGGCGTTGCGAGGTACTGCGTCAGCGTGCAGGTCTGGGCGATGTACTCGGACGCGAGCCAGATGCTCTTGCCGTCCACGACCGCGGCACCGTAGTCGCCCCAGCGCGGCCGCGCCGATGAGCGCGTGCCCCGGAACGCCTGGTAGCCGCTGAACCCATCCTGCGGCCCTGCACCGGCGGCGGCGACATGGATGTCACCGGCGCCGAGGTTCGCGTCGAGCCCCGCGTATCCGGCACTCGGGAAGTCGTTCGGGCCGACGATCGTGAAGCCCATGACCCCCCGACCGCTCGGCGTGACGGCAACCGACGGGTAGGTGTAGTTGACGCTGTCACCGGCGACGATGCCCTGCTTCGCGAGCGAGGCGGCAACGCCGCCCGCCGTCGCCGACGGCTTCAGTACGAACCAGCCGATACCGGCCAGCGGGCCGGTGCCGGTGTCGACGGCCGTCCCGAGCGCGCCCCACAGCTTCCCGTTCGCATAGGCGACACCGGTGAAGCGCGAGTCGTTCGAGTCGAGCCTGCTCATGACCTCCGTCCCGTGCGGGACGCCGCCCGTCGCCGCGTAGCAGCCGGAAACGGTGTTCAGGCACTCCATCAACGGAAGCGAGCCCGGCTTCTGCGCCGAGCGACCCGGCACTGCGTACTCCTGGCTCGGCACGTTCACGACCGAGAGGTTCAGTGCGGGCGACGCCGTGTTGAGCGACGCCGTGTTCGTCAGGCCCCACGCGAGGACCGACGAGCTCGTGCCGTCGTCGGAGAACACCGCGCGGGAGCTGAGGAAGTACTCGGTCCCATTCGCATCGTCCGAGTATTGCGAGCCCGGCGTCGTCGCGGGCCACACCGTGAACCCGGCACCGTCAGGGCCCAGGCCGTTCGTCGACTGCTCCCACACGTTGAGCGTGGACGCGCCGCCGAACAGCTGCGCCTTCGAGAGTGCGTAGACGTCCGCGCCGACGAAGCCGTTGTTGAAGAACTCGAACTCGTTCGACGTGATGTAGATCCCGTTGCGATCCGCACCGATGTGCGGATAGTCGGCGAGACACGCGCGTGGATTCGTCCGCCACGTCGCGAGCGGGCTGCCCGCACGACAACCGTGGTCGGGCGTTCCCTGCGTCCCGTCGTTCTGGGTCGGGATCTTGTAGACGGTCCAGCTGCCGGTCGGGTCGCCCGTGTTCGACACCGCGATGTCGAAGTGGTTCGGACCGGTGTTCTGGCCGCCGAACGGGCCGGACGGGACGACGTCGAGCGTCAGGACGACCTCGACGAAGCGATTCGCCGCCTGGTCGTAGTAGCAGATCGGATCCGTGATCGATGCGCCGCGGACGCCGGTCGCACGGTTGATCGCCGCGCTGTACCCGTAGAACGTGTTCAGGTCGACGACGCCGGTCTTCGCCGTGCCGTCGGTCCCGTACACACGGATGACGTCGTTCGTGCTCTCGACGACGTACCCGTTTCCGACGCACAGCCCCTGGTCGGGCGGCTCGACGGAGAACTGATTGCCGCCGTTCGCGAAGCGCTGGTCGAAGAACCCGAGGCCCTGCCAGCTCTTGCCGAGCTCAGGGTTCGACTTCGCCTTCTTGCCGGCGTTCGCCGAGACCGAGTGGCCCGGAGCGGTGACGATCGTCCGGTCGACGCCACCGTCGCCCGGGTCGTCGGCGCCGTCCTCGTCGGCTTCCATGTCCATGCCCGCGATCTCGTCGAACAGGTTGGTCGCGGTCGCGCCGCCGACCGGCGTCGTCCCCGCCGGCATGACGACCGTTCCCGAACTCGAGATCGACCGCGTAACGCCGGCGCCGGCACGACCGGCGAGCGCCGACAACCCAACAAGGCCCGCCACCGCAAGCGCGAGCCAGAACTTGCTCCTCATGCATCTCCCCTCGTCGATGGAGCCCGCCCGCCGTCGAACAGCGGCCGGGCTGGTACAGCCCCTCTCTCGCGAGCGATGCTCGTAAATATCGAGATCCATGTCAAGCAAATCTGCGGTCCAACCGCCACAAAGCTGATCGAACCTGCGCACCGCAGGTAGGCGCCCGCACCGGGAGAGAAGTACCGGCCGCCTTCCCGCGATCAGCCGCGCGCCGTACGCTCTGTCTGTGGCGACCTGTCCTGCGTGCGGCCAGGAGAACCCGGCCGGCGCCCGTTTCTGTAATGCCTGTGCGGCCCCGCTCGCCGAAGCGCGGCCGGCTGCGCGTGAGGAACGCAAGATCGTCAGCGTCCTGTTCGTCGACCTCGTCGGCTTCACCGCGCGGTCGGAGCGGCTCGACCCGGAGGACGTCCGCGGCATCCTCAGGCCCTATTACGCACGCGTGCGCACGGAGATCGAGGAGTTCGGGGGCACGGTCGAGAAGTTCATCGGCGACGCCGTGATGGCGGTCTTCGGCGCGCCGATCGCGCACGGTGACGACCCGGAGCGCGCGGTGCGCGCCGCGCTCGCAGTTCGCAGCGCCGTCGAGGAACTGAACGCACGCGAGCCGGAGCTCGAGCTTCAGATCCGGATCGCCGTGAACACCGGCGAGGCAATCGTCGCCGTCGGCGCGAGCGCCGACCGCGGCGAGGGGATCGTCGCCGGAGACGTCGTCAACACCGCGTCACGCCTGCAGGGCGCGGCGCCGACGAACGGGATCCTCGCCGGCGAGGGGACATTCCGCGCCACGCGGACGCTCTTCGAGTACCGCGAGGTCGAGCCGTTCGCGGTCAAAGGCAAGTCCGAGCCTCTGCGCGCGTGGCTCGCACTCGGCGCGCGCGCGGCACCGGGCGAACGCGTCGCAAGCACCGCGCCGATGCTCGGGCGCGTCCACGAGGTCGCGGCGCTGCACCGAATCTTCGCCGGCGTCGTTGCCGACCGCCGACCGCACCTCGTGACGATCGTCGGCGACGCCGGAATCGGCAAGACCCGCCTTGCGACCGAGTTCACCGACCAGCTCGAGCGCGAAGGGATCCGTGTCCTTCGCGGCCGGTCGCTCCCCTACGGCGTGAGCACGCTCTACGGCGCGTTCACACAGCACGTGAAGCAGTTCGCCGGCATCTACGCGAGCGACGACATCGAGCCGGGAGCCGCGAAGCTACGGACGGCGCTCGTCGGCCTCGTCGGCGCCGACGCAGCGGTCGACCTCGCGTCGCATCTGGAGCTGCTGATCGGACTGCGAACCGAAGGTGAGGTCGCGGACCGGCAGATTCTCTTCCTCGCCGCCCGGCGGTTCACCGAGGCGCTCGCGCGCGAACAGCCGACGGTGCTCGTCTTCGAGGACATCCACTGGGCCGACACCGGGACACACGACTTGCTCGAGACGCTCGCCTCGCGCATTCGCGACGTCCCGCTGATGCTCGTCGCGCTCGCGCGTCCCGATCTCCTGCTCAGCCGCCCTGGCTGGGGCGGCGGAATGCCCGCCTACACCGCGCTCCCGCTCGAGACGCTCGGCGCACGGGACGCGCACGAGCTGGCCGACCGGCTGCTCGGCGGCACGCGGCTGGACATCCACGGAGTCGTCGAAACGGCCGAGGGCAATCCGCTCTTCATCGAGGAGCTCGTCGCGTCCGTTGTCGAACGCCACGAGGCCGCGGGCCGCGGCTTGCCGACGACGATCCGCGAGCTCGTTTCCGCGCGCCTGGATGCACTGCCCGCATCGGAGCGAACGGTTCTTCTCGACGCCGCCGTCGTCGGAAAGGTGTTCTGGCGCGGCGCGCTCGAGCGGCTGAACGGGCACGTTCCCGACCTGTCGGAGGTGCTCGACTCGCTCGAGTCGCGCGACCTGATCCGCCGCGAGTCGTTCTCATGGATCGAGCGCGAAGAGCAGTTCACGTTCAAGCACATGATGATCCGCGAGGTCGCATACGCGACGCTGCCGCGAACGCGCCGCCGGGAGCTGCACGCCGCCGTCGCAGAGTTCCTCGAGGAGTCGACCGCGAGCTCGGCGGCGACCGCGACGGCGCTGGCACAGCACTGGCGCGAGGCCGGCGAGGCAGAGCGTGCGCGCCGCTATGTGTTGTTGGCCGCCGACCAGGCGTTCATGGGCTGGGCCAAGGACGAGGCCGCCGCGTTGTACGGGCAGGCGCTCGAGCTGATCGACGACTCGGAGCCAGACCTTCGGCGAGAGGTCGCGCGCAAGCGTGCGCTCGCGGCCGCCTCGCTCATCCACATCGCGGACGCCAGGGAGCTCGCGCGCCGACAGGAGCCCGAAACGAGCGAGCGTTAGGCGTTAGGCGTTAGGCGTCAGGCGTCGACGGGAGGGAAATCCGCGGGCGTGACGTCGCCCGCGATCTCGTACACGCCCTTCACGGTGTGCTGCCCCAGCCGCCCGGCGTGCTCGTACACGACTGCCTCCGTCGGCGCGGCGTAGACGCAGAACGACTTCACGTTGCCGTCGTCGTCGACGGCGACATGGCTGTGCTCCCACGTGATCTGCGGGAACTCCTGCTCCACCAACTGGCGCGAACGTCGGCCGACGGCGGGCATCTCGTCCTCGCCGACCACGAACTGCCGTTCCACGAGATATCTCGGCATCTTCCTTCCTTTCTAGCTTCCGACGGAGCCTACCGGCCTGTCCGGAAGGACCATCGTTGTCTCGACCTTCGGGGGGTCCGCAAGAGTCTGCAACACGACGCAGTAGCGCTCGGTCTTCTCCTGCAGTGCCGCGAGTTGATCCGCTGACGCGTCAGGCGCATCGATGTCGAAGCGAACGCGTATCGCATCGAACCCGACGGACGCGTCGCGCCGCACGCCGAGCGTGCCCGCGAGGTCGAGATCGCCCTCGACGGTGACGCGGATGTCGGCGACCGGAATCTCCATCGCGGTCGCGACCATCTGGCACGTCAACTGCGCGCACGCGGCGAGCGCCCCCAGCAGGAGATCGCCGGAGCATGCGGCCGTGCCGGCGCCCCCGACGCCCGGGTGCGCCTGGGCGTCGTAGATCGTCCGGCCGAGGTCGACGGAGCACGCAATCGGGGCGTCAGCCTGGTTGCCGCGCGCGACGAGCGTGATCCGAGAGGCCGACGGGTCCTCCCGGTAGCGGTCCTTCAACGGTTGCTGTAGCGCTCGAAGCTCCATCTGCCTCCATACGGTACTCGCGGCCGGCTGGATTCCCGACGCGCTAGTCGCCCTGGACGACGAGGAACGGCCATGACACGACGGCGTGGCCGGCCACGTACCACCGAGCGATGTACTGCCCGGTCTGGTGAATCGTGCGTGTGATCGCGTCGACGTGGACGCCGTTCAGCGTTCGGTGTGCGCAGTGCTGCGTGCCGCCGACGCGCGCGTAGCAGACGCGATATCCCTCGCTGCCGACCGGATTCGCGTAGTCGTTGAACAGCAGCTTGAACGACCCGTCGACGACGATCATGTGCTGCGGCAGCCGCGCGACGAGTTGCGAAACCCAGCCCGTGTAGCGGTAGCGCGCGGGAACCGGCTGCGCACTCGCCGCTGTGGTCGAGCCGAGCGCGGCAAGCACGACGAGCAGCAGCAGGAGCTTGTGGTGACGAGGAATGGCGGGACCTCCGTTCGGAGCCACATACCGTAGAGAGCGGCTCGGTCGTCCTCGCGTACCGGGTCGGCCGCGGCTTCCGCGCGCGTCAGTCGGTCGTTCAGACGGTGNGACGCTTTCGCCGTCGCCAGATCAGTTGAGCAGCGATGCTGAGGACGATCGCGCCGACGAATCCCACAACTGCTCCGAAGATGATGCTGAGGCCTTCGCATCCGGGGCTCGAGTTCTCGGGCGTGGGCGGTGGGCAGGTGCTTTCGAAAGCCGTTGCGCTTCCATACGCGACCAGAATCGCGAACAGGAGTCGCGCCGACTCCCGCAAGACGAGACGCGGCCATCGCACGCCGGAAGGAAAGCGGATCGGATCCTTCCGTGGTCGCGGCGTCGGCGAGCGGCCCGCGTCGCCGCAGAATCAGGGTCGCGAGGCGGCGACGTCGTTGCCGCGCATCACGGCAACGGCTTCGAGGCGCGTGTGAACTCCCAGTGCGCCGAACAAGCGGCGAACGTGGTTGCGGACGGTCTCCGGGCTGAGGTGCAATTCGCGAGCCATCTGCGTGGTGGAGTAGCCGCGTGCGAGCAGGCGCAGAACCTCCGACTGACGAGGGGTCAAGTGAGGTGGGAGCGGTTGTTCCTCGGCGTCGTCGACGTCCATGAGCTGACCGAAGACGCCGACACATCGGTGGTCGTCCATCAGCGGGACCGAGCTGATCTCGACGCTCACCCGGTCGCCGTCGATCCCGAGCAGGACGGCTTCGCTGTCGGTGACCTTCGCGGTCCCGGCGATCTTGCGCGCAAACTGCTCGCGGGCGCGCCTGGTGTCCTCGGCGGCGACAACCGAGGTGAACTGTCGCCCGCGAACATCGCCGACGAGCCGTTGCGCCGCCGGATTCACCCACCGGATGATCCCGGTCGGGTCGATCATGTAGCTCGGAACGTTGACAAGCTCCAAAGCTGCGGTGACGTCACCGCCGATCTCGGCCAGCCGGGACACGCCTTGATTGTGCGCTTCGGTTCATAGCGGAGTCAATCCGCGCGTTTGGGCACCGAGGTCATGCGGCCGTGGTTTCGCACCCCGGCGCCGGTCGGTGCAACGCATAGGTGCGACCGTCGACCTCGTACCGAATCGCCATCAGCCCTTCTGTGGTGAGCCAGTTCTCGACGCCGCGGAGAAGGTTCGCAAGGTCGGTCGGATCGGTGCCGAGCACCCCGCCGACGATGGCTGCCTCTCCCTCATCGACCCAGGCGAGGCGGTCCGAGGAGAGGAGCGCGCAAAGCCGGTGGGCCAGGCGAGCGTCAGGAACCTCGAACGCCACGATCTCGCTGAGGAAGGACGCCGACGCCACATTGATCAGGATCGCGACCCCCGACCCCCTCGCGTCTGACCGGTTCGTGTCAATTCGCAGGCCCCCCGAGCAAGAGCCGCCACCGCATCGCGGCCCCTGCTCACACCGACACTGTGCATCGGCCGCGAGCCGCGCCGCCTGGCTCGATTGCGTCAATTCGCTGCGTATGTCGTTGCCGCTTCTGCTGAACGCTGCGACCAGACGATCTGGTCTCCGCGACAGATGACGATCATGGATTCGGTCACTCCGCCTTCGTCGTCGAACTCGAGAATCTCGCGTGTCAGCTTGTCGGCGGGCCGCTCCGATTTCGCTGCCGAATCGGCGCGCGGTTTGCCCAGGTTTGCGCCGGGGGCCCAGCTCGAGATCTCGTACATCAGTTGCTCCTTCATCGTGAGTTGTGACGCGCTTGTGACAGTGATTCTCGCCGAGCCATAGCAATCACGCTATGACCTGTGCTGGTCATCCTTCGGGACCGTCGCGCCTCGGCTGCGCACGCAGCGCGGTGCACCAGGCGAGCACGTCGGCGAATCGCCGTTCGGCCAGCGAGCCGAAGAGTGGATCTCTCGTCAGCTTGGCGCGGCTCGCGGCCGGGCTCGTGATTCCGACGAGGAATCGAGCTTGCTGCCTCGGCAGGCCAAGCGCATCGGGATGGCCGTCGCACAGCGCGGCGAGCGCGTCGGCGCTGATGTTCCGCTCGATCGGGGGCATCTGCAGGGGCTCTCGAAGGCGTTGCGCACGCCCGCTCAGGCAGTACGTGCAGTGTCCGCACGGTTTGGTGCGTGTCTCGCCGAAGTAGCCGGCGAGAGCGTTCACCTGACAACTCTCGTTCGTCACAAGTGCGAGGACGTTCTCGATGCGTGCGGTTTCCGCGTCTTCGCGGCGCGCAAAGCGCTCGAACAGCCGATCGACGAGCTTCGCCTCGGAGTCCGGGCGGGCGAGGACCGTGTAGCGCTGCCGCACGTCCGCCGGTTGCAGCTCGACCAGCCCCCGCTCGTCGAGGTACTCGAGTGCGGCGAGGATCCGGCTCCGCGGCTCGCCGAGCTCCGCCGCTGCGTCGTCAGGCGCGAGCGTCGTCCAGCTTCGGCCTGTCTTGCCGGTCGCGATCAGGCGGCGCAGAAAGGCCGCGCGTGACTCGTCGAAGCGGTCGAACACGTCTTCGAGCGAGACGTCTCCCACAGGCCGCAGTCGGTAGCCCGCGTAGAACGGCGTGCCCTGGCGCAGGAGGCCGTCGAGCTCGAGGTAGGTGAGGATCGTCCTGAGAACGAGCATGCGCAGGTCGTGGCGCACCGAGACCTCGTATTCCGAGATCGCGAACTCCGCACCGACGGGATGCGCGAGCACATCCGCGAGCAAGCCCGCGAGCGCTTCGCGGGTCGGCGTGTCACCGAAAGCGAAGTTCTCGAGCGTCGGCACGTCGTCGGGGCACGCAAAGAGCTCGCAAACGCTTTCGGCGCCGTCTCGACCGGCGCGGCCGATTTCCTGCGAGTACGACTCGAGGCTCTTCGGCAGGTTGTAGTGATAGACGTAGCGGACGTTCGCCTTGTCGATCCCCATGCCGAACGCGATCGTGGCAACCACGATTGCGTCCGGCGAGCGCGACCACCATTCCTGCACCGCCACGCGCTCCTCCGCGCTCATGCCGGCGTGATAGGCACGCGCCGACAGGCCGGCGGCGGCCAGGAGCGCGGCGACTCGCAGCGACGTTCGCTGCAGAGTGACGTAGACGATCGTCGACCCGGACGGACGCTCGCGCAGGCGCTCCACGAGCTGCGTGTCACGCTCACCGGTTCCGACTGGAGTCGTCAGCAGCACCAGGTTCGGTCGGTAGAACCCGGTGACGACGGCGTCCCCCTCCTCGATCCCGAAGCCGGAGCGGATGTCAGCGACGACGGCCGGGGTCGCCGTCGCGGTCAGTGCCAGCACGCGCTCGGCAGCGAGCTCGCGTGCCCGCTCGGCCAGTTTCAGGTAGTCGGGCCTGAAGTTGTGCCCCCACTCGGAGATGCAGTGCGCCTCGTCGACGGCGAACAGCGAGATCGGAGCGCGCGCGAGCTGAGCGAGGAAGCGCTCGTTGTTGAAGCGCTCCGGCGCGACGTACAGAAGTTTGAGTGAGCCGGCGCGGAGCCGATCGAAGATCTCACGCTGCTCGGCGGCGTCCAAGCTGGAGTCGAGCCGCTCCGCATCGATCCCACTCCGGCGCAAGAAGTCGATCTGATCTTTCATCAGCGCGATCAGCGGCGAGACCACGACGGTCATCCCGTCGAAGAGCAGCGCCGGCAACTGGTAGCAGAGGCTCTTGCCCGCTCCCGTCGGGAAGACGGCCAATGCCGACCTCCCGGCGAGCAACGCGTCGATGACGTCTTGCTGGCCGGGCCGGAACGCATCGAAGCCAAACGTCTCCGCAAGCACCTGCAGCGGATCGCGGGTTACCGCGCCAGGAGGTAGTCCCTCCACCTAGTCCTCGACGTCCTTGGTCGACATGTGACGAATGATCGCCGTCGCGTCCGTGAGCGTCGAGACGGCCGAAGTGGACATTGGCTGCGGTGGCGTGGTCTGTCGGCCGGGCGCGCGATCGCTGCCGCAGTCCCGAACCCGAAGAGTGGTGTCAACCGTACGTCCGGGCCAAACGGCCGCTCCGTAGTAGCGAGAGAGAACGGCGAAGCCCATCGCTCCACGACGCTTCGAACTCGACAATCGGAAGGAGTCACCGTGAACAAGATCCAAGCGTTGATCGCCGCAGTCGTGTTGGCTGCGGCGGCGTTCGTTGCCGGGGTCCTCGGCGACACATCGTCCGCGGCCTCTCAGAAGGCGCCGAAGGGGGCGCTCATCTCGATCCACAAGACGGCGCTCGGCAAGGTCCTCGCTGACGGCCGCGGGCGCACGCTTTATCTGTTCGAGAAGGACAAGAACGGAATGAGCTCGTGCAACGGCGCGTGCGTCGCGTACTGGCCGGCGGTCCTCACATCCGCCAAGCCCCGAGCGGGCGCCGGCGTGCGCGCGTCCCTGCTCGGAAGGACGAAGCGTTCGGACGGTCGACGCCAGGTCACGTACGCCGGGCACCCGCTCTATACGTTCGCCGGCGACACCAGGGCCGGACAGACGACGGGCGAAGGTCTCACGGACTTCGGCGCCGCCTGGGACGCGGTCGCGCCGAGCGGCCGGTCGATCGAACCGGATGGACTCGCATCCGGCGCCGCCGACAACGGCCAGGGATCAGGCTGGTGACGCCGACCCCGGTGGGAGGGGACGCGGCGCGCCCCCTCCCACCGCCCCGCCCGAATTCGCTCGAGAACAGCCGGGATGAGAGGACCTGTCGGTCGGATCGAGGCCAACATTTCGACCACAGAAAAAGGCCCGACTTGCGGGCCTTTCTTGATGGGCGGTACTGGGCTCGAACCAGTGACCCCCAGCTTGTCGAGCTGGTGCTCTCCCAACTGAGCTAACCGCCCCGGGTCGCGGGCCAGTCTAGCCGAGCGGCGCGTCGAAAAGGCCGACGGGGTCGATGGGCGTCCCGCGATAGCGGAGCTCGAAGTGGAGATGCGTCCCGGTGCACCACCCCGTACACCCGGCCTCGCCGATCACCTGTCCTGCCGCGATGAATTGGCCGACGCGTGCGAACGGGCGCGCGAGGTGCGCGTAGAGCGACGTCAGCCCGCCGCCGAGGTTCAGGACGACGACGTTCCCATAGCCGTCGTAGCCGGCAATCGCTCCGACTGCGACGACGCGGCCCGGTGTCGCGGCCCGCACGGTCAGATCGCGCAGCGTGCCGATGTCGATCCCCGGATGGAAGCCGCCGTCGCGCGGGCCGAACGGCGACGAGAGAATCCCGTCCGCCGGCCACTCGAAGCGCAGGCTGTAATCGCCCCCGACGTGCGCCGATGCAGCCGGCGCAAGCACGAGCGCCACGAAGAGCGCGCACCCCGCGCGCCGGAGAACCCGCCCCATGGGGGCAGCAGGTTACAGGCGCGAGCGTGTCACTAAAAGATCTCAGGGCACCAGGGATGGACGTCCGTCCGGAAAAGATCGTCTGCCCGGACGATCCCGCCCTCGCGTGCTTCTTCCACGCGCCGGGCGCGCGCGAGCTGGGCGAACGTCACGCCCCCGAGATACGCGCTGCCGAGCGCGTCGACATCGCAGCGCACGTCCGGCTCGTCGTCGGTTCGCGCGGCGGTGCCGTCCGCGACCTTCCAGCGTCCCTCGTTCCAGGCACAGAACGGGTCGCGCACCTCGATCACAGCCGGAGCGCCGTCGCGATACGCGCGCGCCGACAGCGCTGCGCCGACGTCGACGAGCCGCACCCATAACGTGTCGCCGATGCGGAGCGCCGGTCGGCGCGGCGTTCCGAGCAAGAGCACGAGCGGATGGTCGAGCGGCAGCATCCACAGCTTCACCTTTGCGCTCCAGTCGATGTCGAGCAGATAGCGCCAGACGTCGTGGTCCGCAGCAGGCGTGACGCCGAACGCCTCGAGCACGATCAACTCCGACGCGGGAACGCCCGCCTCGTACGCGAACTTGTGCCGGTAGAACGCGTATCCGGTCGGCTGCCCGTCGGTCTCGTGAACGACGAACCGCTTCGGGCCCGCCCCCTGACGTCGTTCGGGCGGGTCGCGCAGCAGACGGCCCTCCCACCACGTCGGGCTGCGAGTGAACGCCCCGGGCCGCTGGCGCCGCAACTCGTCGTAGAGCGGCGGAAGGAGCTCGGCTGCTTCCTCGGCGCTCACGAGCCG
>C688J18823_10000846_pt1 | contig 18315 bp, 13 predicted proteins | sample HopSoiMetagenom1_FD_18823 | JGI IMG/M metagenome (IMG submission 18823) | reverse complement strand
ACCATACTTTTCAAATGTTTTTACATCCAATGCATCTTTTTTGCCAATGGCCAACACATTGTATTGCTTTCCTTTCAAATGATTTTGATCAAAATTTTTCACATCTGATAAATTCAATGTTGGAACTTTAGCAAAGATGTCTTTTCGGATGTCATAGTCCAAGCCAAATTTTTTAGCCGTTTCATAGTTGAATAAAATGTCTGTTTTGGTGATACGTTGTGAACGTATACTTTGCATAACAGATTCTTTTGAAGTAGCAAAAGCTGGTTCAGATTCAGGCATGTTTTCTATTAAATTCATCATGCTGGCCATAGCCTCTGGTAATTTATCAGCTTGTGTGCCTATGTATGATTGAATATAATTGTTATCTGCCTTCTTTACCCCATATTTATAGCTGGATGATACAGAATAAGCAAGAGCTTTTGACTCACGAATTTCCTGGAATACAATGGATCCAAAACCACCACCAAAATATTGATTGAATAAGCGTGCTTGTGGAACTATTGTTTTATCATATGTACCGTCTGTTGTTAATAGCAAAACTTCAGCTTGCTTCATATCATAGTCTACCATGTACACATTTGTATTCGGATTTGTTTCTGTAAAATTAACAGGTGCGGGAACTGGTTTTAAAGCAGCAGGTGTTTCATGGTATTTTTCTAAAAGTGTGGTCAGTTGAGTTGTTGGTACATCCCCATAAAAAAGAACGTGATGCTCATAAGAAGTTAATTGATGAATGATGTTAATCAACTCTGTTGATTTCAAATTATCAAGTTCCGTAGAAGAAAGCACATTTGTAAATGGAGAGTTTTTACCATAACGTGCGTAATTATACAAACCACCATATAAAATAGTTCCTTTGTTTAATTTAGCATCCACGCGTTGTTTTTTAATATCTGCAACCAGGTTGGTCAATGCTTCTTCATTGGGTTGAGCGTCCATTAATAAATTTTCAAAAAGATGTAGGGCTTGTTCAAAATTTTCCGTTAGTCCTGATAAATTCAAATGCGTTTCCTCTTCTCCTACCGTTACATCAAAAGAGCACCCCAATTTATAAAACTCTTTTTGAACTTGAGGAGGTGTTAGTTGTTTGGTTCCTAAGTATTGCAGGTAATCAATTGCAGTTTTTAATTTTTTATCATGATTGGTCCCCATGTTAATCACATAGTACAAATCAAACCGTTTATTTTCTGTATTCGGAGTATACAATACCTCAATACTATTTTTTATTTTCAGTTTGGTGATGTCTTTTGAATAATCTAAAAACACAGGTTGTATCTCTGCAGCTTTTTTATCGAGGACAGACTGCATGAATATACTTTTATCGATTTTGTTTACCACAACGGGTGTTATAACGGGCTTCGTTACTTTTTGTACGCTCTTGTCTTCACCAATACGCTTATTCACCAATACATAACTATTTGTATAATTCTTTTTTACAAAATCCATTAGTTGTTGTTTGGTAATTTTGGATAAACGATCAATTCTTTTCACCTGATCCGTCCACTTTACCCCTCGGCTAAAGGCTTCTAGAAAGGCACTTGCTCTTTCCACATTCGATTCAAAATCTTGTATTTCCGTTAGCTTTGCATTGTTAATAATGGCTGGAAGCAACCAATCCGGGAAGTCTCCTTTTTTGATCTTTTCTATTTCCTGAAGCAACAATTCTTTTACTTCATCCAATGTTTGTCCATTTTTTGGTTGTCCATTAATGAAGTGTATTGAATAATCCTTAAAATCCCAAACAAAAGAACCGGCGCTTAATACTTTTTGCTGTTGATTCAGATCTAAATCAATTAATCCGGCTTTACCGTTACTCAATATCTGATTAACTAAAAATGTAAAATCATTATCAGCGGTATTTGCACCACCAACTCTGTAAGCAAGCATTAGGCTTTCTGCTTGTGGTCCAACAGCTTCTTTAATAATTGGTTGGGTAATTGGTTTTTCAATAGCAGGAACATAGGGTGCAAAAGGCTTTGATTTCCAGCTTCCCATTTTTTCGTCAATCAATTTGATGGTCGCATCCGGATCAAAATCACCGGAAAGACAAATAGCCATATTATTTGGTACGTACCATTGCTCGTAGAACTTTTTAATTGATGTTAAAGAAGGATTTTTTAGATGCTCTATTGTTCCTATAGTCGTTTGTGTTCCATAGGTATTTGTTGGGAACAGTCCGGTGAGTGCGTTCTCCCATAATTTTCTTCTGTCATCATCTAATCCACGATTTTTTTCCTCATACACCGCTTCTAACTCTGTATGAAATAAGCGCAATACAGGATTACGGAAACGCTCCGCTTCAATTGTTAACCACTTATCCAATTGGTTGGAGGGAATGTCATTTTGATAATAGGTTCTGTCCAATGAAGTATATGCATTTGTTTGAATTGCACCAAGACTTGATATCATTTTCGGATATTCATTCGCAATTGCATATGTAGCAGCAACTCCGGAAATGCTATCAATTTCATGATACATCGTTTTGCGTTTCGCTTCATCCGTTGTTTTTCTATACACTTCATAGAGTGCTTCAATCTTATCCAGCTCTACTTTTTCTTTTGCATAATCTTTTGTTCCGTATTTATCGGTTCCTTTAAACAGCATGTGCTCTAAATAGTGCGCCAATCCTGTTGCATCATGCGGATCATTTTTACTTCCGGCACGAACCACAATATAGGTTTGAATACGAGGTGCATTTTTATAAACACTCATGTAAACGGTAAGCCCGTTGTCGAGTTTATAAATGCGTGCATTCAACGGATCATTGGGAACGGTTTCATATTTATAGGTTTTTGCAGGTGCCTGCGCAGTTAATACAGGAGCAAAAGAAACAATCAATCCAACAGTAATAGCAAGGGATTTAAGTAACAGCTGTTTTTTCATTTTTACAAATTTTCGGTAAATGTAGAATAAATTAAAGATACGTGTTAAATACATGATGAACGGTTATAAAAATCGTTCAAGCGGCAAACATATCCTTTAAAGTATTTTAGCTCAGGTTAAAATGTTCGGTTGCCATTAATTGTATCGCTGTTCCAATCGCCAATGAGGAGGTGGCAGCCGGTGAAGGTGCATTCAATACATGGATCGCATTTCCATTCACTTCAATTTTAAAATCATCAATCATTTCTCCTTCCGGTGCAAGTGCCATGGCACGCACACCAGCGCGCCCTGGTTTTAAGTCATCCAGCTGCAGGTCGGGAATTAATTTTTGAAGACGTTTTAAAAAGAATTTTTTTGAAAATGCTCCTCTGTATTCATCCAATCCAAATTTGATATTTTTTGCAAAGAATTTCCAGGTACCGGCAAAACCAAATGCTTCGGCCGTATCTTTTAATGAGAAATCGGTTTTTCCATAACCTTCCCGTTTAAATACAAACACGGCATTAGGTCCACATTCGGTTCCACCGTGTATCATACGCGTAAAATGCACGCCCAGGAAAGGATATTTAGGATTGGGTACAGGGTAGATCAGATTTTTCACCTTACTTAGACCCTTATCTGTTAAATCGTAGTAATCGCCACGGAAACCGACGATAGCCGTATCAATTTTTGCCCCTTCCTTTTTTGCAATGCGATCACTTTGCAAACCAGAGCAGGTAATAATGTATTTACCGGTAAATTTCCCTTTCGGTGTGACTACTGTAGTTGAATCACTATGTTTTTCAAAAGCCGTTACTTCGTGTCCGGTCAGTACCTTACTGCCTTTGAACTTAGCATTGATCAGTTCAGCGTATTTTTTGGTGACATCTACATAATCAATGATTCCGGTACAAGGAACCCATAAACCTTCAATTCCGGTGCAATACGGTTCAATGTCCTTAATTCCTTTTGCATCAATTTTTTCAATGCCTTCCACACCATTGGCCATTCCATTGTTATAAACACGGTTCATGTGGGCCAGTTCGGATTCATCTGTAGCCACTACTATTTTACCGCATATATCGTGTTTAATGTTGTGTTCTTTTGCAAAAGCAACCAGTTCCCGGCGTCCGTCCACACAATTCTTCGCTTTATAGGAACCCGGTTTATAGTACAATCCGGAGTGGATCACCCCTGAATTATGCCCTGTTTGGTGGGGACCCACTTCTGTTTCCTTTTCCAGAACCAGTACCTTTTTCTCCGGGTATTTTACGTTAATCTTATACGCCGCAGCCAGGCCAACAATTCCCCCACCTATAATAATTACATCAAACTGGTTATTTTCCATTGGTTTTAGATTTTCGGCAAAAATACTACAATATAATTAAATGGGAAAAGGGAATTGTTGCAATCGGGACTATGAATTAAGGCATTCATCCTTTGTAACCTGGCAGGTTTAACTAAATTAAAATAGTTTTACTAAAACCTGTTAGGTCAATCGAGTGGATACATTGATTTCTAGCCCCGATTGCAGCGTAAAGCTTTGACGCAGCGATAGCGAAGTCAAACTTGCAGCGAAAATTCACCTTCGTTGAAGCTACGGTGAACGAAGGCGGGACCACTGGTGCCGAAAAGAGACACACTTCCGCTTCCATTAATTTCAACTATTCGTTAATTAAGCTTTATCTGTTTGACTTTTAAAACAACTCAAAAAATTAAACCTTTTCTCAGTTAAAATCTCTTTCTGTATAAGAAAAAAGTTAAATTTGCAATCCAAATTGTAAATAAAATTAAGATGAGAACAATTGAATTTCGTGAAGCGCTTCGTGAAGCAATGAATGAAGAAATGCGTAGAGATGATAAAATATTTTTAATAGGTGAGGAGGTTGCCGAATACAATGGTGCCTATAAAGTTAGTAAAGGTATGTTAGCCGAATTTGGCGAAAAAAGAATCATCGATACCCCTATTGCCGAGCTTGGATTTACAGGTATTGCAATTGGAGCCGCTACGAACGGTTTACGCCCGATTGTGGAGTTCATGACATTTAACTTTTCACTGGTTGCAATTGATCAAATTATCAATTCAGCAGCGAAGATGATGAGTATGAGTGGTGGTCAGTTCTCCGTTCCTATTGTGTTCCGTGGTGCTACAGGATCGGCAGGTATGCTAAGTTCTCAGCATTCACAGGCATTTGATAACTGGTATGCAAACTGCCCTGGTTTAAAAGTAATTGTTCCATCCAATCCATACGATGCAAAAGGCCTTTTAAAATCAGCCATCCGCGATAATGACCCTGTTATTTTCATGGAAAGTGAGCAAATGTACGGTGATAAAGGAGAAGTTCCGGAAGGAGAATATGTGATACCGATTGGTGTAGCTGATATTAAAAAAGAAGGAAAAGATGTGACCATCGTTTCTTTTGGGAAAATCATGAAACAAGCATTGGGCGCGGCTTTGGAGCTTGAAAAAGAAGGCATCAGCGCTGAAGTGATTGATTTGCGTACCATCCGCCCGATTGATTATGCAACAGTGATCAACTCTGTTAAAAAAACGAATCGTTTGGTAATTGTAGAAGAATCATGGCCATTGGGTTCTATTGCAACTGAAGTAACATTTAAAGTTCAAAAAGAAGCATTTGATTACCTGGATGCCCCTATTTTGCGTGTAACTCCGGCTGATGTGCCATTGCCATATGCACCAACTTTAATTGATGCATCCTTACCAAACATTGACCGTGTTGTAAAAGCGGTGAAAGAGGTGATGTACGTTTCCAAATAAGACTAGGATTAAAGGATAAATAGGATTAGGATTAAAAGATTATAGGATAAAGAGGATTAGGAATAATCCTCTTTTTTCATTTTTAACATCTATTATCCTTCCATCCTAGTCAGAATCCTATTTATCCTTTCATCCTTCCATCTTAGTCAGACCCCCTTTCATCCTTAAATCCTATTTAAAATCGTATTAATCTTCCAATCCTCTAATCCTATTTCAGATTCTTTTTATAAATTAGCACCCAAATTTTAATAATCAATTTAAAAATCATAAAAATGAAAGTAACAGTAGTAGGAGCTGGTAATGTAGGTGCGACGTGTGCCGATGTTATTGCTCAAAGAGAATTGGCAAATGAGGTAGTATTGTTGGATATTAAAGAAAATTTTGCTGAAGGAAAGGCACTGGATATCTGGCAAACAGCACCAGTCAATTTATATGACACACGTATTAAAGGTTCTACTAACGATTATTCCAAAACAGCTGAGTCGGATGTTGTTGTAATTACTTCCGGACTACCTCGTAAACCAGGTATGAGCCGTGATGACCTAATTTCTACAAATGCAGGAATTGTAAAAAACGTTACTGAAAATATTTTGAAATATTCTCCAAATGCAATCATCATCATTGTTTCCAATCCATTGGATGTAATGACGTATTGCGCCTATTTAACAGCTAAGATCAGCCCAACCAGAGTATTTGGTATGGCTGGTATCTTGGATACAGCGCGTTATCGTGCATTCTTAGCAGAAGAATTGAATTGCTCACCAAAAGATATTCAGGCTGTATTAATGGGTGGACATGGTGATACTATGGTTCCATTGCCACGTTACACAACTGTGGCTGGTATTCCGGTTACTGAATTAATTTCAAAAGATAAATTGGATGCAATTATTGAACGTACAAAAAAAGGTGGTGGAGAAATCGTAAACCTATTGGGTACATCAGCATGGTATGCACCAGGAGCTTCTGCAGCACAAATGGTGGAAGCCATTGTTCGTGATCAAAAACGTATTTTCCCAGTTTGTGCTTGGTTGCAAGGAGAGTATGGTTTAAAAGATATTTACCTTGGAGTACCAGTTAAATTAGGTAAAAAAGGTATTGAACAAATCATTGAATTGAAATTGAATGATGAGGAGAAAAAATTACTTGCTGAATCTGCAAAAGCAGTAAAAGAAGTAATGAATGTATTGGATAATATGAATGCTGCTGTTGCAAAAAAATAAACTGCAAGTGTTTTAAATAAATAAAAAGCATACGCCGAAGGTGTATGCTTTTTTTATTTTAAATTTTCAATACCTACTGTTGAACAGCTACTTTGTTAAATAATGAATCCAATCGCAATTCATTGTTTTTAATTATAAATATAATTTTCGAAGAATCATTACTAATAATTTCGCAGTTTCCAATTGTTTTTAATTTACTGGTATCTTTCAGATTACCGTAAAATAAAATAGTTGTTCGCGTCCAGGGCCTTTCTTCTAAAATAACCCAACTTCTTTTTTCGAACGGAGTCAAGACGGTTGTTGGAAATTTTTTTTCTAAAAGCGGGCAACCGTATGCGATAAATTCCCGGGAAGCCAAAGAACCATAATCCCAAGTTGCTACAGAAACAACTAAATCAACTTGATGAGCATCGGATATCTTTTTAATACTGTCACATTCACATTTAAGATCATCTAGTTTTTTAATAGCCACTCCACCATAAATGGTTTTAGCAGTATGTTGATCTACAACTGCCGTATAAAAAAATAATTTAATGATAAACGTACAAATGACAATACCTAAAATGGATTGCTGCAATTGCTTGTCTGTTATTTTAGCAAACAAGGATCTGCACCAAAAAAAGATGATCCCGGTAAGTATAGGAATACCAAGGTACATACGTGAACCCGATAAAAAAATAGTGTCCATAACACTATGCACCTTATTTATACCTAATGTTAGCACGATGAATAGCAAACCTAAAATAATGGCAACTCCTTTCTTTAACTCCTTTTTTAATAAAAAAATACCTGAGAGAAGAATGAGTATTAGTATTAACCAGCCAGCCGGCCACACCAATGGCGTTAAGTAGGAAAAGTAAGTGCCCAATTCATGAAAGCTTTTGAGGAAGAGTGGAGTCTTAAACTTTAATTCAATTAAAGGATTAAAATTATATTCCGGATTTTGAACATAAAAATCTTTAGCAATGATTTCCCAAATCAAAGCAGGAATTATGGCGATAGCAGTGCAGAGATAAAAATAGATTTTTTTGAAATTGACGAAAAGTAAGTATAGATAAAGAGGAAAAGAAACAATAATAAGATTTGGGTTTACAACATGCCCAATTGATGCAGCCAATGCTGCAATAATCCAGGAACTCTTTTTCTCCGGATACAATAACGGGAAAACAAAGAAACCCGTAAAAAACAAACCATTTACGAATCCTCTGGAAATAGAAGTGATGATTCCATATTCAACAGGTAGCAATAAAGGGATTACCAAAAAGAAAAAAGCTTCAGGAACATATTGCTTTTTAAATAAAACAATTGAAAAAAGAAAAAACGGAAATAAGGCAATACTACTCGTTGCAATAAAGAAAGCCAGCTTATAGGAAAGACCTAATTTAAGAAAGGGAATCGCAAAAAAGGATTCCAACATCACATTGTAATTCTGACCATAAAAATAGGGAGCATAGAAATCTCCCTTCATATAATCAGTCGCACCTTGCCAAAAAATCAAGTCGTCATTTCCAACAAATTTATGATTGAAATGTGTATAAATGAAGATACGATCCAGAATTACGAATGCAACCAGTACTCCATAAATGAATGTTGGATTATTTAAAAAAGAAAATTTTTTGGTAAGCATACGAACATTTGACTGTTATGCCCCAAAGATAATGAATTCAACCTTTAATCATAATAGGGATTCATTAAATCAGCAGAGGTGTAATCGCCCTTTCTCCAGAATTGCCCTGGATTAATTGCTCCATCATATTCATTGCTGTAAATAACAAGTTGTTTTCTATCCCATCTGCTTTTTAATGGGTCTTCAGCAGGGTCAAAATAGATCAGTTTTACGCGTAGCTTCGTTTTTATAGATCCTTCATAATTGGGTGTTGCAAAGGACCAGTATTCATTTTGCTTTAAGCTTGAAATAGGATAATCGTTTCCCTGACCATTGGTTGGCAAATATTCGATGTCTTTCCATTCACCTGATGTATTTAACGCTTGTACAACCATATTCAAACGATTATCGGATGCATCAAATTCAATTGTTTGATGGGTTGCATTTGCGACCATAACTTTGATCCCACTGTGTTTTTGAAATACAGTGGCTTGCTTTTCCGGAAATACAATTAAACTGAATTTTTGTGAAGGAAATACATCGTTTTTGGAAATGAGCCGAGCATTCATTCCTGTTTTTCCAATTCCCTTAGCTTCAGTTGCAGCAGCTTCAGAATAGGCATAAAAATAGGCCCGGTTCATAAAATCGATATTTAATTTTCGTAAGACCATTTCATTCTGTAATTTTTCCTGCCAGATGATGTTCCCTTTTTTATTGATATAGGTTAATTTTCCACGTACAACGCATTTTAATAATCCACCGTGAAAACCACTTTGGTCAACATCTTGAATAAATGGTTTGGTAAGAATAGTTCCATCTTCTCGGGCAATACCAAAAACATCCTCATCATTTTCAAAATTTGTCTCATCTTCACTGATATTTTGATAGAAAAATACACCTTCAACAATACCTATTTCATGAATTTTGTAAAATTGGGGGCGAACAATAAAATGTCCATTGGTATCTATTAATCCCCAACCATATTGATTTTCAACAAATGCCTTTCCTTTTTTAAAAGTAAATTCTTCATTTTTAAATTGGGTTTTCAGTACTTGTGTACAAATATCGGATGCGATAATTTCCCCTTTTGTATTGACGATAGAAAAATTCTGATCTTTCCCCTTTACAAAAGCACGGTTGTTATTAAAATTCTCAATGTGTTGAAATTGATTCTTCTTTAAAAGCACTTCTCCTTTCAAATTTATAAAACCCTGATAGGGAATAGAGCGAAAGCGAATAATGGCTAATCCGTTATACATATCTCCATCAATAATCTCTTCGCGGATATTCTCTATAGATAACTGAAGACGATCGTTTTTATCAATAAATCCGGCGGTGCAGGAACCATAAGTAGTATAGCCCTTGGGAGTAATGTTTACGTAGAAATAACCATTTTTAAAATCATTGATACAGGAATATTTTCCAAATGGAATAATTATTTTTCCGGTGGTATCGATCACACCATAATTTTCAGATTCAAGAATATCATTGGATTTAACTTTTTTTCGGGCAACGGCATAGCCTTCATTAAAATTTTTTATAAAAACATAGGCGGTGTCAACAATAAGTTTCCCTTTTTTATTGATAAACCCAATCTTTCCGCTTTTTGTTTGTACATAGGCGAGACCGTGCTCAAAAGAGTTAACCAGGGGATAAGGCAGCTCCAAAAGTTTTTCTCCTTTGTGATTAATAAACATGGATTGTTGATCTTTATGAACAAGGGCAACACCTTCACGAAAAGGTTGTGCATAATCATAAATAGCAGGGATAATAAAATGCCCGGTTGGATCAATGTAACCATACGTTCCATTTATTCTTACGGCAGCAAGTCCTTCCGAAAAATTTTCAGCATTTAGAAATTTTGGTGTTATGATTAGTTTTCCAGTTGAATTGATGAAACCAAACTTATCATTTTGTTGGATCAGGAAAAGTGACCGGTCATTGTTTTGCGCTTTGCAAAATAGTATTGAAAATAACAGCAGGTAATTGAATATCCATATGCATTTTAAGTCAGCCCCTCTTTCCATCCTGTAAAAAATTATAAATTCATGCTTGGTAGCATTAGAACACGCCTACGCAGTGTACCCAGAATCGTTGTTTGTTAGATTAAAGATAATTCATTCAATTCTTAAATGAAAACAAGGATGAAGGCTGAAATTAGCTTTTGTTTGTTAGCTCAATTCTTTAAATCCCTTTCTGGCTATGCAAAGCGGGGTGATCGGGATTAATTTTGAAAGATAGATGATGGAATAACTTATTGAGTTAACGGTTGTACATATTTATTGAACGGTATCCATTGAAGGCGGGTTTTTGTTAAAAAAGCCTTTTTGGGGGCTTTAATCAAGGAAGAAAAGGCGCCGAAAGGAGCAAGATTACCTAACTTTACAGCTCAATTTTCCACTTATGCAGACAATTATTCCATTTAAAATATTAAACATCGATAACGAAGGTTTTCACTTATTGGCAAAAATATATATCAATCATAAAGTAGCAAGAGTAATAATTGATACGGGAGCATCTAAAACAGTATTTGATAAAACGCGCATTGAGAAATTTGTAAAAGAACGTAATTTTCATGTGCACGAGAAAATGTCATCGGGTTTAGGTACCAATACCATGCAAAGTCAACTTGCAATTTTGAAAAGAATAAAAATAGGGGCGGTAGAAATTGAAGACTACAAAGCTGTATTGTTAGATCTGTCTCATGTAAATCAATCGTATGAGCAAATTAATTTAGCTGCTATTGATGGTGTACTGGGTAGTGACATTTTATTGAAATACCATGCCGTAATTGATTATGAAAAAAAGTTGATGAAACTGAAGTATAGCAAAACTAAAAAATAAATTTTTCTTTTACCTCCGGAGTTGGAACCATACAATTTTCATATTTACCAAACCATTTATATCTGTTCTTTGCAACAAGATTATAGATACCATCTCTTAGAAAACGAGGAATAATTATAAAAGCATAAAGTAAAAAATACAAGCCATTCAACTGTTTTGCAATTTTTAAAACAGCTGTTGTACGTCTGTAAATACTATTGTTTTCTATTAATACAAGGCTATCCATTCCGAAGTCTTCTGTATTGAACAATTGTAATAAAGCTTTCCCCTTTTCGGATTGCAGTGGAGTAAAGCGGAAATAATCCTTTTTATCATGCTTAATGATAAAATTTACGGAAGAATTGCAAAAGTGGCAAACACCATCAAACAATACAATAGCTTTGGGATCTTCCATGTTGTTCATGACTACTTTCGGATGGATACTGAATAAGGATCAACTGAAATTTCCACTTTTTTTGAGGAGCTGCCACTTGTAAGCAGGCTCAATGTTGTTAAGTCAATAAAGGAAACATTTCCATTTCTTCCTCCGCATTCACCGGTATGATGTGGAGCCGGTCCATCTGTAGTCGCATTGCGATTAATTACATATACGAGTTTACGATCATCATCTACTTCAATTCCGTGAGGTTGATGACCCGTATAAATAAATTTTTCCAAGGTGTTTGTTTCATAATTGATAATGGCAACAGAGCCGCGTTTACCGGGAAAATTAACGAGATCCTCCATACAGGTAACAAACAAATGATTGGTTGTTTTTGAAAAACTTAATTCAGATGGCATGTCACCAACAGGAATGATGGCTAACAATGCGTCTGTCCCTGTTTGAAATACACGGACTTCAGATGTTCCCTGACAGGTTACAAAATATTTACTTCCATCCGGAGTAAATCTTAATTCGTGTGAATTAAGAGGTTTTGCAGGAAGTGTGGTGTACAAATTAATTTCTGATAAGGCGCTGAAATCATCAACCGGTATCTTGTACAACTTACTGCTGTTGGTTTGTTGTGTTACATACAGTATATCATCCGTGCTATTCAATGCACAACCGTGTGGATAATTGAACCCCTGAAGTGTAGTTGCGCTTAGTGTGTTTAAATCCACTGTTGTTATTTTTCCACCTGAACTTAAATCGATACAATATGCTTTTTTGGAATCAGAAGAAATAATAAATGTATTCCAATACCCTGGGCCTATTAATGCTCTTCCAACAAAGCTATCGTCTATTGTTTTGTATTTTTCCAAATAATTACCGCCTAAAAAAATCACGTACCAATAGTCATCATCAGGCGAAACCCTTACCATATGTGGTGATTCAATCCCAGGATTGCTGCCAACATTTATATAACGCATAGGCAATAATGTTTGCTGATCAAATACGGTTACGACATCACAACCTTGATTGGTTACATAAAATTTTTTACGATTCGGGTCATCAGCGAATTTAATTTTTCCATCTTTATTGGGTGCACCGGCAGTGATCCAGGCCTTCAGCAGCTCCACATCTTCTCTGCTAAGAGCCGGTTTATTATAAGGCATGTTAGGTGAAAGTGTTACTCCTAAATCAGGGAATGTATTAATGTAAAAATGAAAGGTGCTGTAATCGGGGCGAAAAGGAATAATGCAGGCGCTTCCATTACCACCTTCAAACAATTTATCCCATGTTTCCATTGATAAACCTCCGGCTCCTCCTTTACTTTTATCGATATGGCATCCGGAGGTAGCGCATTTGTTTACTACGATCTTTCCTATTTCTGCTGGATATTCCCGCGCATCTGAAATTCCTTTGTCTTTTATGCAGGAATTAAAACACATGACAATAAAAATGATCAGGAAGGATAAAGCTGAGCGTGTCATGTTAATGCTATTAATGAATGGTATAAATGCAGTAAAATCAATTCTTACAAGAGACAGATTGTCTATCAAAGATAAAAAATAAAACCCGCATGTCAAAAAAACAAGCGGGTCTTATTAATGTTAAAAATTACATAGGCTTACTGCATAGGTCTACTTCGTAAGCCGAAGCTTTTCAACCTTCCTCTTCGACGGCCATAACTTTAGTGAAGGCAGTAAAGCTTCGGTTGATGAAAAGCATAGGTCTAATCTTCCGTTACAGGAACATCTTGATTATATGCCTTGTTGTGTTTTAATTTTATACCAACGCCACCTCTTACTATTTCTTGAATATTTTTATCGTATCCAACACCAAACAAATAATAATCACCTTTGTATACTCTGTTAAAACTAAACTTGCCTTCTGCGTCTGCCGTTACAGAAGCGTCATAGGATTCAGGACCATCACCAGGAAAATCAGTAGCATTAAATTTAATGTACACGACGCAATTTGGAATAGCAACTTCATGATGATAAACAGTTCCAGAAATAGATGCATTACCGCCTAAACCTTCTTTGTGGCAACCGCCTATTGTTAGTAAGGTAACTACAAAACAAAGGACTGCAAATGATTTTAAAAAAGTTTTTTTCATAGGATTTAGTTTTAATCAGGTTCTAAGGTAAGGTTTTATTTTTTTGTTAAAAATTATTCGATGCTAATTTTTTGTGTGGAGCCCCCTTTGTTGCTAAGTACCTGAATATAATATATCCCAGTAGCAGTATGAACTTCAAGGGTTTCATCCATCTGATCGATCGGTTTCACTTCCAGCACCTTTCTTCCCAGCGCATCAATAACAAAAATTTGTTTAACAATTCCATTGATGTTTTTTAAGTTGAGGTTGATAATTCCGGTTGAAGGGTTGGGGTATATGTTAAACGTTCCAATATCATTTTTCACTTCCATAATACCTACAACAGGAGGCAATTCAGAAAGCGCATTGGAATACAACGAATTGTTTTCTGTTGTAACAAAAACGCGTGTGGTAACAAAATCAATTTTAGTTACATTGGTATAACTTGGTAAATTAAATTGATTACCGCCTGCTATCCAGGTTTTACCTAAATCAGAAGTAGCCAATAATCCACCCGTATAGCTTGCAAAAACATAACCTTCATACGTTGCCAGGGCTTGAATAGTAGTTCCATTTAATCCCATTGTAGTAGTATGTGAAATGGAAGTCAAAGCAGTTGTTTTCCAGTTAAAAGGATTTGTTGTGTCAGACACAAACACACCATCTCCATCTGTTCCGGAAAATAATGTCTTCCCTTGTAACGCAAGAGAGGTAATATTTAAATTCGTTAAATTGCTATTCCCGGCAACCCATTGCGTACTTCCGAGATGAGAATAATAAACACCATTTCCATAGGTTCCCATGGCAATTAAATTTCCATAAAATACAAAAGATGTTGGTTTAACTCCACTTGGTAATGCTCCCTGACTTTGAATCCAATTTGTTCCAGTACTATAAAAAATTTCTCCACTTGTATTATATAAGTATGCATGTGTGGATGAGGTAGCAATTTTTTGAATGGAAAGAGTTACGAGTCCCATATTAAAAGAAGTCCAAGTGGCGCCTGTATCACTACTGATAAAAATACCGGCATTTTTTGTTGCCGCTAATAATTTTGTTCCCCAAAATTGAAGGTCAGTAACATTTAAACTATCTGTCAATCCTTTGTTTGCTCTTTTATAAATGTTTGCTAAATCCTTGCTTACGAAAACACCTTTTTCTGTTGCGGCTACAACTACTGCAACACCACTACAAGCCATTGAATACGTTTTGATGTTGTTAAAACCAAAATTGGTTGCCACCCAAGTCGGGCTGGCAATGCTGGCCTTGAATATTCCTTCGCCTGTTGTTCCAGCAACCAGTGAACTTTGAAATGCAACAACCGTATTTACATTGGTTGTTGTAAGTCCTGCATTGCTGGCAGTCCAGTTGGTGGAGTTTGCAGGTGTTATGTAAACACCTTTATCTGTGGCAAGTGACCATAGAGAACCATTATTAGAAATTGAGCGTATGGTTGTATTTGCTGGAAGACCCGTTGAAACCTCAGTATACGCAGCAGTTGGAGGTGGCATCGTAAGCAGGGTGCTAAACAAACCATTGCTGTTAGATACAATTAATTGATTGGTTGTCGCATTAACTGAAATGGCATTGGTACCGGGAATGTTTAATGTGTTGGCGTCATTGAAATCTGTCCAGCTATCACCTTTGTCTCCCGATATAAAAACACCGGCATTTGCAGAAGTAAGAAAAATATAATTACTTCCTTTTGCAAATGCCGTTATGCTTGTGCTGTTTAGTATGTTATTGGAGACAAGCGTCCAGCTTGCACCTTTGTTCACTGTTTTATAAACACCGGATCCATCGGTTCCGGCAAGTATAGTTATGGAGTCAATGGCAATCAGTGATTTGATTTTTAAATTACCGAGCCCATTGTTTATTTTTTGCCAATACCTGTCGCTGCCAGCATAACCGTTAAAAATATAAATACCACTATCAGCAGTGGCAGCAAATAAATATGTTCCGCTGTGTGCGAGCGCTGTAATTTTTCCACTTTTTAAACCAACAGGTCTGGGGCGCCAGGCAACTAATTTACTGGTAGTGCTTTCATAAACGCCGCCTTCTGCTGTTCCTACGTATACCGTTGTATCATAGGTGATGCAGCATGTAACGGAACCGCCATACGGCCCTTTGCTTCCAAAATGTGCAAAAGAATTGATAGAAGAAAAAATAAATAGGAATAATATAATAAAGTAATTTTTGAAAGTTTTCATATAAAGAATTTTGCTAAATTTTTAGTACTATTAATTATTCTTTGCTTTTTGTTCAATCCATTTTAAAATCAGGTCCAATGTACAGGCATCCAATTTCCCTGTTGGTGGCATTGGATTGGAGATGGAATTCATAGAAGCATAAAGCACACTATACTTCGGATTGAGCGTATCAAGGTAGCCGCTTTTTTTTCTCCAGAGTTGAGCGTAGGATTGCGAAGCTTCTAGGTTTAAATTTCCTTCGGGATTTGTTCCGCTATGACAACCCGCTGTATTGCAATGGACATCAAAGATAGGTTGTATGTCATTTTTGAAAGAAACAACAACTGGTGTTTCACAAACAGAACGAGGTTCCACTTTTTCGTATGAACACGAGGTTGAAAGCAAAAGAAAAATTTCGACTGCAGCTACATACTTCTTCATAATTTATTGTTCATAGGTAAATAAAGAAGGAATGTTCGTTACAATTTTCAGCGCAACCGGTGATGAATTGTCAGCAACAGTTTTTACAAATAAATTCGCATTGTCGTTAATTTTAATTCCTGAGAATAACCTGTTAAAATCAACTATAAGATGTACGTATTGGACATCTCCGGCTACAACGGTATAACCTCTATCAGGCATCGTTACTTGTTTGTAATTGACATTGCTTCCGATTTTATAAACAAAAGGAGTTAGTATACCGGTCAATGCTTCACTTGTATCAATTGCTCCTTGCACATTTAAGAAAATATAACCATCATCCGCTTTTGTTTTGGAAAACCACATCACTGAATCTGACGTATTTGAAAAATCAATTTGGTTGGATGCAGGTGGCAGTCCTACTTTAAAGCGAACGGATTTGTAATTTCCAACAGGAGCATCACCAATGACATATGTGTCGACATCCAGTCTCTTCAACAGTTTACTGTCAGGGATTGCATAAACAGAACCATCTAATTTCACGAGCTCCACATCAGAAATATAGAGCTGAGCAATTTTTACGGATATACTTCTTCCTGCATGTGTCGTATAGGGAATATTGTAAAGATCGATCTCCTCATCTTCAATATATGAATGCAAATGGAACATAACTTTTCCCCATGGTGCAGGGTGATCATCGGTCACATCATCTTTTGCTTTTTGATTACATGAAAAAAATGTAATGCAACTAATAAGAAGAAAAAAATGGAATAAATAAAATTGAATTGTTTTCACATCTTAAATTTTAACTGGTTAAAAACGAAATGACCAGGAAGCATTTAATGCATACTTTTGTTTTAGCTGTATACCATATACATGCTGGTAAATGGGGATACCATATTCAATGCCTAATTGGTGCTTGCTAAATGCTCCCTTTAAATGAAAAGAAGAACCAAGGTGTACATTTATTTTCTCAGCTCCATAACTATAAGGATCCGAAGCAGGTTCCATAAATATGTATTGTTGCGGATCATGTCCTTGAATATACCCGGAGAAATTTCCATCAATACGCAGTGAGCTGCTGATAAAACTTAACCACTGATACGCGATCCAACTGTTAAAATTGAATTCATTACTCAATTTATAACCGATGTTGTTGTAGTTTGTTCGGTATATATAGCCGATAGAAGCACTGGTAGCCAACGAATTTTTTTGATACAAAAAAGTTGCAGCAGGTAATAGTTCTACAGAACCAGAACCTAACTGCATATTGTATGAATAGTTTTTGTTTGGATACATTGCATCATCCGAAGAACCCTTCTCGTGAATACTTCCTGTTGGAATACTGGTGCCCAGGCTTACTAAAAGCTGATAGGTATTTCGTTCCACAACACCATACAATGCATGCAACTTAATATCGCCCAGTCCATTCGTTTTCATCGTATGAGTAGACGATGGTACGGTGGCACCCCCATGCACATGATTAGCAGAGTACATACTCATTTCCATGAAATTGAGCTGATAATTAAACATCGCCATTACGGTTAATCGGTCCGTAATGCCATACATACCCATCAGCATGTGCATTTGCATATTCATCCGCTCAGGCGCCATGATATAGGTAAAAAATACATCGTCCTTATTTTCGGATGTTGCCCCGGACAGCAAGCCTTTCATTTGCATATCCATATATCTATAAGAAATCATCCATTCATTCTTTGTGTGAACATGACTGATCATTACACCGGCGGGTGTAAGATCAGTACTGCAACAAGAAAGATTTGTGCATTGAGATGTATCCGTACTTGTTTGTGCTAACAAACATAGTGGCTGCAGAAGTGACAAAGCCACAGCCAACAACCATTTTAAGTGTAGTTGCATGATCATAAAATTATAGCAGGTTGAAGAGTGATAAATTATCGTCCTGTTA
>C688J18823_10000845_pt1 | contig 18328 bp, 18 predicted proteins | sample HopSoiMetagenom1_FD_18823 | JGI IMG/M metagenome (IMG submission 18823) | reverse complement strand
GACCTGCCGATGTGGGGAGGTCGCCGGCGCGGGGCAGGGCGCAAGCCCAACCGCGACAGGCCAATGGTGTCGCACAAACCGAGGCCGCATTTCGGGAAGCCCGCGGCGGTCCACGTCACGCTGCGCGTCGCCGACCACGTCTGGAACCTTCGCTCGCGGCGCTGTTTCGTCGCGATGGAGGCATGCATCGCCGCGATGCTGGGTCGTTTCGGACTGCGCATCATCGAGTTCACCGTGCTCGGGAACCACCTCCACCTCGTCGTCGAGGCGGATTCGTCGGAGGCTTTGTCGCGCGGCATGCAGGGCCTCTGCATCCGAATCGCGAAGGCGTTGAACCGCCTCATGCGGAAGCACGGACGAGTGCTTGCTGACCACTACCACTCGCGCCTGCTCTCCACGCCCACCGAGTTGGTGAACGCCATCGCGTACGTGCTCGGAAATGCCGCTCGCCACTACGGCGACCGCGGTGCCGATCCATTCACCTCCGCCACGTACGCGAGAGACCACCGCGCCCGTACCCTTTCGCGCCCGTGCACATGGCTGTTACGGTCAGGCTGGCGTCGCGCNCGCTCGGTTCCACAGNGGCTCGAATCAATCTGGCTCGACGGGCCGCCGNCGTTCCGGTGACCGCCGAATCTCTCGCCGTCGCGGGGAATCTTTCCATCACACCCCGAGGAGGATCCATGAAGCCACGCATCGACATCGGCGCCGTCTCTCCAGCAGCTTACCGAGCGATGTTGGGACTGGAGAGGTTCATTCACGAGAGCAGCATCGAGCCCAAGCTGGCCCATCTGCTCAAGATGCGCGCATCGCAGATCAACGGATGCGCCTATTGCCTGGACATGCATTCCAAGGACGCCCGTGCGCTGGGGGAGACGGAGCAGCGCCTCTACGGTCTCGATGCCTGGCGCGAGGCGCCGTACTACACGGAGCGCGAGCGGGCGGCGCTCGAGTTCACGGAGTCGCTCACGCTGGTCACGCAAGGCCATGTCCCCGACGACGTGTATGAGCGCGCGCGCAAGCAGTTCAGCGAGAAGGAGCTGGTGGAGCTGGCGATGATCGCCGTGGCGATCAACGGGTGGAACCGGCTGGCCATCGGCTTCCGCAGCGAGGCGGGCACGTACCAGCCGCAGGCGCGCAAGGAGTCCTCGAAAGCGTAAGATGCCGGGGTGCGCCCCGATTGGAAGGCGCGAGCGGTCGCGCTCGCCGGCTCCGCCGTCTTCCTGGTGATCGCGCCGGGAACAGTGGCGGGCTACGTGCCGTGGGCGTTCACGCGCTGGTCGGTTGGTCCGGCATTGCTGGGGATCGCCGCGCTTCGCGTCGCCGGAGCCCTGCTGCTCGCGCTCGGCGCCGTGGGACTCCTCGACTGCTTCCGGCGTTTCGCGGTGGAAGGCCTGGGCACGCCGGCGCCGGTGCGGCCGCCGCGCACGCTGATCATCACCGGACTCTATCGGTTCGTGCGCAACCCGATGTATTGCGCCATCGTCGCGGCGGTTGCGGGGCAGGCGCTGATCCTCGGCAGCACGGCGCTGCTCTGGTACGGCGCGGCGCTCTGGCTGATGTTTCACGTGTGGGTGCTGATCTACGAGGAGCCGCGCCTCACCGATTCGTTCGGGCCGGCATACCGCGCGTTCTGTGGCGCGGTGCCCCGCTGGGTTCCGCGGCTGACACGATGGCGGGGACCGCCTTGAACGTGCGCCCCGCGCAGCTCGCCGACGCGGCCGCCATCGCGGCCATCTACAACGAAGGCATCCGCGGCCGGCAGAGCACGTTCGAGACTCGCGAGCGAGCGGCGGCGGAAGTGGAGCACTGGTTCGGCAATCCGCGCCATCCCATCCTGGTGGCGGTGGTGGAGGGAATCGTGGTCGGGTGGATTTCCGCTTCCACGTATCGTCCCCGCGAGTGCTACGCGGGGATCGGCGAATTCTCCGTCTATGTGTCAGGTGCGCATCGCGGCCGGCGGTTAGGGGACGCCCTGATGCGGGACTTCCTGCCCGCTTGCGCGAAGGCCGGCCTCTGGAAGCTGGTCTCGCGGATCTTCCCGGAGAACCGGGCTTCGCTGGCCCTCTGCGCCCGCCACGGCTTCCGCGAGGTGGGCACGTACCAGAAGCATGCCCAGCTCGACGGCGGCTGGCGTGACGTGGTGATCGTCGAACGGCTGCTGGACCGGTGAGCTGGACCGCGGACTCAGCCGGCAGCGAGATTGCGGGCATCCTTGCCGGTGGCAAGGGGCGTGCCTTCGCCCAGGTAGATGAGGTCGTCCGAGCCGGTCTTGCTGACCACCCGCGCGGGATTGCCCACCACCGTGGTGCCAGCGGGGACGTCATCGAGCACCACGGCGCCGGCCGCCACTGCGCTCCGATCGCCGATGGTCGCTGCGCCGATCACTTTCGACCCAGGACCGAGATAGACGCGCGCGCCGATCCGCGGGGCCGCACCGGCGCTGCCGAGCGATGGGCCCACGTAGCACATCTGCGAGATGTTGCATTCGGGCCCCAGCCTGGAGCCGGCGCCCACGGTGATGGCGCCATGGTGTCCGACGTAGAAGCCGGGCCCGATCTCCGCGGCGGGGTCGAGGTGGATGCCCGTCGCGATGCGCACCCAGAGCTCGCAGGCACGGACGACGGGGCGCGCCAGGAAGGCGAGCCAGCCGCGCGAGCGGAGCGCACGGCCGAGGCGATAGACCGCGAGGGCCCAGATGCCGTCCTCGAGAGCGCAGAGGATGAGCTTGCGCGAGAGACCAGCGCCTGGCTGATAGACCAGATACCGTTCGAGATCGCGGCGAAACGTCGGCCAGAAGGGTTCGGCGGAAACTCGGGCGGACTCCATGCGACGGGCCTCCCTCGGCAAGGCGGGCTCCAAGAGCGCGGGATCGCGCTTGAAGCGTGAAGGCGGCGACCCGAGCCACGACGATGTCGATGACGGTGAAGTGGTGAGCACCGTGTTGGGACCGACCGTGCTCCCGTCGGGAAGGTGGATGGGTCCGGCGATCACCGCGCCCGGTCCGACCACCACGTTCCTGCCCAGCGCGGGCAGGCCGGGAGCGTTCCTGGACAAGCCGGAGCCGATGGTGACTCCGCCGTGGATGCGGGTGCCGCGTCCGACGCGCTTGGCGCCGATGATGAGCGGCCCTTCCGGACCCAGCCAGACGCGCTCTTCCAACTCCACCCAGACGTACACCTGGACGCCGGTGAGGTGCTTGGCCAGCTGTTCGAGGACGGTGTGGGTGATCCGCAGGGCCCGCCCGATGAGACCGCGCCGCGGTTTGCCGAAGCGCACGAAACGTCCGAATCGATACACCGCGAGAGCAATCAGCGCAGGGGCGGCGAAGGGCAGGAGCAGGCGTTCCCAGCGAGTGCGGGCGCCGTGCATCTCGCAATAGTGCGCGAAGTCGCCGCGAATGACGGAGAGACCCGCGGTGACGGTGGCCGGTTCATCCATGCAGGGCAAATTGGGTCGCCGTCTCTCACCGGGCAAGCGACCTTGCGCCGGGGGTGCCGGCTGCCTACCGTTGGCGCGGTAGGAGTGCCAGGTGAACCTTTCGTCCGGGTCCATGGCAGGGGGCGTCGAAGACGAGATCGCCAGCTGGCAGGCCACGCGGCGGTTTCTCGCAACGCTCCCGCGCGCCGCCGATCTGCGCAAAGCCAGGATTCGCGGCGGGCGCGTGCTGCGGCTGCGCTGCGATCGCTCGCTGCCCTTCGAGTACGTGGCGGGGTTTCTCGACCCCTTCCTTGCCACCTGGGGCGCGCGCCACGAGATCGAGTACTCCGGCTACGACCCAGGCCTGACGGGGGTGGAAACGAGGTCGACGGCCGATCTGCGCATCCTTTTCCTCGACTGGCGGCTCCACCTCGGCCAGCTCTCGCCGGAGGACGCGGCGCGCTGGGCCCGGACGCGCTTGCAGGCGGCCTTGCGCGCCGGCGAAGGCAGGGCGCCCGTATTGATCAACGATTGGCCCGATTGCGATGCGCTCAACCGCGAGCTGCGGCAGGTGGTGCAAGCGACACCGGGGGCTCTGCTCATCGGGGCGCATGCCGTCGCGCAAGAGATGGGCACGGACCCCTTTGACGCGCGCAACGACGCGGTGTCGCGCTTTCCCTTCAGCAACCAGGCGGCGGTCGCGCTTGCCCGTCACCTGGCGCTGGACCTCTTCCCGCCGCTGACCGGCGAGCGGATCAAGGCCGTGGTGCTCGACCTCGACGACACCTTGTGGAAGGGAGTGCTGGGCGAGGACGGCGCGGCCGGCATCCGCGTCCTGCCGGGCCACCAGCGGCTCCAGGAGAAACTGCGGCGCTTGAAGGAGCGGGGCGTCCTCCTCGCCGTCTGCTCGCGCAACGACCCGACCGACGTCGAGCGCGCTTTCGCGGCGCGATCCGATCTGGGCCTGGCGCTGAACGACTTTGCCTCGGTGCGCGTGGGCTGGACGCCGAAGGCGCAGGCTCTCGGGGACATCGCCCGCGACTTGAACATCCACCCTTCGGCGATGCTGTTCATCGACGACAACGGCGCCGAGCTGGCCCGGGCGCGCGCGGCCCACGGCGGTTTGCGGATATTGCTCGCCGATCCCGAGGGAGCCGAGACTGCGGCCGCGCTGGGCCACTTTCCCGGGCTTTTCCCGGTGGCCGCCGATGTTGCGGCGGCGCTGCGGACTGCGGATATCCAGGCCAACCGCGAGCGCGAGAAGCTGCGCGGCACGGCAGGCGCCAATCTGGCGGCCTATCTCGCCGCCCTCAAGATGCAGGTCGAGATCAACGTCGGCAGGCGCTCCGACGCGCCGCGCCTCTACGAGCTGAGCCAGAAGACCAACCAGTTCAACCTGGGGCTCGCACGGATCTCGCCCGCACAGGCGGCCGAGGCGTTCGGAGCGAAAAGCCTGGTGATGACGGTTTCGCTCAAGGACGCTCTTTCCGACAGCGGGCTCGTGGGCGCCATCGTAGCGGCCGTGGAGGGGAAGGTGGCCACCGTGCGCGAAGTGGTCTTCAGCTGCCGTGTGCTGGGCCGCGACATCGAGACCCTCGCGCTTTGGCGTTTCTGTGGGCGGCTGGCGGCGCGAGGCGTCGCAGAAGTGCGCTTCGCCGTCGCCGAAGGGCCGCGCAACAAACCGGCGCGGGATTGGTTGGCGCGCATCCTTCCAGAGGGGACGCAGGCCTCGCTGGCCCTGCTCACCGCTCGCCTGCAGGGCGCGCAAGGACATCCCGCCGCGATCACGGAGGTGGTTCATGGACCCGAAGCTGAATGAGCGCCTGCGGGCTCTGCTCGCCGAAGTGCTGGAGGTGACGCTGGCGCCGGGCGAGGTCACCAGGGCCTCGCTCGCCCAGTGGGATTCGCTCAACCACCTGCGCGTGGTGGTGGCCGTCGAGGAGGAGTTCAGCCTGCGGCTGGAGGTGGACGAGGTGACCTCCATCGCCTCACTGGCCGATCTCGAGACGGTGGTGGCCGGAAAGCTGGCGGCCGCCGCGTAGGGGCGCCTTATCGCTCCCGCGCCCGCGCCATCGCGCGCAGCACGGCGCGCTCCGTATAGACCGCCGCCAGCTGCGCCTTGTACGCCGGCGAGCCAGTCAGGTCCGCCCGGAGCTCGATGCCCTCGGCGGCCTTGGCGGAAGCCGCCTTCACCGCAGCGGCGTCGGATTTGCCCTGCAGCGCCTGCTCGACGTAGGCGGCGCGCGTCACCTTCGACCCCAGCCCCGTCACCGCGATGCGCGACCACTGGACGGCGCCTTTCCCGTCGAGCGAAACCTCCGCGGCCACGCCCACCGCCGCGAAACGCGAGGCAGGATTGGGCAGCTTCTCGTACGCGCCGGCCGTCCGCGCCGGCGGCAGCGGCACACGCACCTGCACCAGGATCTCCCCGCCTTCCAGCGAGGTGGTGAGCGGACCGACGATGAGTTGCTCCACCTTGACCGTCCGCTCCCCGCGCGGCCCGGCCACCACCACCGACGCATCGAGCGCCATCAGCACGGCCGGCCAATCCGCCGCCGGGTCCGCGTGGGCCAGGCTGCCGCCGATGGTCCCGACGTTGCGCACCTGCGCATCGCCGATCAGCGCGGCGGCCTCGGCGGCCATGGGCAGCTTCGCGCGCATCACCTCTGACTTGGCCAATGCCGCGTGCGTGGTCAGGGCGCCGATCTGTAGAACACCCTGGGCCTCGCGCACGCCGACCAGACCGTCAACCTTGCGCAGATCGACCACGTGGGCGGGCTGCGCCAGCCGCAGCTTCATCAGCGGGATCAGGCTCTGGCTGCCCGCCAGCACCTTGGCGTCGTCTCCGTACTTGCCTAGCAACGCCAGCGCCTCGGAGAGCGAGGTGGGCGCGTGATACTCGAAAGAGGCAGCATACATGGTGAGCCCTCCTCTACTTGCCTCGCAGCGCTTCCCAGATCCGGCCCGGAGTGAGCGGCATGTCCACGTGCGTGATTCCAAATGGCGAGAGCGCGTCCATCACCGCGTTGGCCACCGCGGCGGTGGAGGCGATGGTCCCCGTCTCGCCAGCGCCCTTGATGCCCAGGGGATTCACCGGGCTGGGCGTCTCGGTGCGGCCCACTTGCAATGAAGGCACGTCGTCGGCGCGCGGCATCGCGTAGTTCATGAACGAGCCGGTGAGGAGCTGTCCCTCCTCGTCGTATTCGGCGTGCTCCCAGAGGGCCTGCGAGACCCCTTGCACGATGCCCCCGTGGACCATGCCATCCACGATCATCGGGTTGATCACCCGCCCCAGGTCGTCCACCGCGAGGTAGCGCACCAGCTTCACATGCCCGGTGTCGCGCGCCACCTCGACCACACAGACGTGCGTTCCGAAGGGGAAGACGAAGTTGCCCGGGTCGAAGAAGCTGATGGCCTCGAGCCCGGGCTCCAGGTTCTTGGGCATGTTGTGGGCCAGGTACGCCATCAGGGCCACGTCACCAAAAGTCTTGAAGCGCCCGGGCGAGCCCTTCACCGCGAACTTCCCGCCCTCGTAGACCACGTCGGCCTCGTTGGCCTCGAGCAGGTGCGCGGCGATCTTCTTCGCCTTCTCCTTGATCTTCTGCGCGCCCATGTAGATGGCCGCCGTGCCGACCGGACCGCTGCGGCTGCCATAGGATCCCATGCCGAACGGCACCTGCCCGGTGTCGCCGTGCACGATCTCGATGTCCTCCATGGGGAGCTGCAGCTCGTCGGCCGCGACCTGGGCAAAGGTTGTCTCGTGTCCCTGGCCGTGGCTGTGCGATCCGGTGAAGACCGTCACCTTGCCGGTGGGGTGCACGCGCACGGTGGCGCTCTCGTAGAGGCCGGCCTGCGCGCCCAAGGCGCCCGCCACCTGGGATGGCGCGAGCCCGCACGCCTCGACGTAGGTGGAGAAGCCGACGCCCAGGTAGCGGCCCTGCTTGCGCGCCTGCTCCTGCTCCTTGCGGAAAGCCTTGTAGTCGAAGCTCTCCAGCGCCTTGTCCAGCGCGCCCTCGTAGTTGCCGCTGTCGTACATGACCGCGACCGGCGTCTGGTAGGGGAACTTGTCCTTGGGGATGAAGTTCTTGCGGCGGATCTCCAGGCGATCCATTCCCAGCGCGCCGGCGGCGAGGTCCACCATCCGCTCCACCAGGTAGCAGGCCTCGGGGCGGCCGGCGCCGCGATACGCGTCCACCGGCGTGGTGTTGGTGAGGGTGGCGGTCACGTCCACGTGGATGGCCGGCATCTGGTAGCAGCCGGAGAGCAGCGTTCCGTAGAGATAGGTGGGAATGGCCGGCGCGAAGAGCGAGAGATACGCTCCCATGTTGGCGTTGGTCTTCACCCGCAAGCCGAGGATGCGGCCGTCGGCAGAAAGCGCCATCTCCGCGTCGCTGTAGTGGTCGCGGCCGTGCGCGTCGGTGAGGAAGCTCTCGCGCCGATCCGCCGTCCACTTCACCGGCCGCGAGAGAGCGCGCGAGGCCCAGACGACCGCGCACTCCTCGGGGTAGACGAAGATCTTCGAGCCGAATCCGCCGCCCACGTCGGGGGAGATGACCCGCAGCTTGTGCTCCGGCATCCCCAGCACGAAGGCGGACATGAGCAGCCGGTGCACGTGCGGGTTCTGGGTGGTGAGCCAGAGCGTCACCTCGCCGGTGCCCGGATTGGAGCTGGCCAGCGCGGCGCGCGGCTCGATGGCGTTGGGGATCAGNCGGTGGTTGCGGAAGCTCTGCTTCACCACCTTGGCGGCGCCGGCGAAGGCCTTGTCGGTGGCGGCCTTGTCGCCCAGCTGCCAGCGGAAGCTGACGTTGTCGGAGATCTCGTCGTGGACCGCGGGAGCGCCGGACTGCACCGCCTTGAGCCCGTCGGCCACCGCCGGCAGCGGCTCGTAGTCCACCTCCACCAGCTCGGCAGCGTCGCGGGCGATGTAGGGCGTCTCGGCGATCACCACCGCCACCGCGTCNCCCATGTAGCGGGCGCGATCCACCGTCAGCACGTTGTGGACGGGAATCTTCATCCCCGGGATCAGCCAGCCCACCGGCAACGGTTTCATCCCGCCGGCGATGAGGTCCTTGCCGGTGTAGACCGCGACCACGCCCTTGAGCTTCTTCGCCGCCGCCGTGTCGATGCTCTTGATGCGCGCGTGCGCGTGCGGGCTGCGCACGAAAGCGGCGTGGGTGGTGCCCGGCAGGCGCACGTCGTCGACGTAGTTGCCCTTGCCGGTGATCAGCCGCGGGTCCTCACGGCGCTTGATGCTCTGGCCGAAGAGTGGCTGCGTCATGGCCTACCTCGCGGTGGCGGCCTGCTGCACCGCCTTGACGATGTTGTTGTAGCCGGTGCAACGGCAGATGTTTCCTTCCAGGCCCGCGCGGATCTCCGCCTCGTTGGGCTTGGGATTGCGCGCCAGCAGCTCGCAGGTGGAGAGGATCATCCCAGGCGTGCAGAAGCCGCACTGCAGCCCGTGCTGATCCCAGAAGGCCTGCTGCACCGGATGCAGCTTGCCGTCCTTCGCGAGTCCCTCGATGGTGGTGACCTGCCGCCCGTCCGCCTGCACGGCGAACAGGGAGCAGGACTTCACCGAGGCGCCATCGAGCAACACCGTGCATGCTCCGCACTGGCTGGTGTCGCATCCGACGTGGGTGCCGGTGAGGCCCAGCACGTCGCGAAGGAAGTGGACGAGGAGGACCCGCGGCTCGACGTCGCGGGCTTCCGATACTCCGTTGACCTGGATGCTGATGGAGCTCACGGCGATCCCCCTTCCGGGCTGACACCGCGAGCGACCGGGCCCGGGAGTAGGAGCGCGTTAGCACCCCGGGAATGACTGGTCAACACGCGCCGCGGCGCGCATCCTTTGCCCGCTGCGGTCATCGATCCCCGATGGCCGGAAGGAGGCCTCTCATGGTGAAGGTTGGATTGTTCGTCCGCCTGCGCGCGAAGCCGGGCAAGGAGTCGGAGTTGTCCAAGTTCCTCGCGGGCGCCCTGCCGCTCGCGCAGGCCGAGCAGAAGACGGCGGTGTGGTTTGCCGTCCAGTTCGCGCCGGGGGAGTTCGGGATCTTCGACGCCTTCGCCGACGAGTCTGGCCGCAAGGCGCATCTCGACGGTCCCATCGCGGCCGCTCTGATGAAGAAGGCTCCCGAGCTGCTGGCGGAGAGCCCGAAGATCGAGCGGGTGGATCTGCTGGCCGCGAAGGTCACGACCTGAATCAGTACAGGATCCGCGTCTTGATGCTGGTCTCCAGCGCCGCGATGGCGTTCTTCACGTCGTTGGAGACGTCCTGCTCGAGGTCCATGATCAGGTAGCCCACAGCCGCGTCGGTGGCCAGCACCTGGCTGCGGATGTTCGCGTTCCGCTCGCCGACGATGCGGTTGATGTCGCGCAGAACGCCGGGCACGTTGCGGTGCGCGTTGAGGATGCGGTGCAGGCCATCGGCGGGCGGCAGCTCGACGTGCGGGAAGTTCACCGCGCCGCCGGTGGCGCCGGCGTTGACGAATCGGACCAGCGTCTCACCCACCTCGCGGCCGATGGCCGCCTGCGCCTCGCTGGTGGATCCGGCCACGTGGGGCGTGAGGATGACGTTGGGCAGCCCCCGCAGCGGGGTGGCGAAGCCGTCGCTGTTGGATTCGGGCTCCTCGGGAAAGACATCCACCGCCGCGCCGGCCAGGTGGCCGCTGCGCAAGGCGTCGGCCAGCGCCGGCAGCACCACCACCGAGCCGCGGCTGGCGTTCAGCAGATACGATCCCTTCTTCATCGCCTGGATCTCGGCCGCGCCGATCATCTCCCGCGTCTGCGGCGTGGCGGGCACATGGAGGGTCACGAAGTCCGCGGTCTGCAGCAGGTCGCGCAGGGAGTCGGCGCGCCGGTTGTTGCCCATGGGCAGCTTGCCGCGCAGGTCGTGGAAGATCACCTGCATGCCCAGCGCCTCGGCCAGAACGCCCACCTGCGAGCCGATGTGGCCGTAGCCGACGATCCCCAGCGTCTTGCCGCGGACCTCGTACGATCCGGCGGCCCCCTTGCGCCAGCGGCCCTCGTGCAGGTCGCGCGATCGGTCCCCCAGCCTGCGCGCCAGGGCGATGACCTCGGCGACGATCAGCTCCGCCACGCTGCGCGTGTTGGAGAAGGGCGCGTTGAACACCGGGACGCCGCGCAGCTTCGCCGCCTCCAGATCGACCTGGTTGGTACCGATGCAGAAGCAGCCGATGGAGAGGAGCCGTCGCGCCTCGCCGAGCACGCGCGCGGTGACCCGCGTCTTGCTGCGGATGCCGAGGAGGTGCACGTCGCGCACCTTCGCAGCCAGCTCGTCTTCGCCCAACGCCGCGCGCGAGGTCTCCAGCTGGAAGCCCTCGGCGCCGATCAACTCCTCGGCGGTCCGGTGGATGTCCTCGAGGAGGAGGACCTTGATCTTCTCGACAGGATAAGATGTCGCCACGGTGCGATGGTGCACAGGCCAGGCCCCGCCCGCAATCGCATCGCGACCAGACCGACGTTTTCGTCGCCAGCTTGACGGCGGGACCCCGGGTCGCTATCAGGAACAACTGATGGCTTCCCGTTCCCCCCAGACCGCCGCCCGCGCCGCAGCGATGTGCTGCTGCCGCTGTGCCTGTGCGCGTCCCTGGCGGGGCGGCGAGCCGTTCGATGGCTGCGCGTAAGCGCGCAACCCCGGAAACGGAACTTCGCCGACGGCCCGCCACCCCCTGGGAGGCGGGCCTTCTTGCTTTTGGGCCTTGGAGGACGCATGGGAGCACCGGATCGGGAGACATCGCAGGCGCAACCCGCGTCGCTGGCCGCCGCGTCGCTGGAGCTCGCGGGCGCGGACGCGGACCAGGTGCTGCGCTGGGCGGAAGGGCGCTTCGGCAGCGCCGCGGCCATCGCCTGCAGCTTCGGCGTGGAGGACGTGGTCCTGATCGATCTGGCGGCGTCGGTGGCGCCGCGCCTCGGGCTCTTCACCCTCGATACCGGCAGGCTGCCGCCGGAGACCTACGAGGTGATGGAGCAGGTCCGGCAGCGGTACGCGATCCGGATCGAAACCTTCTTCCCCGACCGGGCCGGGGTCGAGGAGTTGGAGCGCGAGAAGGGGTTCTTCTCCTTCCGCAACAGCGTGCCCGACCGCAAGGAGTGCTGCGCCATCCGCAAGCTCGAGCCGCTCGGGCGCGCGCTGCGCGGCAAGCAGGCCTGGATCACCGGGCTGCGGCGAGAGCAGTCGGTCACGCGCTTGGATCTGGAAGTGGTCGAGATCGACTCGATGCATGGGGGCATCCTCAAGCTCAACCCGCTGCTGGGCTGGACCGAGGCGGAGGTGTGGCGCTACGCGCGTTCGCGCGAGCTGCCGGTGAACGCGCTGCACGCCCGCGGGTACCGGTCCATCGGCTGCGCCCCGTGCACCCGCGCCACCGAGGCCGGCGAGGACGTCCGCGCCGGCCGCTGGTGGTGGGAGGAGCCCGAGCACAAGGAGTGCGGGCTGCACCCGCGCCGCGCGGGGGGACAGTAGGATGGACTTCTCCTCGAGCGATCTGCTGCTGGTGGCCGTGGCGCTCGCCGCCGCCGCCATCAACGGCGGGCTGGGGTACGGTTTCTCCTCCATCCTGGTGCCGGTGGCGCTGCTCTTCCATGCCGGCCGCGTGCTCAACCCCGCGCTGGTCGTGCTGGAGGTGGGCATCAACGCGCTGGCGCTGTTCGTCAATCGGCGCGCGCTGCCGGTGGTCTGGCCGCGCACCCGGCTGCTGCTCGCCGGCGCCGTGCCCGGCGTGATCGCCGGCAGCCTCGTCCTCGTGCACCTCGATTCGGGGTGGCTCAAGCTCTTCACTTTCTCCGCGCTCTTGCCGCTGATCGTGCTGCAGTCGGCGGGGATCCGCCGGCCAGTGCGGAGCGAGCGTGCCGCCGCGCTGCCCGCCGGCGCCGCGTTGGGCGCGCTNTACGGCGCCACCACCATCTCCGGACCTCCGCTGGCGCTGCTGCTCAACAACCAGGGCCTCTCCAAGGAGGAGTTCCGCGCCGCCCTCAGCCTCTTCCGCATCGTGGAGTCGAGCTTCACGCTGGCCGCATATCTGGCGTTGGGCCTGATCGGGCGCGAGTCGCTGGCGCTGAGCGCGACGCTGTTCCCCGCAGTGGTCCTGGCATTGCCTGCCGGGTACCTGGCGCTGCGGCGCGTGCCCGCCGAGCCGTTCCGCCGCACCTGCATGGCGGTGGACGTGCTGCTGGTCGGGTTCGGCCTGGCGCGGACGGTGATCGAACGACACCTGATTCCGCCCGCCGCCGCCTGGGCCGGTTTCGGCGCCCTCATCGTTCTCGAGGCTGCGCTGCTCGGCGCCTGGGCGGCGGGCAAGCTCCGCGGCACCAGCGTCACCCCGGTGGGAGCTGTGCGATGAGCCAGCTGCCCTACCTGCGCCAGCTGGAGGCCGAGAGCATCCACATCATCCGCGAGGCCGCGGCGGAGTTCGCGCGCCCCGTGCTGCTCTACAGCATCGGCAAGGACTCGCAGGTGCTGCTGCACCTCGCGCGCAAGGCCTTCCATCCCGCGCCGCTGCCGTTCCCGCTCCTGCACATCGACACCACCTGGAAGTTCCGCGACATGTACGCCTTCCGCGACCGCTACACGAAGGAGAAGGGGCTCCGGCTGATCGTGCACACCAACCGCCGGGCGCTGGAGGAGGGCATCAACCCGTTCGACACCACCAGCCAGAAGTACACCTTCGCGATGAAGACGCAGGCGCTCCTGGAAGCGCTCCTCGCCAACGGCTTCGACGCGGCCTTCGGCGGGGCGCGGCGCGACGAGGAGAAGTCGCGGGCCAAGGAGCGCATCTTCTCCTTCCGCGATCGGGGCGGACAGTGGGACCCGCGATCGCAGCGGCCCGAGCTGTGGAACCTCTACAACGGCCGCATCGACAAGGGCGAGAGCGTGCGCGTCTTCCCGCTCTCCAACTGGAGCGAGCTGGACGTCTGGCAGTACGTGCGGCTGGAGAAGATCCCGGTGGTCCCGCTCTACTTCGCCGCCGAGCGGCCGGTGGTGGAGCGGGAGGGCAACCTGATCGTGGTGGACGACAACCGCTTCCGCCTGCGGCCCGGCGAGGCGCCTCGGCCAAGGCGCGTCCGCTTCCGCACGCTGGGCTGCTACCCGCTCAGCGGCGCCATCGAGTCTGACGCCACCACCGTCTCCGCCATCATCGCGGAGATGCTGGAGAGCCGGAAGTCCGAGCGGCAGGGCCGCCTCATCGACCACGACGAGGAAGGCTCGATGGAGACCAAGAAGCGCGAGGGGTACTTCTGATGACCGCCATCCCGGAATCGATCGAGGCCGAGCTGTTGGCGCGCGAGCGCAAGCAGTTGTTGAGGTTGGTGGTGATTGGGTCCGTGGACGACGGCAAGTCCACGCTCATCGGCCGGCTGCTCTACGAGACGGACAGCATCTACGACGACCAGGTGGAGGCGGTGCGGCAGGCCACGCGCAACGGCGATCCCATCGACTTCTCGCTCTTCACCGACGGGCTCCTGGCGGAGCGCGAGCAGGGCATCACCATCGACGTGGCGTACCGATATCTGGAGACGCGCGAGCGCAGGTTCATCCTCGCGGACACGCCGGGCCACGCCCAGTACACGCGCAACATGGCCACCGGCGCTTCCACCGCCGACGCGGCCATCATCGTGCTCGACGCGCGCCTGGGCGTGCTGCCGCAGACCCGCCGGCACGCCGCCATCGCCGCGCTGCTGGGCATCCGCAGCCTGGCGGTGGCGGTGAACAAGATGGATCTGGTGGGGTTCGACGAGGCGATCTTCCGCCGCATCTCGGGTGAGCTGGGAGAGTTCGCCGCCCGCCTCGGGTTCCGCAAGCTGGCCTTCTTTCCCATGAGCGCGCGCTTCGGCGATAACCTGGCGCGCTCGAGCGCCCGCACGCCCTGGCACCAGGAGGGCACCGTGCTCGGCTTCCTCGAATCGGTGGATGCTTCCGGTGGGCTGGAGGCGGCGCCCTTCCGCTTTCCCGTGCAGACCGTGCTGCGCCCGAACCTCGACTACCGCGGCCTGGCGGGGCAGATCGCCTCGGGATCGGTGGTGGTGGGCGACGAGGTGATCGCGCTGCCTTCCGGCGCGCGCAGCACCGTGCGCGCCATCGATACCCTGGACGGCGGCCTCTCGCACGCCTTCGCGCCGCAGTCGGTGGTGATCCGGCTCAGCTCGGAGATCGACGTCGGGCGGGGCGAGATCCTCGCCCATCCGCACGCCGCCCCTTCCGTCCGCTCCCGCCTGCAGGCCACCGCCGTCTGGCTTTCGCCGCGGCCGCTGGACCCTGGCCGCGCCTTCTTGCTCAAGCAGGCCACGCGCACCGTGCCCGCCCATGTGGAGGCGGTGCGCGCCGTCATCGATCCCGAGACGCTGGCGGAGACGCCGGCGGCATCGCTGGCGCTCAACGACGTGGGCCGCATCGTGGTGCGCTGCGCGCGGCAGGTGGCGTGCGACGCGTATTCGGACAACCGGCGCACCGGCGCGTTCATCCTCGTCGACGCGCTCAGCAACGAGACCGCGGCGGCCGGAATGATCGAGGAGCAGGCGCCGGCGGAGCAACGGCGGGACGGCGCGCTGGTGCTGGTGGTTGGCAGCGCGGGCCGCGCGCACGAGATCGAACGCCTGCTCTGGGAGCGGGGAAGCCTCACGGCGGTGGTGGCGCGGGTAGAGGCGGCACTGGCCTGCGCGGCAGGGGGAGTGTTGCCGTTGCTGGTGAGCGAGGACGAGGAACCAGCGCGGGAGGCCTTGCGCCTCGCCGGCGCCCGCGCCATCTCGGTGGCCGACGTAATTCGGGGACACGATACGTAATTCGTCGTATCGTGTCCCCGAATTAGAGGCGTGCGGCGAGGAGCACGTGCGCGGCGATTGCGTCCACGCCAACTCCGCGCGTCACTTGCGCGAACACGAAGGGCCCCTCTCCCCGCATCCGCTTCGCGTCGCGGTCCATGACCCCGAGATCGGCGCCCACGTGCGGCGCCAGGTCGGTCTTGTTGATCACCAATAGATCCGACTGGGTGATGCCGGGGCCGCCCTTGCGCGGCACCTTGTCGCCGCCCGCCACGTCGATGACGTAGATGGTGTAGTCGGCCAGCTCGCGGCTGTACTGCGCGGCCAGGTTGTCGCCGCCGCTCTCCACGAAGAGCAGCTCCGGGTGCAGCTCCTCCATCAGCTGCTCCAGCGCGAGCAGGTTGTGGCTGATGTCCTCGCGGATGGCCGCGTGCGGGCAGCCGCCGGTCTCCACCGCGCGGATGCGCTCCTTGGGCAGCGCCTCGTTCCGCACCAGGAACTCCGCATCCTCGCGCGTGAAGATGTCGTTGGTGACCACGCCCAGGCTGACGCGGTCGCGCAGCGCGCGACAGAGCGCGAGCACCAGCGCCGTCTTGCCGCTGCCCACCGGGCCGCCGATGCCCACCGTGTAGGCGCGCCGCTTGAAGTCGCGGCGGCGCGGCGCTTGGCGCTCGTGGAAGTGTCCCGGGTGGTCGGGGTGATCGTGATCGCCTTCGTGCGCCATCGAGGTCTCCTCATGATTGGAAAAGGCGCGAATAGAGCCGGTCGTGCGTGCCCTGGAGCAGGTCTGCCAACGGTGAGGTCTGCGCCAGCGAGGCGGGCGTCAGGTTCGCGCAGGCGGTATGCGCCTCCTCGAGAACCGGCTGAAGCCCCGCCAGCATCTGCTGCGCTTCATGGGTGCCGCAAAGGCCCAGGCGGACCGCCGCGGAGATCACACCGCGGGCCGTGCTCCAGAGGAAGAGCCGCCGCATCTCCTCCGCGCCCAGGCCGAGCGCGCGCAACGCCGCGCCCCAGAGCGGGGCGAGGTGGAGCCGCAGCCCGCGGGCGGCCGCCGCCACTTCCGCCAACTCCGCGGGAAAGATGCGCTCGCAGGTGGAGAGCAGCGCCCGCCCCTGCGTTCGGCTGGCCCGGTTGGCCACGTGGTTGGCGAGGAAGGCCTCGGCGCGCGCGTCCAACGGCGCAAGGGCGGCGGGGTTGGCGAAGGCCGCATTGGCGAGGGGCAGCGCGCCGTGACCCGCCTGCCAGATGGCGTCGCGAGCGTAGTCGCGCAGGTCGCGCGCCTCGCCGGCCTGCGCCGCCGCCTCCAGCCCGAACGAATGCGCGAAAGCGCCGACGGGGAAGGCCGAATCCGCGAGCTGGAGCANTCTCCACATGCGCGCCTCAGAACAGGCTGTAGCGCTGCGCGAGCGGCAACCTCACGGCGGGATCGCAGCGGAGCAGCTCGCCGTCCGCGCGGACCTCGTACGACTCGGGATCGACCTCCAGCCTGGGCAGCGCGTCGTTGAGCTTCATGTCCTTCTTGCCCAGCCCGCGGCAGCCGCGCACGGCGGAGAGGGTCTTGCGCAAGCCGAGCGGCGCGACCGTCCCTTCCTCGAGCGCACGGCGGGACACGAACGCCAGGCTGATGGCGCCCGGCGCGCGCGCGCCGAACATGGGCCGCATCAGGAGCGGCTGCGGCGTGGGGATCGACGCGCCCGCGTCGCCCATCTGCGCCCAGGCGATGAAGCCGCCCTTGATCACCAGCTCGGGCCGGATGCCGAAAAAGGCCGGCCGCCACAACACCAGATCCGCCAGCTTGCCGGGCTCGACCGACCCGACCTCGTGCGCGAACCCGTGCGCGATGGCGGGATTGACGGTGTACTTCGCCACGTAGCGGCGGATGCGCTGGTTGTCGTCGTCGCTGTCGCCGGCCAGCGCTCCGCGCTGCTCGCGCATCTTGTGCGCGGTCTGCCAGGTGCGGGTGATCACCTCGCCCACGCGCCCCATCGCCTGGCTGTCGCTGGACATCATGCTGATGGCGCCCAGGTCGTGGAGGATGTCCTCGGCGGCGATGGTCTCGCCGCGGATGCGGCTCTCGGCGAAGGCCACGTCCTCGGGAATCTCGCGGTCGAGGTGGTGGCAGACCATCAGCATGTCCAGGTGCTCGTCGAGCGTGTTGACGGTGAAGGGCCGCGTCGGATTGGTGGAGGATGGCAGCACGTGCGGCACGCCGCAGACGCGCAGGATGTCGGGAGCGTGGCCGCCGCCCGCGCCCTCCGAGTGATAGGTGTGGATGGTGCGGCCCTTGAAGGCGGCGATCGAGTCGTCGACGAATCCCGATTCGTTGAGCGTGTCGGTGTGGATGGTGACCTGCACGTCCTCGCTCTCGGCGGCGGTGAGGCAGCAGTCGATGGCGGGCGGCGTGGTGCCCCAGTCCTCGTGCAGCTTGAGGCCGATGGCGCCGGCGCGGATCTGATCGACCAGCCCTTCGGGGCGCGAGCTGTTTCCCTTGCCGGTGAAGCCGATGTTGAGCGGCAGGTTGTCCACCGCCTGCAGCATGCGGGCGAGGTTCCACGCGCCGGGCGTGCAGGTGGTGGCGTTCGTGCCGGTGGCCGGACCGGTGCCGCCGCCCACCCACGAGGTGATGCCGCTGGCCAGCGCCTCGTCGGCCTGCTGCGGGCTGATGAAGTGGATGTGCGAGTCGATGCCGCCGGCGGTGAGGATGAGCCCTTCGCCGGCGATGGCTTCGGTGGTGACGCCCACCACCAGCCCCGGCGTGACGCCCGCCATGGTGTCGGGGTTGCCCGCCTTGCCGATGCCACGGATGCGGCCGTGCTTGATGCCCACGTCGGCCTTGTAGATGCCGGTCCAATCGATGATCAGCGCGTTGGTGATCACGCAGTCGAGCGCCTCGGCGTCGCTGGCGCCGGCCTTCTGTCCCTGCCGGTCGCGCAGCACCTTGCCCCCGCCGAACTTGCACTCGTCGCCGTAGGAGGTGAGGTCGCGCTCCACGCGGGCGATCAGTGCGGTGTCGCCCAGGCGCACGCGATCGCCCGCGGTGGGCCCGTAGAGGTCGGCGTAGTGTCGCCGATCGATGCGCCGGCTCACGGCGCGCCTCCGCCCGCGTAGGCGACCAGCTGCACCGTCCGGGTCT
>C688J18823_10000844_pt1 | contig 18342 bp, 19 predicted proteins | sample HopSoiMetagenom1_FD_18823 | JGI IMG/M metagenome (IMG submission 18823) | reverse complement strand
CGCTCACCTGCGTGGTGCGCGGCTCGGGCAAGGCGCTCGAGAAGATGGAGCATTTCGGCCCGATCTTCACCAACGATTGATAATAGCGGGGGATGGATCACACTCCCCCGCCATTCTTCAAGCGTGGGCCAGCACCGCTAGTCAGGCTGTTCTTCTTCGCCTCGCTATCGCTCGCGCTGCTCATATTCGACGCGCGCTTTCGCTACGTCGACGGACTGCGCTCCTGGCTTGCGCTCGCCGCTTATCCACTGCAGCGCGCGGCGACCTGGCCGATCGACCTCGCGATGGGCGTCGGCGGCTATTTCTCGACGCAAGCGAGCCTCGTCGAAGAGAACCGGATGCTGCGCGAACGCGCGCTCGCCAACGCGCAGGACGCGCAGCGCTTCCAAGCCGCGCAAGCTGAAGCGAACGAGCTGCGCCGCTCGATCGGCGCAGCAGAGCAGCTTCCGGTTCCGGCGAGCACGGCAGAGGTCCTCTACCTCGGCCGCGATCCTTACGCGCACAAGCTCCTCATCAATCGCGGCTCGGTGCAAGGCGTGAAGGCCGGAAGTCCGGTGGTCGACGATGTCGGCGTGATCGGCCAGGTGACGCGCGTACACCCGCTCGTGTCCGAGGTGAACCTCCTCACGAACCCGGACCAGGCGGTGCCGGTGCAGGTGGTCCGCAACGGCCTGCGCGCGGTCGCCTTCGGCGCGCGCGGCCTGCCCGGTATGCTCGAGCTGCGCTACGTGGGTGCGAACGCGGAGATCCAGAACGGCGATCGCCTGGTGACCTCCGGCATCGACGGCACGTATCCGGCGGGCCTTGCGGTGGCGACGGTGGTGAAAGTCGAGACCGACGCGGAGCAAGCCTTCGCGCGCGTCCTCTGCCGGCCCACGGCGGGCGTCGATCGCGGCCGCTATGTGCTCGTGCTGACGAACGAAGCCAACATGCCTCCGCGGCCGGACGAATCGGAAAAGAAAGAGCGCCGCGCCGAGAAGCGACGCGGCAAGGGTAAAGATAAGGCCGCCGATGAGCAGTAGATCGCAGATCCTGCTGCCGGTGCGCACGAGCACCATCATCGGTTCATTCGTGCTCGCGCTTTTCCTCAACTTCCTGCCATGGCGCGACATGCGGCTGGTGCCGGACTTCGTCGCGCTGGTGATTACCTTCTGGTGCGTGCGGCAGCCGCGCCTGGTCGGCCTCGGCGTCGCGTGGATGGTGGGACTGCTGACGGATGCCGGCAATGGGGTGCTGCTCGGTCAGCACGCGCTCGCGTATTCGGTCCTGGCCTTCCTATCGGTGTGGCTTTCGCGGCGTATCCTGTGGTTCGGGCCGATGCTGCAGTCGCTCCACATTGCGCTCATCCTGCTCGCCGCCGAAGCGGCGGTGCTGGTCGTGCGCCTGGCCGCTGGCGATGCGTTCCCCGGGTGGCCGCTATTCGTGCGGCCGCTGCTCGGCGCGTTGCTGTGGCCCGCGGTGACGTGGCTTCTCCTGTTGCCGCAGCGGCGGCAGGCGAGCGAGCAGACCATATAGAGAACGGCACTCATGCGCGGTATTGACATCCGCAACTCGGAGCAGGAGGTCTACCAGTTCCGCATGCGCGTCGGCATCGCCGGCGCCGCGGTGCTGATGGCGTTCGGCCTGCTCGCCGTGCGCTTCCTCTACCTGCAGGTGTGGCAGCACGACGTCTACCAGGCGAAGGCCGAGGACAACCGCATCTCGATCGTCCCCGTGACGCCGAACCGCGGTGTCATCGTCGATCGCAACGGCGTCGTCATCGCGCGCAACTACTCCGGCTACACGCTGGAGATCGTGCCGCGGCGCGTACGCAACCTCGAGCGCACGATCGACGAACTCGCCGAGCTGGTCGACATCCAGCCGCGCGACCGTGTTCGCTTCCGCAAGCTGCTGCAAGAGACGCGCAACGCGGAAAGCCTGCCGATCCGCAACCGCCTGTCCGACGAGGAGGTGGCGCGCTTCGTGGTCAACCGCTACCGCTTCGAAGGCGTGGAGCTCCGCGCGCGGCTCTTCCGGCAGTATCCGTTCGGCGATGTCGGCTCGCATGTGCTCGGCTATCTCGGCCGCGTCACCACGCAGGACCAGCAGCGCTTCGAGGACGAAAGCATCAGCGCCAACTACCGCGGCACCGACTTCATCGGCAAGGCCGGCATCGAAGCCACCTACGAGGCGGAGCTGCACGGCACCACCGGCTTCGAGCAGGTCGAGATCGATGCCGCGGGGCGGGGTATCCGCTCGCTGTCGCGCACGCCGGCGCTGCCGGGCAACGACATCACCCTGACGCTCGACATGCGGCTGCAGCAGGTGGCGGAGATCGCCATCGGGGACCGGCGCGGAGCGCTGGTGGCGATCGACCCGAGCGATGGCGGGATACTCGCCCTCGTCTCCAAGCCCGGCTTCGATCCCAACCTCTTCGTCGACGGCATCGACCCGCAATACTGGGCGGAGCTGAACAACAACGAGGACCGCCCGCTCAACAACCGCGCCATCTCGGGCATGTATCCGCCGGGCTCGACCTTCAAGCCGTTCATGGCGCTCGCCGCGCTCGAGATGGGTAAGCGTACGCCGCGCTCGGCGATCTCGGACCCCGGTTTCTTCGACTTCGGCGGGCGGCGCTTCCGCGACGACAAGAAAGGCGGCCACGGCGTGGTCGACATGTACAAGTCGATCGTCGAGTCGTGCGACACGTACTACTACCAGCTCGCCAACGACCTGGGCATCGAATCGATCGCGCGCTCGCTTGCGCCCTTCGGCTTCGGGGCGCGCACGGGCATCGACCTCGCCGGCGAGCAGGTGGGCGTCCTGCCATCGCCGGAATGGAAACAGAAGCGCTTCAAGCGCGCCGACATGCAGCGGTGGTATCCCGGCGAGACGATCTCGATCGGCATCGGCCAAGGCTACAACTCTTACACGCCGATCCAGCTTGCGCAGGCCGTGGCAGTGCTCGTGAATGGCGGCACGGTTTACCGGCCGCGACTCATCGCCGGGGTAAACAACACGCGCACCGGCGACCAGCGTGAGACGCCGCCCGAGGTGGTGCGCAAGTTTCCGCTCAAGCGCGACAACATCGACTTCGTCAAGCGCTCCATGGCGGGCGTGATCAAGGAAGGCACCGGCGGCCGCGCGTTCGCCGGTGCCACCTATACCGCCGGCGGCAAGACTGGTACCGCGCAGGTGATCGCGATGAAGCAGAACGAGAAGTACGAAGAGGCCAAGGTGGCCGAGCGGCACCGCGACCATTCGCTCTTCATCGCCTTCGCCCCGCTCGACAGCCCGCGCATCGCCATCGCCATCGTGATCGAGAACGGTGGCTTCGGCGCGCGCGCGGCGGCGCCGGTGGCACGCACGGTGCTCGACTACTTCATGCTCGGCAAGGTGCCGCCGGGCATGGACCAGCCGACGCCGGAAGACGAAGCGATCAACGAGGAAGAGGAAGGGGACTGATGGAGCTCGCCGGCGTACCGGTGCGCAGGATCGGCGAGCGTATCGTCGAGGGAATCGACCCCACGCTGCTGGTTCTTATCTTGACGGTGTCGATGCTCGGGCTCGCCGCGCTCTACTCGGCGAGCATTGACACGCCCTCGCGAGTCACGGCGCAGGTGGTCAACCTTTCCGTGGCGCTCGCCGCGATGTGGCTGGTCGCCCAGGTGCCGCCACAAACCATGATGCGCTTCGCCATTCCGGCGTATGTCATCGGCGTCGCTTTCCTCGTTGCCGTCGCGCTTTTCGGCGACGTGGTGAACGGCGCGCGGCGCTGGCTGCATGTCGGCGTGACGCGCTTCCAGCCCTCCGAGATGATGAAGCTCGCTCTGCCGTTGATGCTGGCTTGGTACTTTCACAAGCACGAGACCACGCTACGGCTGCACAACTTCGCCATCGCGTCGCTGCTGCTCATCGTGCCGCTCGGCCTCATCGCCCGGCAGCCCGACCTCGGCACCGCCGCCCTCGTCGGCGCGGCCGGCTTCTATGTCATCTTCTTCGCCGGCCTTTCCTGGAAAGTCCTCGGCACGCTGATCGGCCTGGGGCTCGCCGCCCTGCCGATCGGCTGGGGGTTCCTGCACGGTTACCAGCGAAAGCGGGTGCTCACCTTACTCGATCCGACAACGGATCCGCTTGGCGCTGGATACCACATCATCCAGTCGACCATCGCCGTCGGCTCGGGCGGCTTGTGGGGCAAGGGTTGGCTGAATGGCACGCAAGCACACCTCGAGTTCATTCCGGAGCGCCATACCGACTTCATCTTCGCCGTGTTCTCGGAAGAGTTCGGGCTGGTGGGCAATACGGTGCTGCTCGTCCTATATTTCCTCCTCATTGGCCGCGGCCTCTACATCGCGGCCAACGCGGCGACCGTGTTTGCCCGTCTCCTCGCCGGCGCCATTTCGCTCATGTTCTTTACGTACGCTTTCGTCAACATGGGAATGGTGTCCGGCATCCTCCCAGTGGTCGGCGTGCCGCTGCCGTTCCTGTCGTACGGGGGTACGGCGCTGCTCACGCTTTTCATCGGCGCCGGCATCCTGATGAGCGTCCACCGCTACCGCAAGCTTGTCCAAACGTAGCTGCCGCAGAGCAGCACGATTCTGGAAGTCCTTGCCGCATCGTGAAACGGCCGTGGCTTAAACCGCTGTAAATGCTTGTTTTGTTGAGCGACAAATAGGCCGACCGGCGCGTTGCTGCGCGGCGCTGCAGTGCGCAAACTGCTGGGTTATCGACAACCCTAGCGGAGGCCCCGTGGACGCGCGCCAAGAGCAAATCCAGCAACTGGAAAAAGACTGGAAGGACAACCCTCGCTGGAAAGGCGTCAAACGCGGCTATCGCGCCGCCGACGTCGTCAAGTTGCGCGGCAGCGTCGCCGTGGAGCACACGCTGGCGAAGCGCGGCGCAGAAAAGCTGTGGCGCCTGGTGAACGAGAAACCGTTCGTAAATTCCCTCGGCGCGATGACCGGCAACCAGGCGGTGCAGCAAGTGAAAGCCGGCGTGCCCGCGATCTATCTCTCGGGGTGGCAGGTGGCCGCCGATGCGAACGATTCCCTGCAGATGTATCCGGACCAATCGTTGTACGCGGTGTCCTCAGTTCCGACGGTGGTGCGCCGCATCAACAACGCCCTCGCCCGCGCCGACCAGGTGCAGTGGATGGAAGGCAAAGGCGACATCGATTTCTTCGCGCCGATCGTCGCCGACGCCGAGGCCGGATTCGGCGGCGTGCTGAACGCGTACGAGCTGATGCGCGCCATGATCGAGGCCGGCGCGGCCGGCGTGCACTTCGAGGACCAGCTCGCCTCGGTCAAGAAATGCGGCCACATGGGCGGCAAAGTGCTGGTGCCGACGCAGGAAGCCGTGCAGAAGCTGATCGCCGCTCGCTTGGCGGCCGACGTCGCCGGCGTGCCCACCATCGTGCTCGCGCGCACCGACGCCGAGGCAGCGAACTTGGTCACCTCCGACGTCGACGAGAACGACAAGCCCTTCCTCACTGGTGAGCGCACCGGCGAGGGCTTCTACCGGGTGAAGAACGGTATCGAGCAAGCCATCTCCCGCGGCGTGGCCTACGCCGCCTATGCGGACATGGTGTGGTGCGAGACCGGCAACCCTGATCTGGCGTTCGCGCGCAAGTTCGCCGAAGCGGTGCAGAAGGCGCATCCGGGCAAGATGCTGGCGTACAACTGCTCGCCGTCGTTCAACTGGAAGCGCAACCTCGACGACGCGACGATCGCGAAGTTCCAGCGCGAGCTCGGCGCGATGGGATACAAGTTCCAATTCATCACGCTCGCCGGCTTCCACGCGCTCAACTACTCGATGTTCGAGCTCGCATATGGCTACGCGAGGAACAACATGACCGCCTTCGTCGAACTGCAGCAGAAGGAGTTCGCCGCCGCCGAGAAAGGCTTTACCGCGGTGAAACACCAGCGGGAGGTCGGCACCGGCTACTTCGACGAGATCACCCAGGTCGTGACCGGCGGCAACGCCTCGACCACCGCGCTGCATGGCTCGACCGAGGATGAGCAGTTCTTCGACGACCCGAAGGCGAAAGTGCCGCTGGCGGCGTGAGCGCCGTCGCGAGCGTGGTGGTCCCGCGGGAGCGCAGGTCCTCGCTCCCGCTGGACATCGCTCGCTGCATCCTTGCCGGCTTCGACAAGCATTACCGCCTGTTCCGCGACGCGGCGCGCACCGCGAAGACGCTTTTCGAGAAGGCGGCGTGGCGCGAGGCACGCAGCCTCGCGCGCGAGCGCATCCAGATGTACGACCAGCGTGTGCAGGAGGCGGTGGAGGAGGTTCTGCGCGAGTTCCCGCAGGCCGCGCGCGACGAATCGCTGTGGCCGTCGATCAAGATCGCGTACATCGGCCTGCTTCACGAGCACAAGCAGCCGGAGTGCGCCGAGACCTTCTACAACTCGGTCGCCTGCGAGGTGCTGCATCGGCGCCATTACCACAATGAGTTCATCTTCTGGCGCTCGGCGATCGCCACCGAGCACCTCGAGGGCGACCAACCGACCTACGCCTGCTACTACCCCCTGGTCGACGGACTGAGGCCGACGCTGCGCAAGATCGCGCAAAGCTTCGACCTCAGCAACCGATGGGAAGACCCGCAGCGCGACCTGCGCAACGTCCTGCGGGCGCTGCGGCGGCATTTCCCGCGGCCGGCGCGCGCGCAACCGGACCTCCAGGTACAGGTGCTGCGGCCACTCTTCTTCCGCAATAAGGGCGCATACGTAGTCGGCCGCATCATCAACGGCCAGCAGGAGATGCCCTTCGCCGTGCCGATCCTGCAGAACGACGCCGGGGAGCTCTATGTAGACACGCTGCTGGTCGGCGAGGATCAGCTGCTCGTCCTCTTCTCCTTCGCGCGCGCCTACTTCTTCGTCGACGTGGAAGTGCCCGCGGCCTGCGTCTCGTTCCTACGCTGGCTGATGCCGAAAAAACCGCGCGCCGAGCTCTACATGACGATCGGCCTCGCCAAGCAAGGCAAGACGCTCTTCTATCGCGACTTGCACTATCACCTGAAGCACTCGACCGACCGGTTCGTCGTCGCACCGGGCATCAAGGGCATGGTGATGCTCGTCTTCACGCTGCCCTCGTTCCCCTATGTCTTCAAGGTCATTCGCGACCATTTCGCGCCGCCGAAGGAGACCGACCGCCAGACGGTGATGGACAAATACCTGATGGTCAAGCTGCACGACCGCGTCGGGCGCATGGCCGATACTCTCGAGTATTCGCGCGTCGCGCTGCCGCTGGATCGCTTCGACCCCGCACTAGTGGAGGAGCTCAAGAGCGAGTGTGCCTCGCAAATCGAGTTCGACGGCGACCAGATCGTCATCGGACATTTGTACATCGAGCGGCGCATGGAGCCGCTCAACATTTACGTCGAAGCTTGCCGCCGCGCCGGCGAAGAGGACGCGCTGCGCACGGCTCTGCGCGAATATGGGCAGGCGATCAAGGAGCTTGCCGGCGCCGGCATTTTCCCCGGCGACATGCTGCTCAAGAACTTCGGCGTCACGCGCCACGACCGTGTCGTGTTCTACGACTATGACGAGATCCAGCCGATCGGCGAAGTGAATTTTCGGCGCATCCCGCCCGCTCGCAGCTACGAGGAAGAGCTTTCAGCCGAACCCTACTGGCGCATCGGCCAAGACGACGTTTTCCCGGAGCAATTCGACCGCTTTCTCGTCTCGGATCCGCGCGCCCGGGAAATGTTCTACGAGCATCATCGCGATCTGCTCGATCCGCAGTTCTGGCAGGCGAAGCAGGAGGTGGTGCGCACCGGGGAGCAGGAGGACGTCTTCCCCTACCCGGAGGAAGTGCGCTTCTCTAGGCGACCTCGCGCCGCTCGGCGAGCCTGAGCCAGCCCTTCACGATGCGGTAGATGATCCAGATCGCATCGGCGGCGAGCACGACGAAGCCGATGAGGATCAGCGAAAGCAGCCCGCCGATGACACCCCACAACAGGCCGAACCAGAAGGTGCGGATCTGCCAGCGGTAGTGCGATTCGAGCCAGGTGCCCTTGGCGTCGTCGCGCTTCACGTAGTCGATGATCACCGCCACGATCCAGGTGATGCCGACGAAGAAGCCCGCCGCCAGCAGCGCATAGACGACCGTGGCGACCGTCTTCAGGCCTTGCTCGTCGTTTTCCACTGCCCACCCTCCACTGAAACGCGCTTCTGGCGCGACTTGAGGCCGGAAACGATGCGCACGCTGCGCCGCGGCACGTTGAAATAATCGGCAAGGAAATCAACCAACGCGTCGTTTGCCTTGCCTTCGATTGCGGTCGCCGCGAGCCGAAGCTTCATGCGTCCCCCGTGCTCGCCCGCGAACTCGGACCGCTTGGCGCCGGGCTGGACGTGCAGGTCGAGAATCACAGACCGGCGACGGCCAGCCGCAGATGGTTGAGCGGGATCAGCAGCACGTACAGGATGATGAGCAGCACCATCGGCGTGAGATCGACCCGCCCGACCGGCGGCACGACGCGCCGCAGCGGCCGCAGGAAAGGCCGCGTCACCATGTCGAAGAGCGGGCCGAGCGGCGCGTCGGGATTGATCCACGAGATCGCCACCTGCACGAACACGGCAAAGACTAGGATGTAGACGCTGTAGCGCACGAGATCGACAGCGGCAATGGCGGCAACGGTGGCGATGCTCGGATCGGCGCCCGCGATCCCCGCTTGCGCCCAGAGACCGCCGGCCTGCAACAGCCACGCGAGGATCAACGTCGACAGGTCGAGCCCGGCAAGGCCTGGAACGATGCGACGCGCGGGGATGACGATCCAGTTCGTCGTGACAAGCAGGAACTCGCCCATCGGATTGCGGAACGGTACTCGCAGCCATTGGAAATGGAAGCGCGCAAGCAGCAGGAACACGAGGAACGAGACGATCGTGTCGATGAGAAAGATGGCAATCTGCGCGAACATCTCAGTCCTTGGCGAGCTCGTCGCCGAGCTCGCCGCCGCGGCGCGTGGCGGCGGCCAACGCCTTGGCAAAGCGCTCGGCGAGGCTTTCCTCGTCGAAGACGCGCAGTGCCGCTTCGGTAGTGCCGCCTTTCGACGTGACGTTCTTGCGTAGCTGCGCGGGCGTGTCCGCGCTTTCCATCGCCAGCTTGGCCGAGCCGAGCACGCAATGCTTGGCGAGCTTTACAGCCGCCTCTCGGGGAATGCCGGTGCCTTCGGCATAGGCCGCGAGCTGCTCGATAAACCAGAACACGTAGGCCGGCCCACTCGCCGAGACCGCGGTCACGGGATCGATCAGCTTTTCCTCGGCAACCCACACCACTTCACCCACGGCGCCCAAAATCGTTTCAGCCGTCCTGCGGTCATCCGCGCTGACCTCGGCGGGCGCATAAAGGCCCGTGATACCCGCTCCCACGAGTGCGGGAGTGTTCGGCATGCAGCGCACGATGCGCCGATGGCCCCCGAGCCAGCGCGAGAGCGCGGACAAGCGAACGCCTGCCGCGATGCTGATGATCAGCTTGCCAGCGACACCTGCGCCCAGGGAAGCGAGGGCGGCGCGCATGTCCTGCGGCTTGACGGCTAGCACGAGCGTGTCCGCGCGATGCACCGCGGCGTCGGGCGCAGTTGAGACGTGAATGGGATATTTGGCGCCCAACTTCTCGCGCGCGGCGGGGCTGACCTCGACTACGGATAGGGAACGCGGCTCGACGCCCCGCGCCACGAGGCCCCCGATCAGCGCGTTGGCCATGTTGCCGCCGCCGAGAAAAGCGATGTTCACGCCGCGTCTCTTTCCCGACGGCGCTGGCCAAAGATGGCGGTGCCGACCCGTACCATGGTCGCGCCTTCTTCGATGGCGAGCTCGAGGTCGTCCGACATGCCCATGGAAAGCGTGTCGACCGGCAAGGCTTCCTTCAGGCGCTCGAACGCCTGCCGCACTTCGGCATAGCGCTCGCGCGGCGCCCCGGGCTCGGGAATCGCCATCAGGCCCCGCAGCTCGAGTCGCGGCAACGACGTCACGATTTTGGCCAACTCCAAAACGCCAGCGAACGCGACGCCGCTCTTGGTCGCCTCGGCGGAGGCGTTCACCTGGATGAGGACCTTCAGCGGGAGCAGCCCCGCCGGCCGCTGCTCCGAGAGCCGTCGCGCAACTTTTTCACGGTCGAGCGTATGCACCCAGTCGAAGCGTTCTGCTACCAGGCGCGTCTTGTTGCTTTGGAGCGGACCGATCAAGTGCCACTCCAGCGGCGGCAGCGCAGCCATTTTTTCGATCGCTTCCTGCACGTAGTTCTCGCCGAAAGCGCGCTGGCCCGCAGCATAAGCTTCGGCGATGCGCGCCGCCGGGTGCGTCTTGGACACGGCCAGCAGGCTCACTGCTTTGGCATCGCGACGAGCGGCCTTGGCCGCCCGACCAATGCGGTCCCTCACGGCTTGCAGGTTGTCGGCCATTGCCTTCATAATGCCCTGAAAATCTGCGGGAATTTCAGTTTCCGCGCCTGGGAGGAATTTTAATGGATCTCACCGAGCTGCTCGCCTTCGTGGTCAAGAACAAGGCGTCGGACCTGCATTTGTCGTCCGGTCTGCCGCCGATGATCCGCGTGCATGGCGACGTGCGCCGGATCAACGTGCCCCCGATGGAGCACAAGGACGTGCACGGGATGATCTACGACATCATGAACGACGGACAGCGCAAGTTCTACGAGGAAAACCTCGAGTGCGACTTCTCGTTCGCGGTGCCGAACCTGGCGCGCTTCCGCGTGAATGCGTTCGTGCAGCAGCGCGGCGCAGCGGCGGTGATGCGCACCATCCCATCGAAGATCCTCTCGCTCGATGACCTGAAGTGCCCGAAGATCTTCGCCGAGATCGCGGACCAGCCGCGCGGCATCGTCCTGGTGACCGGTCCGACCGGCTCGGGCAAGTCCACCACCCTCGCCGCGATGGTCAACCATATCAATGAGAACGAGCACGGCCACATCCTCACCATCGAGGACCCGATCGAGTTCGTGCACGAGTCGAAGAAGTGCCTGATCAACCAGCGCGAGGTGGGACCGCACACGCTGTCATTCTCGAACGCGCTCCGCTCGGCGCTGCGTGAAGACCCGGACGTGATCCTGGTTGGCGAGATGCGCGACCTCGAGACCATCCGGCTCGCGCTGTCCGGCGCCGAGACGGGCCACCTGGTGTTCGGCACGCTGCACACCTCCTCGGCGGCAAAAACCATCGACCGTATCGTCGACGTCTTCCCGGCGGCGGAAAAAGAGATGGTGCGCGCGATGTTGTCGGAATCGATCCGGGCCGTGATTTCGCAGACGCTCCTCAAGACCAAGGATGGCGCCGGCCGCTGCGCGGCGCACGAGATCATGATCGGCACGCCGGCGATCCGCAACCTGATCCGTGAGAACAAGATCGCCCAGATGTACTCCGCGATTCAGACCGGCCGACAGATCGGCATGCAGACGCTCGACCAGAATTTGCAGGAGCTCGTGCAGAGGAACATCATCTCGATGGCGGAAGCGCGCGGCAAGGCCGCCAACAAAGACAACTTCGCGGGGTAAGCAATGGAACGCGAACAAGCAACGAAATTCATCTACGACCTCCTCCGCGCGCTGATCGCGAAGAAGGGCTCCGACCTCTTCGTCACCGCGGGCTTCCCGCCAGCGATGAAGATCGACAGCAAGATGACGCCCGTGTCGCAGACCGCGCTTACCGCGCAGCACACGGCGATGCTCACTCGGGCGGTAATGAATGACAAGCAGGCTGCCGAGTTCGAGGCGAAGAAGGAGTGCAATTTCGCCATTGCGCCGGCCGGCATCGGTCGCTTCCGCGTGAACTGCTTCGTGCAGCAAGGCCAGGTCGGCATGGTGATGCGCGTCATCACCACGACGATCCCGAGTTTCGAGGACCTCAAGGTGCCGCCGGTGCTGAAGGACGTGATCATGACCAAGCGCGGACTGGTGCTGGTCGTCGGTGGCACGGGCTCGGGCAAGTCGACCACGCTCGCCGCCATGATCGGCTACCGCAACGAGAACTCGCACGGCCACATCATCACCATCGAGGACCCGGTCGAGTACGTCCATCCACATAGGAACTGCCTCATCACGCAGCGTGAAGTGGGCGTGGACACCGACTCGTGGGAGGCGGCGCTCAAGAACACGCTGCGCCAGGCGCCCGACGTGATCCTGATCGGCGAGATCCGCGACATGGAGGTCATGGAGCACGCCATCGCGTTCGCCGAGACCGGCCACCTCGCGCTCGGCACGCTGCATGCAAACAACTCCAACCAGGCGATGGACCGGATCATCAACTTCTTCCCGGAAGCGCGGCGACAGCAGCTCCTGATGGACCTTTCGCTCAACCTGAAAGCGGTCGTCTCTCAGCGCCTGATCCCGCTGAAGGAGGGCAAGGGACGCGCCGCGGCGGTGGAGGTGATGCTCAACTCCCCGCTCATCTCCGATTTGATCTTCAAAGGCGAAGTCCATGAAATCAAGGAGATCATGAAGAAGTCGCGCGAGCTCGGTATGCAGACCTTCGACCAGGCGCTGTTCGACCTGTTCGAAAACGGCCGCATCAGCTACGAGGATGCGCTGCGCTTCGCCGATTCGACCAACGAGGTGCGCCTCAACATCAAGCTGAACAGCAAGATGGCCAAGGAGAAAGACCTGAACAAGGGCATCGAGCACTTGGACATAGTCTGAACCGGTCTACACCGCACGAGAAAAGGCCGCAACCGCGGCCTTTTTTATTTCCAACGGCGGCCGCGTGCTCGCCGCGCCGCCTAGGCCGGAACGAGGAATTCAACCGTGTCCCCGTCGAGGCTCGCCTCGACGGGACCGGCGATTTCGTCGCGTTGCGCCTTAGGCGTCGGCTTCAGCTTGTCGTCGATGTGAAGGGGAAAGCCGCTCCATTCGAGCTCGAACCTTCGCCCGCGCAGCGTCGGCAGCACGGCGAGGCGCTCGCGGTTCTCCTGCCAGTGCTCGAGGTAGTACATCAGCCGCCCGCGCTCGCTTTCCGTGATCATGATGACGTCGAGGTTTCCGTCTCCCGGCCGGCTATCGGAGGCCAGGTGCAGGTTGGGACCGACGTACCGCAGGTTCAGCGCCTCCAGCATGACGTAGCGACCGGAGATATCCTTGCCGTCGAGCCGCGCGAAGAGCTCGATCGGCTCGCACTGCGCGGCGTGCGACTTCAGTCGCTCCAGCGCCCGCTCCACCGCGTTCTGGCGCTGCTTGAACGACTTGGCCGCAGGGTTGGCGAGCAGGCTTGCAAACACGCCAGCGCCGACCCCTTCCACGAAGTAGCGCTCTCCCCAAGGACCTTTGGCCACGCCGACATCGAGCTTCACACGGCGCCCCTGCTGCCAGCCCCGCACCAGGTCTTCGAAGGGCCGCTCGAGCAGGCCTAGCGTGCGCGCGATGTTGTTCGCGGTGCCCGATGGCAGGAGGCCTACGGGGATGCCGCGGCCGACCATGCGGCGCGTCACCTTCGCCACCGTGCCGTCGCCGCCGGCCACGACGATCATTTCCGCCGGCTTCTTCAGCGCTTTTTTCCAATCCTCTTCCTTCGACGACTGGTAGCGAACGTCATAGCCCCGGTCGCGGAGGAAGCGCTCGAGCCTCAGGGCGTCGTCGGCCCCCTGCCGTCCGGCACCGGGGTTGTGTATCAGCGTGATGCGCACGCTACTTGCTCCAAAAGGAAGACATCGTTGAAGGGCGAGGTTCGGCCATGCGCATCCTTATCACTAATGACGACGGCGTCTATAGCCCGGGCATAGCCGCGTTGGCGCAAGTGGCTTCACGTTTCGGAGAAGTCCGCATCGTCGCGCCCGACGTGGAAATGTCCTCGGCCAGCCACTCGATCACCGCGTCCCGGCCGCTAACGTACAAGAAGACGCTCCTTCCCCTGCCGGGCCTGGAGGCCTATCGCGTCAACGGCACCCCGGGAGATTGCGTCATGCTGGGCACGACGCTATGGGAAAAAGTGGACCTCGTTCTTTCCGGCATAAACCTCGGCACGAACCTCGGCAATGCGGTCTGGCATTCCGGCACCCTCGCCGGCGCTAAACAGGCGGCGCTACTCGGGCTGCGCGGCATCGCGTTCAGCACTGCCGGCGAGCAGCCGGCGTTCGAGCTCCTCAAGCCATGGGTGGCCTCGGTACTCGAGATGCTGCTTGCGATCCCCGAGCTCTGCCTCGTCAACGTCAATTTCCCGGCCAAGGCGCCGCGCGGCACCATGTGGACCCGCCAATCCCTGCGCCATTACGACGGCCGAACGGTGCCGGCCAAGGATCCCATGGGCCGCACGCATTATTGGTTCACCGTCGTGCCGGTTGAGGCGACGGAGGAAGGCACCGATCGCTGGGCCTTCGAGCAGGGCTACGTCTCCATGATGCCGCTCACGCTCGACCTCACCGACCACGGGCAGCTCGAGCGCGTGCAGAAGCTGGAGGCCTGGAAGAAGCTCAAGTTCGCATGATCAGGATCGGCATTTCGGGCTGGCGCTACGATCCCTGGCGCGGCGTGTTCTATCCGGAAGGCATGCCACAACGGCGCGAGCTCGAGTTCTGCGGGCGGCACTTCCCGACCGTAGAGATCAACGGCTCGTTCTATTCGCTCCAGCGTCCCGAGTACTACGACGACTGGTATCGGGAAACGCCCGAAGGATTCCTTTTCGCGGTGAAGGGCTCGCGTTACATCACGCACATGCTGCGGCTCACCAACATCGAGAAGCCGCTCGCCAATTTTTTCGCCTCCGGCATCCTGAACCTGCGCGAAAAGCTCGGGCCCTTCCTTTGGCAGTTTCCGCCAATGTTCCGCTACAATGAACAACGTCTCGCGGGATTCTTCGACCTGCTGCCTAGAACCACGACCGAGGCGCTGTCGCTCGCGCGCAAGCGCGATGCGCGCATGATCGGCCGTTCTCGACTCGCCATCGACGCGAATCGGAAACTGCGCCATGCCGTGGAGATACGCCATCCGAGCTTCATGACCGCCGAATTCGTGCGCCTGCTGCGGAAGCACGACATCGGGCTGGTGGTGGCCGACACAGCGGGCAAGTGGCCGAAGCTCTTCCACGTCACCACCGACTTCGTCTACGTGCGTCTGCACGGGGATATCCAGATCTACACCAGCGGCTATTCCGACAGGGCGCTGGACGGCTGGGCGCGCCGCATCCGCGGCTGGCACAAGGCCGGCCACGACGTCTACGTGTACTTCGATAACGACGTCAAGGTGAGAGCGCCGTTCGATGCGCTGAATCTCATGCACAAGCTTCGGTTGAGCTGGGCGCCGGCCGATGCGACCTGCGAAGCGCCGTTGCTCGTGCACAAGGCTGGAACCCGTGTGCCGCGCCAAAAGTACGCATACGGGCCGCGCGTGACCGGCGGCAATCCCGCCTGGGATTACCTAGGCCGACGCTGACTTTTTCCTATTGGTTCCGCTCACGATTTCGAACTCATAGAGCCGGCATTCGAGCGCCCCGTTCCATAGCGGGATGCGCTTTGAGGGCGAGAGCCCGACGAGCTTCGCCGCGCGCAAATCGGCCGTGAAGATGTAGCAGCGCCAACCTGCGAAGTTTTTCTTGAGGTGGTCACCCAGCCGCGGATAGAAGCGCGCGAGCTCCTCGGCGCTCCCCATGCGCTCGCCGTAGGGCGGATTCATCACCATCACGCCCCTTGGCGCTGGTGGTGTGCGCTCGAGTACATCGACGCGTTCGAGCTTCACCCAACGCTCGACGCCCGCCTCGGCAAGGTTGCGTCGCGCCGCATTCAGCGCTTTCGGATCGGTGTCGCTGCCATGCAGCACCGCGGTCGTTTCCTCCGCGCCTGGCGCGCGCTTCGTGCGGTCCCAGACGGCGGCGTCGAACGCAGCGAGCTTCTCGAATCCAAACGCTCGCTTCGAGCCGGGCGCGCGCCCCCGTGCCATCGCGGCGGCCTCGACGAGAAGCGTGCCACCGCCGCACATCGGGTCGAGAAGCACGTCGGCGTTCTTCCACCCCGTGAGCAGGATGATTCCGGCGGCCAGATTCTCGCGTAGCGGCGCATCGGCGGCACCCGCGCGCCAGCCGCGCTTGAAGAGCGGCTCGCCGGATGTGTCGAGGTAAACGATCCCCTTGTCGGCTTCGAGGAACGCGTGCACACGCACATCGGGATTGGTGCGATCAACGCTCGGGCGCTTGCCCAGCTTGTCGCGGAAGCGGTCGCAAACGGCATCCTTGATGCGTAGCGTGGCGAACTCGAGGCTCTTGAGGGGACTCTTCTGCGCCGTGACGTTGACCCGCAGCGTGCGCTCGACGCGAAAGTAGCGCGGCCAGTCGATGCCCTTTACGGCCATATAGACGTCTTGCTCGTTCCGGTAATCGAATTGCGCCACGCGCCACAGAATCCTCGATGCGACGCGCGACCAGAGGTTGGCCCGATAGCACGCCTGCCAGGTGCCGGCGAACGCCACGCCGCCGGGCACGGCGCTCGCCTTGATGTCGAGCGTGGCGAGCTCCTGCACCAGCAGCGGCTCGAGGCCACGCGGGCACGTGGCAAAGAAATCGTCAGAACGGCTTGAAGACAACGACGAGCACCGCGGCGAAGAGAACCAGCACCGGAAATTCGTTGAACCAGCGGAACCAGACGTGGCTCTTGCGGTTACGCCCAGCAGCGAAATCGCGCAGCAGCATCCCGCACCAGAGGTGGTAGCCCGCGAGCAGGGCGCCGAGCGCCATTTTTACGTCCAGCCAACTGCCCGCACCTCGGAACCAGCCGAGCCAGAGCCAAACGCCAAAGACGAGCGTCAGGACGCCGCCCGGGGTCATGATGCCCCAATAGAGCTTGCGCTCCATCAGCTTGAAGCGCTCGCGGGACACCGCATCGTCCGACAGGGCGTGATACACGAACAACCGCGGCAAGTAGAACAAGCCCGCGAACCACGTGACCATGAAAACGATGTGCAACGACTTGACCCAAAGCATCAGGCGGAAAATCGTCGGCGAGCGAAGTAGATGGCCATAGCGTAGCCGACGATGGCGTAGGCGGCGAGCACAGCTACGTGAAGCCCAATCTGGGTCGGCCACCGCCCGGCCACCAGCGGACGCACCAGCTCGACGCCATGGTAGAGCGGCAACGCCTGCGCCACTGCCAGGACGGGGGGCGGCAACTGCTCGGCCGGAAAGAAGACGCCCGAGATCATGGTCATCGGCGTCATGACGAGCGTCATGTAGAAGCTGAAGAAGTCCCAGTTCTTCGCCAGTACCGTCATGATCAGGCCGACGGCGGCGAAGGCGAGGCCGAGCAGGAAGGCGAACGGCAGCGCGAGGATGACGACAGGCGAAGCGGCGAGGCCGAAGACGGCCACCACGGCGAGGATGGTGGCGCCCGACAGCCAGGCTTTGCTCGCCGCCCAGACCACCTCACCCGCGACGATGTCGTCGACGACGAGGGGCGCATAAAGGATCGCGTCCCAGGTCTTCTGGCCGTGCATGCGCGAGAAGCCGGAGAACATCGACTCGAACGAGGCGGTCATCATCGTCGCCGAGCACAGCGTCCCGGCAGCGAAGAACTGCAGATACGACATGCCGGCGATCGAGGGCAGCAGCGCGCCGAGCCCGTAGCCCAGGCCGAGCAGCATGATGAGCGGATCGGCCAGATTGGTGAGCACAGAGGCGAGGAACAGCTTTCGCCAGACGAGGAAATTGCGCAGCCACACCGAGACCCAGCGCATTAGTCCCTCAGGTCTCGGCCCGTAAGCTTGAGGAACACATCCTCCAGGCTGGCTGGCCGGTGGAGGTAGGACAGCTCGCTTTGCCGTTCGAGCGTGGCAAGCGCAGGCGTGGCATCGGCGGCATAGGCGAACACCGTGTCGCCGACGCGCTCCATGCGGGAAGCGTGCGAACGGGAAGCTTCCATCCAGCGCTCCACGCCGTTGCCGTGCACTTCGACGACGTGCGGCTCGATGTGCTCGGCGATGAGATCGCGCGGCGAGCCGATGGCGATCAAGCGTCCGCGATCCATGATGGCGAGCCGGTGGCAAAGGCGCTCGGCCTCCTCCATGAAGTGCGTGGTGAGGAGGAGCGTCTTGCCTTCGTGCGTGAGCCGGCGCAGCCGCTCCCAGATCAGATGGCGCGCCTGCGGGTCGAGTCCCGTCGTCGGCTCGTCCAGCACGAGAAGCTGCGGATCATTGATGAGCGCGCGGGCGAGCGTCAGCCGCCGCTTCATGCCGCCCGACAGCGTAGTGATGCGCGCCTTCTCGCGGCCAGCTAGGCCCGCATAGTCGAGGAGCTGAGGCAGCCGTGCTTGCACCGACTCGCGCGGCAGCGAGAAGTAGCGGCCGAAGACCTCCAGGTTCTCGGCGACGGTGAAATCGGGATCGAGGTTGTCGAACTGCGGCACCACGCCCACGCGGCGGCGCGCCTCGCGCGCGCGAGCCGGC